>Ga0315915_1000821_pt1 | contig 34669 bp, 16 predicted proteins | sample MpolbnodulesMG_FD_207738 | JGI IMG/M metagenome (GOLD analysis project Ga0315915, IMG submission 207738) | Medicago polymorpha root nodule microbial communities from Los Angeles, California, United States - branched nodules | ecosystem: Host-associated > Plants > Roots > Nodule | place: USA...
TGAATATTAAGTTCAACTTATTTTCCTTTTTTTTTTTCTATCATATTTTTTTTTTTAAATGTGAGATAAAAGTGATTTTGTTCACTTCTTGTTCTTTAGTACCTTTACCCCAAACTTAAAGTGTTGCTAGTTCCAAGAGTAACCCCAAACATGAACTTATAACAAGTTGCAAACACATATCAATGCCTAACTCTAAAATAAATTGGCTTACATATCCTAAGGTCTCCAGGCTTATAACATGGTTTGTCACAGTAACAAGGGGTCTAACCTATAGGCTCAGCTTGGCTTAAAACATGATATACAATATAACAAAAGGTTGGCTTCAAAAGGCTCAAGGTACAAGCAATTTGTCTTAGTGTGTATATAAAATAACCAATTAATAGCAAAGAAAAATCGCAAGCCCTAGAAATAGAATTTGCATGGAACACTCATATTTCTGGAAATGGAAAAACTAAATTTAGACTTAACCTTACAAGTTGATGTTTCTGGAAGTTGTGGCTACCTAAGCATTCCATTTGTCGTACACTTCCGCGTTGAAATTCATGCAAGCATCCACCTCCTTATGAACTTTTGAAGTACCATCGGCAAGATGATTTGTTATCAAATTAGAAAAAGTCAAAAACAAACAAATTCATTCATAATAAACAAGTTCAGATGCATTACAATTATAATGGATAACAACTGGATTCAAAAGGGACACACCGACAAATGACAATCTATTGAAAAAGATTATTGTATAAAATAAACACTTGTAAAATAAGAAACATTAGAAAAAGGATGGGTTGTCTTCTGTAACAGCCCGATTTTCGTTAGAATTATTTTAATTATTTTTATATGTGTTTATTTGTGCTTGTATGTGATTATTTGCCTTTGTGTATATTTTGGTTGGGATTAGTGGAATTCGGCGTTAAAAGGGTATTTTGGTCATTTTGTGAGCAAGGGTAAATTACTAATTTCACTATGAGGATTATATTTTTAGTGTGTTAAGTGGGAATCATATCTTTACCAAGTTACTAGTGGGTTGTGGTAATTAGTTAAAAGCCGGTAACTAGTCATTATTTTTAACCGTAAGAGGATAGAAACTTTGTGAATTAGTTAATGAGTGTTTTGAGCCCATTAAGACATAAAGGGTTAAGCCCAATAGTGAGGAGCCTATTTAAACCTTAGTCATTGAGGAAGATTAGGTCACTTAGAATCATTTTTTCATTTTCACAAAACTTTTGAGAGAGGTAGAGAGAGAAAGAGGGTTTTGAGGAGAGAAGAACTTGGAGAGCAAGAAGAGGGTAGAGATTCAAGGGATTGGAGTTAAAGTGAAGCATTAGCTTAGCTTTGTGAAGATTAGAGGTAAGGGGGCAAGTTTTCTCTCATAATCTCTTAGTATAATCTCTTTTCTACTTTTCTCATAAGTGCTTAATTGGAGAAAGTGATTATTGTGAATTTAATTGGTGAAATTCGTGTTTAAATTTGGATGCAATGTTTAAGTATGCGAATTTGATGATAATTGAGTTGTTGTTGTTGAATTTGCATGCTTTCGATGTATATATGGATATACTTGTGTTTTGCTCAAAATTGATGAGGAATAATATTGTTGTTGATGGATTGTTGATGAATACATGTTTAATTGATGTTGTTGTTGTTATGAGATGTTGTTGTTGATGATTCATACCTTGGATGTTCATAAATACAGATTTGTGGTGTGAATTGAGTTGTTGTTGTAAAAATGGGTTGAATTGGTGAATTATGTTGGAATGGTATTTGATTTCAAGTTTGATGTGTTTTTGGAAGCCTTTTTTATGTACATAAAATTGTAAACAACCTTTGGGAACAAATTTGGATGTTAGGGGATCAAAATTTGGGTTTTTGGGTGAAAAAGGGTTGGAACCCGAGAGAAAATTGTGCAAAGCTGATGACTGGTCGCTTAAGCGAGCTCCAAGGGTGCATTCACTGCAAGCTTCTGGAGCCTGGTCGCTTAAGTGAGCAAGCCCAGTTGCAGCACCTTTTGTTTTGTGTTCCGGGCATTCGGGGGCCAATCCGAGCTTTCTAAAATGCTTCTTTCAACACTTTTTTATAAAAATGGTTGTGATTGGTTTCATTGAGTTTTAACTTGTTTTACTTTGAAAATGGAATTCTTTTGGAAAAGTGATAAAGAGAGACGAACTTTGTGATTTTGATGATTTTGTCGTAGTTGGCTGGTGAAACGCACATGTATACTCAACTGCATTTATATGTGATCTAAGTGTATACATAGTTGAGGCACTAGAGTTTGTTTACGTGGTTTTGGTTCAATTGTCTCAATCATTTTTAAAGTTTTAAAATGATAGACAAAATTTGTCGAAAGTGATCTTTAAGGCCGAATATTTTGCAAATCTTTTGTGAATAACTTTATATGATTATATGAAGATACATGAATGATTGATAGGTGTTGAATATGATGTTTATCATAGTGTGACGTATTTTTCCGCTTTACTTGGTTTGTGAGAAATTGTATGGAGTTGTTGAACTATATGATATAGTTGATGTTGATTATAGCCATTATAGTCGTTGAATTATTGTGGACATATGCATGGTTGATTGAGTCATATGTTCATAAATCATATGTCGTGTCGGATGTTATGTCCATATTGTCGTTGACCAGATACTTGTATCCATATAGCCGTTGATTATAGCCGTTGATAATGATGTTTTTGTTGCATCATGAGGTGACGACCTTGGAGACGAATGATACCACATGCATATAGAAGTCGTGTCTAGGTGCATAGAATGAATAGACATGAGTCGTAATTGTTTATGTGCTTGGTGATTGGATGTGATTGATAATTGCATAATAGTGATGTGGTGAACTTGTTTGTGTTGATGAATTTTGAAGTTGAATTGTCCATTGTGTAATTGATTCAAATGCTTATCTTTCAAACTGTGTATGTGATTATGATTGATGTGAAGCTAACTCTAGTGATTTTGACCGCCTACCTGTTTGTATGAATGGATAGACGTCATGCATGAGTGATCTTTTAGCTTGCTTGATGAGTTGCTTAAGGATAGCGGGAGCTTCCTCGGTTTATCCTTTTAGAGTCTTAGTATGGGCTTTGATGTAGGATTGTCGGTCTATGTTTTATTTTTGGATTGATTATGTTGACTGAGATTTTACTCATATGTTGGGATTTGGAGATTTTATGAGATGATGTATTTATGAGTTATGTTTTGAGTTATATGTTTTATATCCACTGCGATGTCTTGAGGAATTAATTTTATTATGCATGCTTTGAGATCATTTTGAAGACGTAATGTCTATTTCTTGAATATTTGTGTTATTCGCGTGTTTTATCGCTTTAATAGTAGTAGGACGTTACATAAAGAAATAGACATGAAGAGCATAAATCATAATTTTTTTTCAATATATAGACAAAAGTATAAATGACAGAAATCCTAAATGATAATAAAATTTCCAAGTTGAAATGATTCAACTGTCCCCGACAACCGCGCTAAAAACTTGATACAATTTTAGCAAGTTGAAATGATTCATCACTACATCACCACCAACAACTCCTCTAATTTTTAAATCTAGAAAAAAAAATCCTGAAACCCAAAAAATCATCCACCACCATGACTAACAACAACTCTAATTTCCTTTGATGTGCAACATCATTCCGTTACTATAAAAACCTTTGACCCAAAGAAAATTCTCTAAAGTAGTCACCAAAGCTTAGTTGAATGAGACACCATTTTTCAATTGGGATGAGATTTGATGGCACACAAGAAAGAATCGAAAAAATAGGAAAAGAATTAATTACTTCCATTTGAATTTTTTTCTTGGATTTATGAGTTTTTTTTCTTATGGTACAGGTGTAGTGATGAGAGGATGATGAAAAAATTTATGAAGATTATCTTCAGTTTTTAGTTTTGTTTGATTTTTTTTATGAAGATGATGTTAAAGATGATGAAGAAGAGGAATGAAAAAGATTAAGAAAGAAAATAATAATAATAATTAAGGAGTGATAATACACTATTACTTACAATAGATGTCCAAATATCCAATGATTTATTTCATGAAAAAAATAATTAAAGAGTTAATGAAGTTTATGATGAACCACATATAATATTAGTCGACCATCTATAATGTTAGACCATGTAAGACGTTTAGGGTTAACCACTTAACATAAAAATTAAATTGTGTAATAGAGACATTTAAAAGACCCAAACCAATAAAAATTACTTATTATAAGACAATTATGATATATAAACAATGGTGGAGTCTAGGGTGAGCAATCAAATAAGTGGTTCACCGGTGTATCATTTTCAGACACCGTTAGATTAATTTAAATGGTTTGGATGAGTTAGAGACAAAAATGAGAATACATATATATTTCCTCACACAATCCCTACCCCACCCCCTCTCCCCCATTTATCTCTCTGCATCTCGTTCAACTTCTGCCCTTCAACATATATCAATCCACCCACGACCTTCACTGTCTGATCTACACCCAAACCAATCTCTTACTATGAACAAAAAATCCACTCTTCATTTTGGCACTCAAAACCCTTAATTCCATACCTAAGACCATCTCCATTGAGAGGGTTTTAACTATTTAAGACCCGATACCTATTAGGTACCCTCAATGCGGAGAATCTTTTTCAGAGTCTTATAAGACCGGGGTCTTACTTAAGACCCCCCGCTTTTAAGCGGGACCTGCATTTTATTAATATTAAAAAATTAAAATATGATAATATAAAGTTATTGATAATTGATTAGTGGGTCTCATTTAATAACTACAAATGGTAAGAGATAAAAAAAAAAAATTAAACCTAAAATTAAAGTAGTACTACAAATGCCCTCATGATTGAGCAGCATTCAGAAATGGCAATACGTAATAGGGCCCCACACAACAAACATCGGGATTCTCGATAACGAAACAAGTCCTCAAAAATAGGACCCACATCCCAATCTTTTTGTCCACCGTTTCAACTGAAAGCGAAATTCTCTCCACACTCCACACACTCACTCTCTCACTTAAGGCTCTGTTTGGCGCGCACTTTTTCCTTTCTCTGTTCCAACGTAAGCAAACGTATTTTTTTAATCACTTTTTTCCTTTAAACACGCGCCACATAAATACAAAAATTAAAGAAGATATTATTATATTCGTAATTGAATGAAGAAGAAAGAATGAAAATGATTATGGAAGATTTCTCTTTATCCAAACACTGTCTTCATTGCAATTCTTTACTTCGCTTTTAAACTACGTGCGTTTTTCTTTTCTCAGTTACGTTTCGTATCTTTTTTTTTTCTTCTTCTCTTCAGCATTCAAATTATTTTCGTTTTTTTTTACGTTCTTCTCTTTTCAGGTAAGTTCTTATCAATGTTCTTGAGTCCATTGAATGACACATTTACTAAATTTATTTATTAAGGAAAAATTAGATTATTGGTGATTTATGATTTGTTTCTTGAATCTGGAATGTGAGTTTGGTTGTTTATTTTTGTTTTACTATGAAGAGTGAATGTTTCTGTTTTTGTTCTTGTTAAAAATGCTTTTTTCAGCCAAACAGAGCTTTATCTTTGTGTAATTTTCTGTTATTTTTATTTTATTAAATCAAAATTTTGGTGTTTTTTAATTATTTATTTTTGAGCTGTGTTGAGTATTATTAGGAATCCATCATTTTCGTTATTAATTAGCTGGTATATATCATAATCATGGTTCTGAGTATTTATTTTGTGTACTACTGTCTACTACTCGTGATTGATTTATAGGGTTTTGTTTTTTATGTGATTAAGTGTTGTTAGCTTTGTAGCACTAACGTGTTTGGTATCTGACACTGACACGACACTAACACTTGATTACATTCAAATTAATTATTTTCTGAAATTATTTCTATTGTCAACGTGTTTGGGTCGTGTTTACGTGTTAGAAACTCAGAGTTGTGTTCGGTGTCTGTGTCGCAGGTTGTTAGCATAAAAAAAATATTCTTTGTTAATTGTTAGTGGGATTGATTACATCAGATGTGGAAATGAGGGGTAGCTACATCATCACTTAATTCATTGAATGATAATGTTAATTGAATTGGAAATTGCAAGGTTTTGTGAATATTTATGTGTATGTCCTTTTTGTGTAATGAATTCAATTATTTCCTCTGTCACGTGGCTTTCTGCCATATTCTTTATAGACAATGTCAAAATCATGTTTCAATGTTTTCAGCATCAATGTTTCTATTTTTGTTTGGTTCTATAGAAAAACGGTATCTCATTTATTGTTACCTGCTTTTTCCTTCATTGATGGTTTGATTGATTTTTTATTATTCTATCACAACTTTAAGTTTAACCTATGCATTCACAAACCCTTGTTTGTTTTTTCAGTCTCTAATCTATTGATTCTTGATATTAAAAAATGCAGAGTTTTCTTTGTTGAATTGTAGCATTTTAATGAGTTGTAACTTATTTATTTCCTAGTTTGGAACTGATGAGATTGTGAACATTTTCTGACAGATTATTGCTTATGAATGAACTGTAAAGTTTGAGGGTTTGTTGTGTAATGCCAATCAATCTACAACCAAGTAATGAATTTATGATACCTTCTGAGGATATGGTATTTGGTTTAGAATTCAAAAAGCTCGGCTCAAAACGGTATAGCAGTTCAAAGACAGCTAAAGAAAGTTCTGCATTGCCACAAGTACATCAAAGTCTGAATCCGAAGAGTGCGGATAAGTTGAGGTCAAAGAGTGGTGTTGGTCCTCAGTGCAGTGATCTCAAACAGAAAGCAAAGCAGGGTGCAGAAGGAAATATTCAGAACCGGGAAACTGCGAAGAGAATTGGAAATGAAGGTGATGAGCTTGTCAAACACATGTCTAATTTGCCAGGTTATCTACTGCATAATGATAGAGTGGAAAATGTTCAAGAGAAAGCTTTCAATGTTGGTGTTTTAGATTGGTCTCGACTTGAGAACTGGAAGCACAAGCATATACCAGAAGATCTAACTAGACGTTTCACACCATTCAATAGAGGCGAATCATCATCAAGAGTAGCCACCAAATCAAAATCATCCACCAGTGTTAGTGGCAGGGAAAAACTTGATGATACGAAAGGTTCGCGATGGATCAGACCGAATAACAGGGAAGCACTTCCTCAAAGCAGCAAACTTCCCTCTGAGAATGTCAAACGGTTTGAATCTTCTAGAAGTGGACCCAAGAGGATAGGAAGTGAGAAGATGAGGAATGACAATATTAAAAGAACTTCAGATGTTGGAAATTTAGCATTGAAGTCAAGGCACCGCAGGATCTCGTCTTCTGTTCCTAATGAAAATAAAGATGATGAAGCTAAGCAGAAAATGGAGGGTTTGCAAGAACACAACCACAAGAAAATAGAGAGAAATCATAAGTCCATCTCTGAAATGGAACAGTCAACAGTAAAATCAAAAAGCAAAGAGGTCTCATTCAGTTCTAAGAAAACGGGTTCTGGCGACTGCGAATCCAGTCAAAAGGTGAATCAGTTGCCAGAGTCAGATTTTGATGATAGCCGTAAACATAGCCATAGCAAGCCAAGTAATATTGTGCTGCTTTATCCACATGATATTCCCGACTCAAGTTCTTCAGATGACTTTCGGCTTTCGGAATTCCAAACATCATCGGATGAAAATCATCCAGAATCAAGCCGAAGTAGTCTGTCATATGTTTCTATTCCAGAGGAGGTTTATGTTGGCAATGTTTGTCCTGAAATCGCACTTTCAAGTGGATGCCGTTCTGCGATTGAGCATCCTTCTTTTTCTGGACCAATGCAAAACAGTGTTAGTACTGATCTCAGTATGAACCGTTCTTCTGCAATTTCTGAGAAGTCTGCTTCCAAAATAAATAAGATGTCTGATCTGCAATCAGAAGCTGCTTGCTTTGAAAAGGATGTGTTAGACAATAGGCTGAGCAATCAGTCTGCTTTTAATAATCTGATTGAATCATTAGACCAAGAAACTGCTGAGCTGACTTCGCAGAAGGGATCAAATCCATCTCACAACCGTCGGTTTAGCTTCAGCTTAAGTCGAATAGGCAGAAGTTTCAGTTTTAAAGAAGGCCCTGCAGCTTCACAATTTAGTTCTAAGTTTGTCTCTTCAAAGTCTGGTCCAGTGACTCCTGAATCTTCTAGGCGTTGGGATAATTCAAGCAAAGAAAAGGCAAATTCTCAGAACAGAGCAAGATCAAGCCCTCTTAAGAGGTTATTAGATCCTATATTGAAGCATAAGGCGTCAGGCACACACCATTCAGGTGAAAGTAGTCAGAAACAGAAGAGAAGCACAGATTCGTCCAGTTTGAGGAGTATCGGTGTAAATGAATCACTGCAGGATGAAAAGAGCAAGGTATCATCAATCCAAGGTCTCTTGCAGATCACAATTAAAAATGGAATGCCTTTGTTTAAGTTTGTGCTCAACGATGAAAGAAAGATTTACGCCGCTACCAAGAGTAGTTTAGCATCACATGAGAAGAATGATTTAGGCTGCTGTTTTACATTCTATATTGTTAATGAAATTAAGAAAAAGAGTGGTGGATGGATGAGTCACGGAAATAAAGAAAAAAGTTGTGGCTATGCATACAATGTCGTTGCTCAGATGAAATCTTCTACCTCCAAATTCACTGAAGCAGTGAATCAGAACTCCAAGAGACAGCATATGGTTAAAGAATATGTCCTATTGGGTGTTGAAATCAACCAGACAGATCAAGGACCGCCAAAGTTCATCCCGACCATGGAGCTTGCTGCTGTTGTTTTTGAGAGCTCGTGTGGAAATTCAAGCAACGAACAATTGCATGGTGATAATGATACTATGAAAAAAGGAGAAAATGATAGTTCTACTGTTATTCTTCCAGGTGGTGTACATGGTTCACCAAACAGAGGTGAACCTTCATCGTTAATCCATAGATGGAGAACCGGGGGATTATGTGATTGTGGTGGTTGGGACATAGGTTGCAAACTGCTCGTGCTTCGCGAGCAGAACCTGAGTTCAAACATTCCGAGAAGTTATAAACCTTACCAGGATCGTTTCCAACTTTTTGTTCAGGTATAAACCTTCTGTATTCTACTCGGGGCTTGTTTCGATTGGCTTTTTTGCGTTTATCTACTGGTATAAGCACTTGTGAGACTATTTGGGAGAGCTTATGACATGTCCATAAGTTGTTTTTGACTTGTTATTTTCATAAGCTCTTCATGATAGCTTATGAAAACAGCTTATATGAAAAAGATTTGACTTTATTTTATCTCCTGTTATAAAAATAGCTATGCATAGGCACTTATATGATAAACGTTTATGCTACAAGCACTTATTTAAGCTGGTTATCCAAACAAGGTGCATGATGACATGGTGGTATATAATTGTAGACTATATATTGTGGTCGTGGATACTCCATTTACATATGGTTATGATTACTTTCAGGAAGGAGCTGAGAATGACACACCCCATTTCACTTTGTTGCCGTTGAATAATGGATTCTACTCGGTTGAATTCAGTTCAACAATCAGTCATTTACAGGCATTCTTCATATCTGTTTCATTGTTAAGCTGCAAGAAACAACCAGGTTCCTTGGAAATGAGCAGCATGAGTGAAGAGACCCTTAAGGAACCAAGTTCCAATAACAACAGCAGAAGACTTCAGGGGAAAGCACCTATAAAATATACACCAATTCCACCTCTTTCCCCTGTTGGCAGAGTTTAAACTTAGAAGAGTTTTTTTTTCCTTCATAGTTATTAGTTGTTAAGATCTTCAAATAGTTGAGGAATAGCTAGTTAATGGCATTGCAAAAACATTATAAATGTTGTTCTTGCAACTTGAATTTTTACACTTTTCTTATACCACTTGAGTCTAAAGAGTAAAACTTTTGTTTCATGATTTTCTTCCATTTCACCTTCATACATGCTGTCTAGTATTGTAATAGTCCATTGAATTAGAATACCAGTTGCAGAAATCTGGATGCTGATTCTACTCTCATTCATTGTACAAAACAAAATGTAAATAAATAAAAACAGCAGAGTTATGTATCCTTCTGAACTAATTGAACAAAGCAAAATCAGAAATGTTTGCTAGCCAGCTCACTGGAAATTATTGGCATAAGGATATATTAATGTACGATGCATTGACTTTGTTTTAACATGATTACAATATTTACTTAAAAAACATAATTACAATATCTTCTGCTATTGAAAATGTTTGCTCTCATATTTGACCGTTTGATCTCAAAACTTGATTAACCAGGAGCTTTTGTTTCTAATCAGGCGGTATTTAGCATGGGTCAGTGAAACCTCTAATCAAATACATCTTTTTGCATTCAGCAATTATTGAAGGGGACTAATTAGTTTTTTTTTTTTTTTTTTTAATAAAAAACCTTGCTAACATAGACTCTTTTTCCCTAGCTTCTGAAAAGTAGTAATTAGCAAGACTCAACAAAAATATTTCCTTGACTATGTTGGACACATTGTAGTTATTAGTCGTTCATATTGTTAGATTAAAAATTTAAGATTACATGAATCATATACTTAGATGTATTTTAAACTTTTGTTACCGTGAAGTTAAAACTTTGAACGGTCTAATCTTAATTCAATGGTCAAGCTCCTTTTAACTGTGTGACTTTATCATTGCACCACATAAAACCTATGCATGAACATGTTTTCCCTGTGGCTGGAGGCACTTCATGAATCCATTAATCCACATCTCAAAGCTTCTAAAGATCATCTGTGTTCTTCAAGTTGTAACATAACATACAGAGAAATTTTATAGGCTAAGGAAGATTGAATACAACACAACAAAATTGTTAAAATGAGGTAAGAAAAAAGGCAAGACAAACTCAACAATTATGTATCAATTCATGTCTACTGGTGAAGCATGATGATTACAAATAAACCACTCGCCATTTATCCTCTCGAACACATTCGTTACAAATTGTCCTCCCCATCTTCCTCCTTTTGTCTTTACAAATTCCATGCAAGTAACATACCCCATGTCCCCTCTAGCATGAACTTTAATGTCTTCTAGTTTAATTTGTAATGGAAATTCATAGTTAGCCCATACGAAATCCCAGCTCTCAATAACATCATCGTAACCGGATATTCCTCTCATACCAGGATGAACACAGCATACCTCGTCCGTTTTCGCCCACATACCTTGCATGGCTGCAAGGTCGCCATTCCTGAATGAATCATAAAACTTGCTGTTTGCTCCAAATACTGCTGTGTTGCTATCTTTTTGTAGGTTTTTTAGTGTATCCCTTATTTCTGCTGCTTTAGCATAATTCTCCTCAGCAATTGCATTCTGTAGCTCTTCCTCTAAAGTGTTTTCATCTAATGCAATGTCGTCACCGCTCAACATGCTCTCTGCGTCTTCACTTTTTACACCCTGTCTTGTCCCTGACAGAAACAAATGGCAATTTTATAAATTAGTGTTGTTAATTGCAAAGAATAGAGGTTTTCTCAAATTTCGCTACTCTACAGTGCTGGAGTGCTGCTATAGCCGTTATTTGACAGTACTTTGTACTAAATCGTGTATCGTGGAATAATAGTGGTTTGTTAAAATTTCGATGCACTATAGCGCTATAGCCGCTATCTGACGACACTTATAAAATAAAACACTAAATTTAATAAAATAGTTAGTACAGAAAACTTCGGGGCCTAGATGCAAATACAACTGGACTACAGAAAAATCAAGACTATAGAAAAAAATGGCCAGAAATTTTATGCTCATTGGCTAAAGACGGACATAATATTATCCAAAAAGTAGTACTAATAAAAATTAAAAGGGTTCAACCAAAGGATACTTACTGAATCTTCTCATTTGCAACTTGAGACATTGATTAGGCAACAGACACAGTTGGTCTCCTCTTTCAAAACGTTTGCTAAAAACTAACTTATTTGGATTTGAAACATCATATCGCTTGTGAAAGCTATTGATGAACGAACCCGGCAAGTAACTGAACTCCTTGAGAGTAGAAGAAAGTCCCTTCATGAAAAAGCTAAAAACTAATCACCACGAACCACGTGAGCAAATTTTTAAACTTAATAAATCATTGAAAAGGAAAAACATAATGTCATCCTTATTCCTCAGCCATTCATGAAGTGAAATTTCTTCGGTTAAATTAAAAAAAAAGGTTATCCTATTTCCAACCATTCAATTGATATGTAAAAAAAATCTAACTCCCAAAAGACATTCCAAATTTCCATTTCAAGTAGTTAAATCAAATCTATGTTAAATCCCGGAATTCTAAATTCGATCGATCGTTGATCAACACACATATACACTTAAGTGATAATTTTGCAGAAACCCTTAAAAGAGAATTCTAATTTATACTAAAATTTAATAAGAAGTGAACTTTTGAGATTTCAAACAATGGGAATCTTACATTGAACGATAAGGCAGTTGCATAAAGCGCCATAGTTGAAAATGCTTATTCAAAATTTACAACAACGAGAAAAAGGCTCGCATCAGCTGAACATAAACACCAGATAAGAATGCTTATTCTGAAATTCACAACAAAATAAAAAAATTAGTGATAATCCTTCACCTAAAATTGCATTGTTGTGTACAAAAACAAGAATAAATTATATTTGGATTTCATTTCATAAGTATATCATCTAGAACAAAGAATATCATGAACATATATGCATACAAATACAAGATTGAAGTACATTTGAATTTCATATATCATAATTCAATTCATAACAAAAAGAAGCCCTCAAATTATTCAGAAAAAGGATTATCAAGTTCAAGAACATAAACTAAAATTAATTAACGAAAGACGCAGAGACTTTTACTTCACATCATATGATTCTACTCAATCAATATTGGTCCTGTTTGAATAAACAACTAAATTTGCAGCTTATAACATTACACAAGTGCTTATCATGATAAGCTCTTATGAATAATCTATTTCTATAACAAAAGATGAAATAAAGTGAAATTTTGTTCAAATAAGCTATAAGCAATTTTCATAAGCTATATTGGAGAGCTTATGAAAATAAGCTGAAAACAGCTTATTACTGTTTTCATAAGCTCAAATAAGCCATCAAACAAGCCCATAGTCATATATAACAATAATTTGGAAAAGTAGAAGGATTAAAGTAACAACTACCCCATTTGAGAATTTTATACTACCTAGGAACAAAATTGAACAATAAAAATGATAATTAAAGTGTAAAAATGAATACTTTAAGAAGAAAGAATTTGGAGAAACCTTGAAACGGAAGAGGAAAATCGAAAAAGCGCAGTGCAGGTGCAAATTTTGTTAGCTTTGTTGATTTTGTTTACAAAGTGGATTCCATTGATGAAACAAAGAGAAAGGGAAGACTTATCTTTCGTATACCCACATAGTTTGCTTTTTGTTCATATCCCACAAAAATAGTGAAAATTACGATTTACTTCAAATTACCAATTTATCTTTTTTGAACGTAACATGACACACAATAGTGTCTATGTATCGAAATTCTAAAATAGTTTGAGTGTGTATTTTTTTTTTGAGGGAAGTTTGAGTGTGTATTTGTTGATCAAAATAATCATCGATATTAAAATCGTCTTCGACTCTTCTTTTGACTTAAATATTGCAACAACAACTATTGTTTTATTTTTATTTTTATTTGTACGAGATTTCAACTAAGTTGACATCTCAAAACCACCGCCTATCACTTGCAGCATCCAACAATTTAATTAATAAGAGAAGTTAACAAGAGTCTTAGAGGACGAGACCAAGACCAATTTTATGGTGTATAAGTGAAACAAGTCTTGCATCAAATATAAGTTAGTTTTTATTATTGAATCAACAAATCTCACATTAAATTAAATGAGATATAATATTACTTATTGATCCATTAATAAAAAAAAATTGTACATAGTGTGAAACAATTTTATTTATACATGTTAAACCAAATCTTAAACCAATACTAAAAAAACAAAGAAAACTTTATCAGAGAAACCTAGTGGAATATAATCATGGTGAAGGGAGGAAATAGTGAAGTTCATGAAGGAGAAAAAAAAACTAAAGCATACAACTATCAAAATCTATATATAACGTCCTTTCTAATAATGTCAAGCATGTTGTCCAACCAAACAAAACAAAACCAAGAAAATTAATTAAAGCACATGTTAGTAGGGATGGCAATACGGGTCAGCCTGCCCCGTTTAAGCCTAGCCCGCTATTAACCCGTCAAAAACGAGATGGGGCAGGGCGGGGCAACTTGAGGGGGTGGGCTCAAACTCACACCCCGCCTAATGGCAGACTAGCGGACTGGCCCGTCTATTTTAACCATTTTAAGGATATTTAAATAGAAACTTTTGTTTTTAGAAATTAAGACAAGAAAGAAACTAATATAACATATCATGGCTTCAAAAAAGAAGAAAGGAAGAAATTAGCAGATCAACGCAAACATTAAGTTCACTCAACACAAACAACGACTAAGATAAATGAGCAACCAAGCTTACCTTAAACCCAAATGAATCAGAGCAAATCAGACTCAGACCGAGAGTAGAGAGCGAAAGAGAGAGAGGACGAGTTTGAGTCTGGGATGAAAGTTTTATAATGCGATGGTGGTAAATCAATTTTTTTCTAGAGATAGTGGACTAGTGGTGAATCAGTTATCACTTATCAGAGAGAGTGGGCAAATTGAGGTTGGGTTGGGTATCATTTGACCCAATTGTTTATGGGGTGTGTAACTTAAAAATTCGGTCACTAATAGTAAAAAAAAGAAAGTTTAATAAGCCCGCGGGCCAACCCGCCCCACCCCGCCATGACTCGCTTTTTTAGTGGATATAATAGGGACGGGCCAACTAGAGAGATGGGCTCAAAATCTCACCCCAACTTGCATAAAATGGCGGATTAAACGGGCTGGCCTGACGGGCCATACCTGTTTTTCCACCGCTATATATTAGCCTAAGATTGCATTCTTTGTAGACTTGAGTAGTTGTAAATAACATATTCATAAGAAAATAGAGACAATTAGACCACCTATTTTTAAGATTCCAAGGAACAACTTCTTCAAAAAAAGATTCCAAGGAACAATAATAGAAAACTTGAAAACCAAATGCACAAGCTTAGAATCAAATTCAGTCTAAAGATGATATCAACCCTTCTCATGAACAATATCAATAGTAAACGTAACCATGTTTATAAGCTCAACAATTAGAGGATGTGAACTAAAAGAATTATGCTCTTCTCCCAACACATAATGCTCGCGCCCAACTGGAATATCGAAAATACCCATGCGTTAGTTAAGTAACGCGGGTGTTAAAATATGCGCATCTTAACATGCGCTGCGCAACTTAACTCACGCTGAGAATTAACACTTGCGTGAGTTAACTCATGCTGGAATTAACACTTGTCTGAGTTAAGTCACACTAAGTGAGTTAACTCACGCATGAATATTTTGGGAAGTTTAGTTGGGCGCGAGAAAAATGTGTTGGGAGAAGAGCAGAATTCGAACTAAAATTGGTGATGAATTCTTGGAGTAACTAGTGTGGCTAAGGTTTTGGGCTCTTTGTATTTGACTATATAACATAAGGGTTTTTATATAAAACTCACTTATGTTAGCCTAACACATCATAGTTTACCGTGTTTCATGAGATTGCAGTAAAGCGGGTTAAACAATGGGTCGTGAAAAGGGAAACGAGTTTTTGAATGTTTAAGCTTCTCCCGTTTTTTAATATTTTAAGTTTTTCTAAAAAAAAGTAATTGGACACATGGCATGATCTGGAACACATGATTCATCCAACAAGCAAGATTTAGCCAAATTTATGGTAACTTTGGTGCCCTAAAATACCTAATCCGGATCTCACATTTACCTCATTTATGGGGTTAGGATCCTATTGGAAAGAGATATATGCAAAATTTTAAATAAAGTTATAAAATAATTAATGATAGTGGGATCGACTAAGTGGTAGGACCCAACATACACAATATATGTTTATCTCTACATGGAGTATTGTATTTATATTGCAAAATTCGGTTCTCATTTTTAAGTTTATAATGTCATAATATTTTTGTTGAGTTGGCATCGTCGTCGCTTGGTCATAGTAAAAATTGATAAATTAATTAAATTTTTTTTTTACAAAATAAACGATATTCATTATTCAAGTTTATAGAATACATCGGTACAATACAAATTTAAGTCACTAAAAACATAAATGATGAATCTGCAAATAAATTCACGTCATCCATGTTAATAGCATAAAACGACAATGAACATATGCCTACAAATATGACTATATTCAAATCTCTAAAATACTCACTCCTCCGAATCTGCAACGTTGACGACGCTAAAGTTATTGATTGGATCTGCACTTGAAAGATACTCTTTCAACCTGAATCAAATAATCACCGTACTAGTACGACGGGAAATAAAAAAACACCACACAAAGACGGGAAATCAACACAAACAACAACGAAATCACAAAAGCATACGAAAGAAGACTGAAAATATGTGAAAATCACGTATTTAACTAAAGAGAAAAACCAAAAACAATTTAGGGGGGTGATTTCGAGTCAAAATTAACCCTAGATCACCCCTAGATGAAGAGAAAGAAAAGTGGTGACGACTAATGTTTGGCAAAATTAAAACATTAAAACTAACAAAATTTACAGAAATATTTTTAGTACAGACATGAAGGAGCTTCCCAGCTTTAAGTATAGACATGACTTTGTTAGGGATGTACTTTTTGATATTTTCAGACGGGCGGGAATATCAGTGAAGAAGAAGGCGCTTTTGAACTTTCTGACTGACACACTAGATAGAAGATCAACACTCAGGCCTGCGGGAGTTATGCTATACGGATGAGTAGGTGGAAAACATATGCTTGTGTAGACTTGACTGAGGTTTCACCACTTGTGGGATTAGGTGTCGGACCTTTTACTGTAGGACATGCAACCCTTAAAGCTGCGTCAAGCAAAGTGGCCAAACATGAGAAAACGTGTTCTAACAATCAACATGCTTTTATACCATTTGCTTTTAACACTTTTGGTTTTCTAGCACCAAAGGCTGCTGACCTTCTACATAGAGTTCAAAAGGTCATGCATAACAATGTCATATCTCCTAAGTCCATGAATGTTGTGTTCACGAGGATTGATTTTGCCATCCAAAAAGGTCTAGCGGCGCAGCTTGTTGCCCACTTGCCTTCTATTCAAGTGTAAATAATGGTTTATATATAAATCCATAAATTTTTAGAACATATTTTAAATCCTCACACTAGGCGTTGGATATAAGCTACAAAATTCCGACAATATAGAATACACTTTTGGTGCTTACTGCATACTCCATATTCTCTTTCTTTTTACCAAAACTCATCTCTCAACCCCATTTTAAACCCTCACACAACTCCATCATCGTTCTTCAAATCCTAATGCCTTTGTCAAAGTTATTTAACACAATCATACTTTATATAAATCCACAAATTCAAATTGTGTGCTTCTTTTTGGTTTCATTGGTCATGGTTCTACTTGAAGACATGCACGGTTCAATGGATGAAGAAGCTTTGGAGGAGCGGCCTCAGCCGTCATTGTCGGCAGTCTTCCCTAACGAACTCATCGTAGAAATATTCTCTCGGCTCTCCGTGAAACCTCTTATGAAATTCAGGTGCCTTAACAATTCTTTCAAAACTCTCATTTCCGATCCTGACTTCGTTCAAAAGCATCTCAAGAAATCAGCACGAAATCCGCACCTACCAATAACTTCCTTTCTAAATTCCGAGAATATATCAGTTTATGAAGTCCTAACCTTCCCAGTTTCTCAATTGCTCGAGAATCCATCGACAACAACCATCCATTATGATCATTTCATTCGACTGACCAGGAATGATGACGGTACTTGGTTTGTTGTTGGTTCGTGCAATGGACTGATATGCTTGATTAGTATACATATTTCACGCCTCTGTCTTTGGAACCCATCCACCAGGAGAAAATCTGAATTTTTTTTACCCTCTTCATATAATTATTATTTTCTATACTCTTTTGGTTATCATACATTGACCGAAACTTATAAGGTGGTAGCGCTCCGTATACAAAAGGAGCATGGTAGTGCAGCAGGAAGCATGGTGAAAGTTTTCAGCTTGGGTAATAGTTCTTCGAGAAATATTCAATGTTTCTATGTGATTCCACTTTATTGGTTTCATAACTTTAGTAACAACGTTGTGTATTTGAGTGGTGATACTATTAACTGGTTGGCCGTGCACAATTACTTTGGTTCAGATTTTTAAAATTTGAATGATATTACTATTGAGCAATATGTGATTCTTTCACTTGATCTCTCCACTGAGACGCACACTCAACTCTTGCTCCCTCAGGGTTTTGATAAGGTGCCATGTAATCCGCCAAAGCTGATGGTTTTGACGGACTGTCTTTGTTTTTGTCATGATTTTGAGGAAACCCATTTTATTATATGGAAAATGAAGGATTTTGGAGTTCAGGAGTCTTGGATTCAATTATATAAAATTAGTTATAACAATTTCTTTCCAGCAATGGAGCATAAAAGGTTAGATTTGCTCATGTTGTGTCTTTCTGAGAATGGGGATACACTGTTATTTGTTTTGGGTACAAATAGGGATACACCGTTATTCTTACATGATAACGACGACGAGGCGTTTATCAATAATTCTAGAGACAATAGAGTCAAGAAAATTGGAACTGCTAATAAAATATTCTGGTCGCGGACCAAGGATTACGTTAAAAGTCTGGTTTCGACTAATTGAAAGTGAGTTTCTCTTCCCCATATTACCTGTTTGAATTTATGTTACTTCATGATGGCATAGCCTCTTAGCCTGTTATATTGTTGAATGAGTATCTATTGTCTGAATTGAATGAAGGCAATTTACATGCAAATTATAAGTTTTCAGATGTATATGTTAGGTAATTTTCCTGAACGTAATTTTTACAAAGGAATATTCATCCACTCTAAAATATTTTTATAACAAATATGAAGTCCTTGATTTAGAAACATAATACATTATATGAGGAAACTAATTTATGAGCATGTGACATAGATAAATAACACAGGATAGAAATGCTTCAGATCTTATTGTCTAGCCAATATCTTTTCTAGTATTGATTTAATTCATAGTATTATGAATTTGAAAGTCAAGCAGATTCAAACCAATATATGATGAATTTGCTTATGATTGTCTTTTGTCACTTTCCGCTACTATTTATTTCTGATCATTTCTAAAAATTGCAATAAACAATTTCCTTGAGCCAACAATTTCTTCTGGTCAGCCATTACATTTACAGGGGAAGTATTATAAGCATAGAGACTAGTGATTAGGATTCAAACTTGAGTCAGCAATTTGAACTGTTTCTTTTTCATTTTTTTTACTGGCACAGTGCTGATATTGATCATGATGACATGATTTTTGTTTTCTACTTATATGAATCTTACATATCACATGCATTTTTGCAGACTAAATTACAATAATTTGATTAAGATCTTGAATTTCTGACCATGCACCTCTGATTAATTTAGCAAACGTGCCTTGTGAACAACAATTTCGAGAAGCTCAACATATACAAATATTTTAGGTTGTGTTCTCAGAGCTCAACATGGTGCAAATTATCTCTCCAGTCTGCAGGAAATAGTTTATGACAACTGACACCTTCTAGCTGAAGCGCTCGCAATCCAAAAGTTCGAGAAAATCTTTGTTTAGTCAGATGCTCTTGATGCCGTTGAACGTCTAAGAGGCTCCAACTCTATTGTGTCCATTAAGACTGTTGTTTTTGATTGTAAACTTCTCAAGAATGATTTTAGGAAGATGGTTCCAACCCCTATTACAGGTTCTTCCCTTGCGCAATGAAGATGTTTACAGGACTTTTGTGTTGAGAATTCCATTATCTTTTGAATTAATAAAAAATTATCTTTATTTTTTAATATTGTTGTAATGGTTCTGTAAATGCAATGACGCTTTTATTAATGTTTTATTGATGTCTTTTTTGTCTCTTTAGTTGGTCTTGTATTTAATGTGCATGTTTCACGTTATTTGGAGATGCCTCATAATATTCGTTACTTTGATTATTTTATTTCGTCTTTTGTTCGCCTTTTAGCGTTGTTTTCGATGATACTTTCTGAACGTAGTTTTTTTTTTGAAAAATTGATAGTCGTAGCGACGCCTTGTGGGATGATTTTTTTCAAGAATTTCCTCGAAGAGTTATTTTTTGAATTCATGATAATTTCTTTTCAACGTCCGTATCATGCGCTTTTACTGTACAGCGCAAAAAGGTCGTTTTTGATTGCTCCTTTATAGGTGGAGTTTGTGGCTGCTCCTTTATGGGGGAGTTTTACGGGTTGCTTCTCTTTTATAGGCGAAGTCTTACGTGGCTTCTCCTTTATAGGGGGAGTCTTACAGGCTGCTCCTTTACAGGGGAAGTCTTACAGTGGATGCTTCCTTTTTTCGGAAGGCTTACATGTGTAATTCTCCTCTTGGGTACAAGGGCTTAAAGCTGCGACATTTAGTAATATTGATGCACTGATCTTTGAATAAATGGAACGTAATTTTCATTATTGAGTGATGAGAATAGTGAGGCACATCTCAGTATATATACTGTACATATATTCTAACAGAAGCGGAAGAAATAGAGTTTACAAATAAAGTCTAGTTAAACCTAACTAATGCAATAAGATGTATAGCCACTAACTAGCAGAAATTAAACTAGCATTAACATTAATATCTCCCCTCAAGTTGGACTATGGATAGAACATAGACCCAACTTGAACATGAAAGACGAGAAAGCAGGATGTTGTAGTGGCTTAGTGAAGACATCAGCCAGTTGAGAGGTGCTTGGTATCGGTAGTAAATGAATGAGCTTTGATTGAATTTTCTCGCGAATCACATGGCAGTCCAGCTCGATGTGTTTAGCTGACCTACTGTCACAAAAAACAGAAGCTGGATCTGAAAATGCTATCTTGAAATCTTGAAAAATGTATTGTAACCATTGAAGTTCACAAGTTAAGGAGGCCAAAGTTCTATATTCGGCCTATGTTGAAGACCTGGAGATAGTATTTTGCTCTGGTAGCCATTGTTTTTTTTTTTTTTTTTTTTCTGTTCAATTTTCGATTCGATTTCTCTTGTGTTTCAAATCAATTTGCTACCAGTTATGCAAATCCTTATTATCTTCATCCGAGTGAAAATCCGGCTGTGATTCATAGCGACACCTTGTGGGATGATTTTTTTTTCAAGAATTTCCTCGAAGAGTTATTTTTTTGAACTCGTGATAATTTCTTACCAACGTCTGTATCGTACACTTTTTACGTAGAGCGCAAAAAGGTCGTTTTTGATTGCTCCTTTCTAGGTGGAGTCTCATGTGGCTGCTCCTTTATGGGGGGAGTCTTATGGGTTGCTTCCCTTTTATAGGCGAAGTCTTACGTGACTGCTCCTTTATAGGGGAGTCTTACGAGCTGCTCCTTTATAGGGGGAGTCTTACAGGGGATGCTTCCTTTTTTCGGAAGGCTTACATGTGTAATTGTCCTCTTGTGTACAAGTGCTTAAACCTGCGACATTTAGTAAATAAGGTGCCTCGTTAAAAACCCCTGCCCTTGCAAGGGAAACGAGTGCTACCTTACTACTTTTAGTAAAATATTAATAATGAAAGTTTACAACAATTCATGGCGGCATATGTCACAAGTCATTGCCGGACTTTATTTTGAAAATAAGAAATGAAATTAAAGAAATACATGTAGTGATTAATTGTAATAGTGACAAAGATTGACGATGTTCCATGTTCAGGGGACCGGGTCCCTGTTCAGTTCGTCCAATTTGTATGCATCTTGTCACAACTTCTCTTTTATTTGGTACAGTCCCTCCTAGTTGGGTAGTAGCTTTCCAATCCTTCTAGGCTCCACCACTTGCCGGAGTACTAAGTCATCCTCTTTCATTTCTCTGGGCACTATGGTCGAGTTGTAACGTCGTACTACTCGATGTTTTCCTGCGAATTCCTGGATATGGACGACTTCTCGTACCTCCTCCAGCATGTCCAGATTACATCTCAGACCTGTCTCATTCTCTTTCTACATGGTAAAGGTTATCATGAGTAACATAATGGTACAGTTGGTTGCTTTTTTATCTACAAGAAACAAAAGGGCAGTAAAGATAAATAACTTACACTCTTATGAGAAATGCTCTCTATGCCAAGTGGGCGTGTTAATTTCTACTGGGAGCATCACACTGACGTCGTACACCATAGCAAACAGACTCTCTTTGGTTGTTGAATGGGGTTTGTATGATACAACCATAGTACCACTGCTAAATTCTATTGCTTTAGATGATGATGAAGTGGATATTCTGCTTGATGCACATCGAGAAATGCGCTTGGAAATTGAAGATATGTCTTATTATGAGGAATTTATTGCATTGGGTGAGAGGATCGGTAGTGTAAGTACTGGTTTATCAAAGGAAACAATTACAACTCAGCTGGAGACAAGATTTTACACACGAAACCCTGATAATATTAAATTTGAAGAGTTCCGTTACAACATCATAAGGGAACTCTTCCAAATTAATACTATTAGGGTTTGATGTGTAAAATTTTGTCTCCAGTGGAGCTGTAATTGTATCCTCTGATAAACCATCACTTACACTACATATCCTCTCACATAATGCAATGAATTCCTCATAAGACATGTCTTCAAGTTCTAAGCGCATTTCTTGAAGTGGACAAGCAGAATTTCCACTTCATCATCACCTAAAGCAATTCTATTTAGCAGATTTTGCAATTCTTTATTCAAAGCTTCAACATCCTTTTCAAAAGCACATAAACCTAAAATTAGGCAAGCCTAATCTAATTATAAATTACCAAAAAAAAAAAACTATGAATTCAGCTATTCAAAGAAAATATTCATATATTATCAACAACAAAAAAAAAAAATTCATAAATTAAAAAAATATTTAAATATAGATCAAAAGCAGAAAAATATGATCAATTATGAAAATAATTTATATGGTTTATTCAATTGAAAGCTCAAATTCAATTTATAATGAAGTAAAATTTAAAAAGTGATAAAGTATTAATAGTATACCTTTGGTACTTTGTTGATCTGTATGATTCATGATTAATTGAATTATAAGATATTCATCTTCAATGTCATCTTCACTTCATCGTCATCAAGTGTTATGAAATTTAGACAGAAACTGACTTACCCACAATTGATCACACAGACACGCTTGTTAAGTTATCAGATCTCAAATATTGTTGAAACTAATGTTGACATTATTAAATCGGGTATAAAACGAGTTCAAAGGATACAACTCGAATATTTAGTTTGTTCATAAAACTTGTTGACAAAACTGCATATGTAATTGGTCGACTCATAGAGACCGTGATATGTTTCTGATAAAATGAAGAATGCCTAATAACACAAGAAATAAAAATCAAATAACATGAAGAAGAGTTTTTTTTAAAGGACCGTGAATAAGGGTTAGATATGAAGAGCAAATAAAAAAAATAGATCTAAACAAGAAAGACAAACAAGATGAGTGAATAAATGATAATAAAACTGCGTCTACAACTTCTATATATTCAGAGTAATAAGAGAGAGGGCTCAATTTTAGGGTTAGGGACTATGGGCCCGGGCCTTGTAATATTAGATGTGATTTTAATATATGAAGATTGCTTTTTACACCTATAGAATTGTTCTCCCACACCTCGAAATGACCTAAATATCCCCAACGACAATTAATTATTGTTAGCTAATTGGTAAGGAGGCAATTAATTTTCGTTCAATAAGTAGCGAATGATAGTTAACTGCCGCCAACACAAGTAGTGAATGGCAGTTAACTGCCGTTGGAGATATTTGGGTCATTTTGAGGTGTGAGAGAGCAAATTTTAAAGTGTCAAGAGAATTATTTTTAATATATAATATGTTTAGAGGCTAAGGAAGATTATCAAATGATTTTAGTTAAATTATTCTATTATTAGTAAATAATATACGAAATAATAGGAAATTATTTTTTACATAAATTCAGGCTAAAATATGTTATGGTCCCTACACGGATAGATTTTTGGATTGATGAATTTAACCTGATAAGACATGTGTTGATTGTGCAATTGTTGTTGACTTGGATTTTTTTATTTTTATGTATGTACTAAAAATTAATTAATTTGATTAAAATAGCTAATTTACTAAGATTAAATTGTAAAAGGATTAAAATTAGGTTTAGGTTAAATTGAAATTAAGCTTTAAGAAACAAAAACACACTTAATTTTCTTTAATTTTCATCATCAAGACCTCATGGCCTCTGAACGTGAGAAAATCAATCTCCCAGATCCAATTAAGTTTAGAGCACCAAAAATAAAAATGACATTATATATCTAAAACAAGTATAAGAAAATCAAGGCAAGAACAAATGTGTTTAACAAAACAGATTTGACATTTTGGAAATGTTAGAAAATATTATCTTCGGCAATTATTTTTATTTGTAGTAACGCGTGTTAATTTTTTTTTTGATGAACAAGGAGCATGGACCGGCATCAAGATGCATCGTCGACATCTCAACTAGGTTGATACCCCGAGAAACCTCTATCCTATACCACCAAACTCAAGAAACTTTTATTAAAAAATTAAAAAATACTTACAGAGGGAGGGGGGGACTAGACTAAGACCCTAAAAGAAAACAAAGAAAAACAGTAAAGAAAACAGCAGATACCACCTTCAAATCAAGGGAGTCTGTAATTAGGGAGTCCACATCTATCCCGAAAGAAATCAAGACTCAAAACAGTAGGAAGTCTATCCAGGCAAACCGCTCCAATGGCTGAGTGCCCCAAAAAGGCCAATTTATCCGCACAACTGTTACCTTCTCTGTAAATATGTGAAGAAATTACTTGAACCCCCAGCCGACGAGCATTGTGCCATCTGTTTCGTAACATAATAAGAACCAAAGAAGGGTGTGAAAAAACCAAGAGAGCACTGGTTGAGTCACTCTCAAGCCAAACATTCCTCCACCCTTTGGGGTAATTGTATGATGTGTTACTGTTAGCCTTGCGTCGGTCATGATCTCAGATTGGGCCGTGACAGCAACCGAAGCTTGGGGAGACAACATATTCTTCTGTTATGCTTGTATTGATGTTGTATCACTTTCCGCTTTTGTTTACTACTAATCATTTCTAAAAAGTGTAGTTCTAAGTATTCTTATGCAAGGTTGTCAAAATCGGGACTTTACTTCATGTCGAAAGGGAATAGCATAATCGGGACTCGTAAAATCGCAATCAAAATCGAAGGATTTTACTCAAGGACTTTTGTAGAATCGATATAGGAAATTGTAAAATCGCAATCAAAATCGTGGATTTTACCCAAAAAAATTAATACATATATGTTATAAATGATATATAGTCATAAATGACTTCGTTTATAAGAAATCGTAAAATCGCAATCAAAATCGATGAATTTTGTCTATTTTAGGATTCTACTATGGATTTGAGTCGTTGACGGTGAAGAAAGTCGCAAAATCCTGGATTTTAGGATTTTAGTCGGGATTTTGACAACAGTGTTCTTACGTACCATTTCCATTTTCCACTGTAATTGTTTTATCTTCTGATCATCCATCAGTATTAGAGGCATTAGTATTTAATCTTGATTCATGTTCTGCATTATGGAAACACATTTTCAACAGTCCCTTTTCCCTTTTTTTTTTACTTGCTCAATGTTAGTGTGATCAAATAAAATTATGGCAACATTAAATGGGCATAATGAATTTTAATTTTATTGTTTTATATAAAACTCACTTATCATATGATCTTTTGCAGATATTACTCCTTGTTTAGATATGTGTGCACTTTGGAAAGATAAATATAGAAGGGGGCAGCTGCATTTGAGGGTGTTGAAGAAACAAGAGTGTAATTTTTCAATTTAGAATTTGATATTGTACCGCAAATTAATATTAAAATTCCTTTTTAGTTGGGACCATTTTAATCTTAGTTAGTAGTTTGTTGAGTTTACTTTTAAGAGTATTTCAGTGATGCAGAATCATATATTTGCGATTGATTTCCGTCCCTCTCATCATTTCTTATGTATGGTCATGGAAAATATCTAGTATATTTGTGATTGATTTTTTATTATGTGTAATGATTTACATTGCTAACTCCACCCTTCTTCTTGTTAGTGCTTCTCACACTGAGCTTGTCCATCACAATTAACAAGTGTTACCAAATGAATATTGTACAGTACAATGTTTATTTCAGACCTATGTGCGCAAAATTATGCATCAATTCTGCATTTTCCGGCAACGATATAGTAAAATAATTCTTAAACCGTTATAAATTTGTACCTAAAAACTAGTAATAAGAATACCTTGGTAATTTAGACCCTGAGACGTCTCTGTCTGCAAATTATGTGGCATATACTATGTCTGTTCAACTCATAGGTCAGAAAAACTTAATCGTAATCAGAAAATTATGCCCATAATAGACGGGTTGAACTTGATAATTTGGGTGACCGTGGCACTTGAAGTGATGAGATACCACATAAACTAGAAGGGTTCAACTTAATTTTTTTCTTGGGGAGAGTAAAATTGTGTCTCCTAAAGGGTTGCCAATTTTTTGTACCATTCTATCTTGCTTTGTCTCCAAAACATTAGTTGCGTCAGTTGTTATACCTTTCAAGCATAAGGTATAGTTAAGAACTGAGTCAAAATTGTTGTTGATGTTTTGAAAAAAATCGTGGCGCGATTTTGGTTTAGCAATCTGGAGCTTTGGTTCTCAAAAAATTGTGGCACAATTTTGCCCAGGTCTAAACACTATTTAAGACCTCAATCTTCAATTTCTTGGAGAGATTCAAGAATGAGAAATATTGGAAAATCAGAGGAGGTAACTTTAGGGTTGAAGGTTTTTAGTGAGAGGTTCTTGAGTTGTGAAACACTTTACAAACACCTTGGGTAGTGAAATCTCATTAGAGAAAGGATAAAAAAAACTTTCTTTATTCTTTCCTCTTAGGATTACCTGTGGGTTTAAGTGACTTGAAAAATGGATATAAATTACGTTACATCCTTTGTGAGCTTGTAACTAATTTTTTGTAACCTCTTTGTATCACTATGATAAGAGTGGCCTAATAATGGAGGAAAGAATAGTCACTCTTATCATAGCTTGTAACTATTTTGGCATTTAGTATAAACATAGTCAAGTAGAAAGTGGTATAGAAATTTGACCTTTGTGATTCTCCGTAAACATTACACACAAGCTCAATCTGACCACGAGGAATGCTAGAAACACTCACTTTTTAACACTCTCTAGCACTCACTCTTTTATTGAATGAAATCAATGTATGTCTCATCACTTTTTGTGCGTTCAATTTTCAAAGTATAGACACATAATGATTTAAACCAATAAGAGAGTGAGTATTAAAGAGAGTGTTTAAAAGAGAGTGTTGCTATCATTACTCATCTGACCATTATCTCTTTATGAATAAATTTTTTGATTCATTCACTATGATGCAAGTTTATGTAGATGATATAATTCTTGCTGGCAATTCTTTACCTTATTTCAAGCACATCAAGTCTATCTTGAACACATCATTCAAAATCAAAGACTTAGGTAAGTTTAAATATTTTTTTAGTCTTGAAGTAGCTCATTCCAAACTTGGCATTTCATTATGTTAGAGAAAGTATTGCCTTGATTTGCTCTCTAATTACGGCACCATTGGTTCAAAATCTATCGCCAATCCTTCTGATTATTCGGTAAAGTTGCATAATAATTCCTGGAAAACTTATGATGATATACTTTCCTATAGAGTATTAGTTGGGAGGTTATTGTATCTTAACACCATTACATTTGATATAACTTTCATCACCCAAAAACTAAGCTAGTTTCTATTAAATCCAACTAAAACTCACCATTACACTTGTTCAGGAAGAGGTTATTTTTATTTTTTTTTCCCAAGAAATTCATCTCTAAATTGAAAAGGCTTCTCAAATGTAATTTTATTTTTTATTTTTTCGATTTTTTTCACATGAAGATGATGAAGATATGATGAAGATGATGAATATATGATGAAGATGTTGAAGAGTGACATAGTGATTTGATAAAAGTTTCTTGCATATTTTCATCTCTCCCTGTTTCATTTTTTTTACTTGCGCAGTGTTGATATTGATCATGATGACATAATTATTTTTTATTTTCTACTTTATATGAATCTTACATACCACATGCACTTCCGCAGATGTTGAAGCAACACTCTAGAGCGTTATTTTTCACTCAATTAGAATGTGTTTATTGTCTAGAAAATATTTAGATTTCTTTTTAGTTTGGATCATTTAAATTTTCACTGGTTTGTTTTCAGTTTGCTAAAATCTATAATGGAGGTCTTTTAGAGATGTTAGTGTTACTAAGGTTAGTGAAAATTTCATGGTAAAGAATTAAAAGTGAATGAGTCTTTTGAATCACACTTTGTTGCCTAAACAGTATCCACCAGAATTAAAATTTGGACACTAAATTTCATGTTTCAGAATTTGGACACCAGAATTAAAATCTATAATGAAAATTTCTTGTTTTCAGTTTTGAATCACCTTTTCGCTGCTTCACTCTAATGGTGTGCTGATACCGAACACTGTTTCAGTGTGATGTGTCATTGCTACATAGTTTAATAACTATCATCTTTTCATTGAAAGAGAACACATTTATTACGAAGTACACATATCCACAAAAAAAAAGAGTATATCATTTTTATGTTGATAGCATCTCAATTGAAATACAAAGTTTTTATTGCTTTTAATGTTTCAAGATGGTCCTCATCATATGAGGTTTAAGCATATATATATATATATATATATATATATATTTTAAAAGTTCAAACGCATACAAGCTGGTGAGTTTAAAAATAGTGGTTGTTGAAAAAAGCATATGTTGCTGAAAGATCCACCAAAGGGAACATGGCTACAAATGTAATGAAAGAACCCTGACATCTCTGGTCACATGCATGCACAATACATGCCATAATACATTTCAGATTATATAATCTGAAATGTCTCATCATAGAGACAGAAGTGTTGTGTTTTGGCTAAGACATGCATTTGATACTTAAATTGTTTTCAAACGATACACACATGCATTCGTGATCGTACAAAATAAATACATTAATACAAAAAACATAAATTAAAAACACAGCACAATTTTCAAACATTAAACATATCCAAACATTAAACAGAAATTATCCAAAAATACACTCTGTTCGAATTATATAATTCCTAGACTGCAAAACTATCCTAGACTGTAAATACAATCAAAGGAAACGTTTTTAATGCTCCAATCGACCAAAAATGCATTAAGCACACCACAAACCGTCCAAACCTTGGGTGAAATGTCATAGTCCACCCAGTCTAGGAGGTTTCAGATTATAAAATCTGAAACTGTCTACATATTTTTGGATTGTATAATCATAACAACCCCAGACTATGTTTAAGTTTGATTTTTCAAGGGTTTTCATGTCGAATGACATAGGAAAAAAAGGTATAAAACACTATTAAATGACTTAAAACAAGATAATAACATAAGTGATGAAACTTCTAGGAAGGTGTTCGAAGAGATGCTTTTGTACTTGATCCAGCTAGTTTGTCAACTGACATATTTCGATCGGCAGGTCAACTGGATCAAGTTCACAAGAACATCTTGGTGTTCATATCGTTAGGAAGATTTTTTCAGAGTTTTTTGTTGTGTTTTACATCGAAAGAACCAAACACACTTATTTATAGAAGTTTGTGCGTCGTGGACCACAATAATTGTCGGTGCAATGTGGATCACACAAAAAATCCGTGTTGAATTAATTAGGATTATATAATTTGAAACCTGACATGCGACCCATAGATCTTCATATCTTTTCAATGTGTTTCTTTGGTGTACACATTTATCTTCTTATGTAATGAACGAACAAAAATACATTACACAACACAAAGTAACAAAATGAAATGTGCGATGAAGTTAGGTTCATAAACTAACCATAAATATATTGATTTTAATTTCAGCGACATACATTAAGTATAACTATTTCAAATACATGAAATACATAATTCAATAACATAAAACACGTAATAAAATAAAACATAACAGATCATAGATCATCTAAACTAATTTCTTCGTCTGGTTTCCTCAGTAGAGCCCTGATTTCTTCGTAATTCCTGGGCCGGATCAAATTTTTCAGAATTTTCAACAGATTTGACCAACAAAGCGTCCAACTCAATCACTCCTTTGATATTGTACTAACCAAACATCGAGAACGTGGTTTTCACGTCGTTGTTGTTCATGAACTTCATCCGGATGAACCACACAGTTCCAATTGAGCTGGTCGATGGACATCGATACTCAACACATCCACTCTCCTTGTGTCTTTGTTTTTGAGTTGACGGTTGACTTGGTTCGCTGATCGTTCAACCCGGAGAGTGTGACATCAGTGTGAATCCTGAATAGATTGGGTGGTTTTTTCCAGTTGTAGTAAACTGCAGCTAGCTTGATGTTCGGATCAATGACAAATATGTCCATGAGTATTTTGGTGTGGTTTGCTGCTTATGAAAACATGCTCACTAATTTATAAAAGTTTTTGTGTGTTGTGGACCACAAAAACTATCGGTGCATTGCGGACCACACAAAAAATCCTATATATGATTTTCGAATTGTATAATCTGAAATATCCCTCACCCTACAGAGTAAGAAGTTTGACTCATTTTCACTTATTATTAAAGCATTTCAAATTCTCTAATCTGAAACCATCTGGAACATTTTCGGATTGTAAAATCCGAACCAGCTCAGAGTGTTGGACGGTTACTTGCTCAACAAGAGTAACTCATGAAACAAGTTTTTCAAAGGATTTTATAAGCTTTAATGGCTGGCCAAGTTCTTTGAACACATATTTTTGAACCCCATGTATGAATCATTATAGTCTATTCAACTTATTCTTCACAATTTTCCCCTATAAATACCCTTCAATTTCTCAAACCATCATCTTACATTCTCTCCTCCTCCAATTTCTTCTACAACAATGCGTTTCCATCGTTGGTCTTTCTTACAAAAAAAACTATTTTGAAAATTCGGGGATTGTATGAATGGTCATTGGGGATGGTGCCACGGTGAAAAGAAGCGCGGTTTGTCTGCGTGTGAGGTTGGTCTGTCTGAGTGTAAAGTTGACCATCAAAATCTCTTTTGCCCTAGAATGGAAACAAACCTTACCCCAACCCCTCCCCCCTCCTTCTCTTTCTCCTCCCTCCTCCATCTTCCCCATCCATCTTATTGCACCACTAGTTTAGCTTTAGGTTTTTGATAAATTAACATTAGGTGTTTGAATATTTTATGTAATAAGCTTTAAGCTTAAATTTTATTGTAAATGTACTATGATATATTAATAAAATGAGAATTTTGTTTCTTTAATTTAATATATATTTACATTTATTTTATGTTTTTTGTAATTTATAATTGTGTCAATGAAATAATATACGCCACTATTTCTTTAAAATTATGGGCAAAACTAATTTATTTTATGTTAAAGTATTTAATAAATCTTACTTTATACAAACGCACAAATTCAAACTGTGTGCTTCTTTTTGGTTTCATTGCATAGGGTTCTACTTGAATACATGCACAATGGAGGAGCGTCTTCAGTTGTCATTGTCGGCACTCTTCCCTGACGAACTCATCATAGAAATATTCTCCCGACTCTCTGTGAAACCTCTTTTGAAATTCAGGTGCCTTAACAATTCTTTCAAAACTCTCATTTCCGATCATCACTTCGTTCAAATGCATCTCAAGAAATCAACAAAAAACCCGCACCTAGCTCTAACTTCGCCACCAATGTTTGATGTCATTAGTACTATCCCAATTTCTCGTGTACTCGATAATTCATCGACGACCACTATTCACTATGATCGTTTCCATCGATTGATCAGGAATGAAGCTAGTTGGGTGGTTGCTGGTTCATGCAATGGATTAATCTGCTTGGTTAATATTTATACTTCATGCCTCCGTTTTTGGAACCCAGCCACTAGGACTAAATCTGATTTTATTTCAGTTTCTTCGAATAAATCTTTTCAGCACTCTTTTGGTTATGATACTTTGACCGAAACTTATAAGGTGGTAGCTCTCCGTATAGAGAAGGAGCATGGCAATGCAACAAGTAGCATGGTGAAAATTTTCACTTTGGGGGATAATTCTTGGAGAAATATTCATCCTTTCCCTGTTATTCCACTTTTATGGGCTTATAATTATTGTAACAATGGTGTGTATATGAGTGGTACTATTAATTGGTAGGCTGTCAGCGATTACTTTGGTTAAGATATTTTACGTGCGCGTGATGTTACTATTGATCAATATGTGATTCTTTCACTTCATCTCTCCACTGACACACACACTCAACTTTTGCTGCCTCAGGGCTTTAATAAGCTGCCACGTCATCCGCCAAAGCTTGTGGTATTGATGGACTGTCTTTGTTTTTGTCATGATTTTGACAAACCCATTTTATAATATGGCAAATGAAGGATTTTGGAGTTCAGGAATCTTGGATTCAATTATATAAAATTAGTTATAACAATTTCTTTTCACCAATGGATCTTAAGCGGTTAGATTTCATCGTGTTGTATCTTTCTGAGAATGGGGATACAATGATATTGTTAACCGATCACAAGGACAAGGCATTTAGCTATAACTACAGAGACAATAGAGTCAAGAAAATTGGAATTACTGATAAAATATTCTGGTCGGAGACCAAGGATTACGTCGAAAGTCTGGTTTCGACTAATTGAAAGTGAGTTTCTCTTCCCCATATTACTTGTTTGAGTTTAAGTTACTTCATGTTGCTATAAAGTTCTTGTAATTTAATAGTATTAGATTGTGTGAATATTTTGTGTGATGGCTTAGCCTCTTAGCCTGTTTATATTGTTGAATGAGTATCTATTACCGTTTGTTGGATGTTAGGCTCTAACGAATTGAATAAAGGAAATTTACATGCAAATTATATGTTAGGTAATTTGCCTGAACACAAAAGGAAGGGGAGGGTTTTGGGAAAAAGGAATAAGAAAGTGGAAGAAGTAGAAGAAAATGGGAGGGGGGCTTTGGAGAGATAATTTTTCTTCATAATACAAAACTCTTATCATTTAGGGAAAGTTAAAAATTGTATTTGAGGAGAGTTTGTATGAATTCTTTAGATTTAATATATGATTAAAATATTAAATAAAAGAAATGAGTCACCCAATTGCCGCTAAATGGGGAATTTTACCTGCTAATCCCTAACCTAAAGTAAACTCTATAAGACCAATTCTCCAGAAAGTTGTGATCAGAAAATAGCAAAACTCCCCAGAGGTGAAGTTGTAAAGTTCACTCCTATAAATTGGTTTATCACGCATCACTGATCAAATGATAACTACCTTAATTTATGATTAAGTCAATTATGATTTTGAAACTGATATGGATTAGCCTAGATTTGTATTTAAAGCTTATTCTGATGTTCTTCCTATATCACTTATATTTTTAGTTGATTAACATATATAAGCTTTTTTCTTGTTCTTTTTTGAATTTATTGCGTTAGTGGAAGAAGTATTTGTATCATTCGATGAAGAACAAATCTACCAAGGAAATAATAAATGTGATGATAGTTTAGAACCAAATATTGTTGATGGAGATGAAATACCTAAGGTTGGAACTATATTTAGCTCCAAAGATGAACTTGAGTATTACAAGAGTTATGCCCAACCTATAGGTTTTGGAGTTACTAAACTTAGTAGCAAAAATGGTGATGATGGAAAAAAATATTTCCCAGTCATGAATCATGGTGTTTCATATTTTGAATTGTTACAAGTACTAGATCTTTATAGTCACTGATATTTTTTTAATTAAATAATTTGATATAAATTCATTAATTCTGTCATTTTTTCTTTTTGTAGGCACAACACCATGTGAATGATCTATCGTTGTCATCAATAACACGTGAATCATAAAGAAATGTAGCGATGATTGGTCATTTTGATACTATTTAGAAGCCGAGGATTGTTTTTGAACTATTAACTTTATGCCTCTAGCATAGGATTGCTTGTGATATTCTTTATCAGCTGCTTCAATTATGTCACTGTTATTAGTCTAAAGCTCAAGAATTGGAGTGGTTTAGTGAGTTTATATGCTTCCATGAAATTTGTCTGCAAAAGGTTTCTACACATTTTAAAATTTTCTATGTAAGGCTACATTGTACAGCCGGTGCTATGGGTTTAAGCTTGACATAAGTCTACACTTTTTTCTGCATAATTTCAGAAATTTTGGTATTTTTTGTTTTTTAACGGTGTAACTTGGCTGTGGTTTTATTTGGTAAAGTGTGATGAAATGAATATAGCATCTGTATGGGATAGGTTTGTGCTTTCGGGTGAGATGTTTTTTCTGTTATAGATGTGACTACATGGACATACTATATGCATGTTATTTTGATAGATGGATGGAATTTCTTTTCTTTGATACACTTTTTACAATGCAAAAAAAAAAAATACAAATCATCTTTGTGGAAAGTGAGGTATGATGAAAGTAAACAAAAGATTCAATGCTCGAACATGATTGACCGACAACGTTAAAAATGTACAATGCCACTGCATATGAATAACTACATCATAAGAAAAACATACACAAAATAGTTAGGTTCATAAACTAACCATAAATATATTGATTTTAATTTCAGCGACATACATTAAGTATAACTATTTCAAATACATGAAATACATAATTCAATAACATAAAACACGTAATAAAATAAAACATA
>Ga0315915_1000824_pt1 | contig 34624 bp, 13 predicted proteins | sample MpolbnodulesMG_FD_207738 | JGI IMG/M metagenome (GOLD analysis project Ga0315915, IMG submission 207738) | Medicago polymorpha root nodule microbial communities from Los Angeles, California, United States - branched nodules | ecosystem: Host-associated > Plants > Roots > Nodule | place: USA...
TAAAAAAATAAACATTATACGCCAACTTTTTTATTTTCCTTGTTTACTTTCTATGTCTGTGATCTTATAGAACAAAACAAGTACCTTTTTAAAAAACAGTGAAACCTTACTTGTCTCAAGAATTTGTAAGTCTGTCTTGCTGACATTGAGTCAGATGGAACTAAACTTTCAGGGGATGTAGAATATGAGTATCCAGTACCAACTGGTGCATCTAGAAATATAATGCTAGCACTCTATGAAAAGTGATATAGCCGAAAACAATGAATTTGTTATGTTACAAAAAAGTGGAGTTACATTATAGTAAACATGGAGAATGAGAAATTAAGGATATGATTGTATTTACTTTTGTCCATGGATAAGGCCTTAGGATTAATTGTGGTAATCCCCCTGTATAATCAGCCTCATTGAAAGCCAATGGACCTAAAACATGAAGAAAAATGTGAGACATTAGTGATTTGAGCTTCTTTTCCCACCCAAAAGTCATTTCAGAAGTATACTTCGGACTAAAACATATTTTTTTGTCATTTGAAAAGTATACTTCTGAATACATGTGTGGTCGGAAATGATACTAACATGACATGAAACTCCATGTGTATGGAAGTGCATGGACAGAAAATAAGGGTTCGTTTGTTACAGCTTATTTTAAAAATAAAAAAAAATCACTTTCTTTAAACATAATAGAACACGCCATTTAAATTTTCAAAGAAGGGATGAGAGGAAACTAACCAACTTGAAAGAAAAATCCATTTAAAGCAGAACAGCCAGGACCTCCAACTAAGTATAGAAGAAGAGGGTCAGTTTTTGGATTCCCAGTTGACTCAACAAAAAGGTAGAATAGTTCAGAATCTTCCACTCCTATGTAACTTCGTCATGAAGCATAATTAAAGACAATGTGTTACTATTATGAAATTATTGCTCCACAAATTTTATAGACAGCTTTAAATAACATATTACGAGTTACCCCGTTTCAAGTGTGAATGGAAGTTCACCAGTAAAGCCAGGAAGAGTTTTCACAATGTCACCACAATCTGCATGTATAAAGAGAGTTAACACAATCAGAAGCCAAGAACAAGGCATTGTCAAATACACTGCCATAGTCAGAAGTATGCTTTGAAAGTACTTCTGAATACATAAGTTGAATATACATATATTATATATATGCATTAATTAATTGCATGGACTCTACCAGTCATCACATGTAAGGATTCAACCGTTATTCTACCAACTGTTTCAGCATAACACTAGGTTATTACATATTTGATTGTCAAGTGTCAATTATTCTACACAACTTCCTCTCTTCAGATCAACTTAACATTTGGTGGTCCAATTTAAAATGTGGGACATAAATAAGTACTACCTCAGTAACCAAAAAAAAATAAGTACAATCTCTATCCCAAAATATATGATCTTCTTGTTAAATCACAAGAGTTGAGAAAGTTGATGATATTATTAAATTGTCAAAAACCCTTCCAAAATTCTTTATCTTATTTAATTTTTTGAAAATAAACCAAACAAGAAATTCCCAAATTCTGGATTTTCAATTTAGGATTTTTGGGTTTTCTAGAATCCTAATTCAGTAAATATTTAGTGATCAACATGTAACTTCTAGATTGTTGCAAGAGTTTTGGAACATTTGAAAGAGTTTTGTTTAATCTGATTACAAATTTTATTTTATAAGTTCCTAGTTCATACTCATATTTCCTCGTGGGTTCAACTGTAGAAACAGTTTTGTACATCAACTCTTGTATTATAAGTTTTTTATTAAATAAACACTTGAATTTAACTGTTTATCCAAACACCCCTTAGTTCGTTATAATCTGTGAAAGTTGCAACTCTATTAACATACTCCATTTTTATTTTTATTTTACATATAAAACAGTGATAAGATAGAATGTAACTAATATCCTCATTTTTTTATGTATTAATATCCGAGTTTTTTCTAATTACACCCTGTTTAATTCTGATAACACCCCAAAATGACAAAATGATCCTTTTATAAAATTTAATTTTCAAAAAGTCTCTTCTTTCTTTCTTGGTTACACCCCAAAACCCCTCTTCAGTTTAAATAGGTCATGTAAACTCAGTTTAAGTAGGTCATGTAAACTGAATTTAAGTGTACATCTAAAAGTTCAACCTTGTTCATTGATTCTACGTAATCTCAGTTTAAGTATGTACATGTAAACTTAGTTTAAGTAGGTCATGTAAACTCAGTTTAAGTAGGTTATGTAAACTAAGTTTACACGAACCTACTTAAACTGAATTTAAGTTAACCTCAACAATGTAAAATTGAAACCGTCTTACAGTACACTTGAACAAGAACAAGAAAATTGAAACTAGCATTATTTGAAAAAGAAGAAGAAATTCACTTATATGCAATCGAGTATGGATGAAAGATGTTTTGATTCACTCTTTAATCTTTCATAGAGATTAGTTGAACATTAGGATTGTTTGTTCGTTTCTGGGTGGGAGTGAAATTTTAGAGTGACAATGAATGAAATCAAGATTTTTAAAAAAAATTATATAAAAGGGCAATTTTGGTATTATTAAAAACTTTTAAGAAAATTTGGGTGTAACCAGAAATATACGAGGTGTGAATAGAAAAACTCTTAATATCCTCGTTTATATTAACGTACTCTATTTCTTGATTCACTCCATTTTATCTCTATTATTAATTTCTCAATAAAATAGATCAAATTGACAAATTTTATATACTTTAGAGAGTACTTCTTATATTTACCGGTGGTTAACTCTGGAGTTGTCTTTATATAATGATATCGATATACACCAAGGGACTAAGTTGGAGAGTGTAATACTTTAAATTATAAATTATTATTTATTCAAATAAGAATATGATAAGAAAAGAGTATGAGCATTCACACAAATTGGGAAGGAAGGAAATAGATAATTTACTACAACGTGGTTGTTCATGAACAGAATCATTTTTGGGTTAAATAGACAGTCATTCTGTCAAGTATACATCTCAGAAGTGCTCAACTTAAGTCAACCAAAATTACACAAGAAACAAAAATATAGAACAAAGCAATAATGATAAGAAAGGCATCTGTACACACACAATCAGGTTAATTTTGTTTTCCTTTCTTTGCCTTCAGTCTTCCATCCTATTCACATCAGAAAAGTTGTCTTTGCATTCCAACTTTTGAAGGATCAACTTTTCTTGCTTTGCATCTGTTGTACTGTGTAGTAAAGAAGTACTTATCGAAGCAAATCAAAAATGTTGTAGTAAGTGCAAAATGAATGGTGGTTCACAAGCATTGATAATATCTAAGGTTCATCTCTACTCCCCCTTCTTCTCAACTGGAGATATATTCCCTATGATTAGGGTGAATTAAATAGCTATGCGAAAAAACGACACCAAATGTACATTCCAAAAAGTAAAATGAAACGGAGGAATTTTTCGTAGTACAAATCAAGTTTAAAAGAAAACTTGTAAGACCTACAATGTTGCATAGACCAGAATGTTGGACAACAAAAAATCAATAAGCAGTTTAGCTTAGTATCACTCACGTAAAAAATTTAGTTAGATGAGTAGAAATAGTAGAAAGACTGTAGTATTGTCTTTAGTGAACTGTGAACATAGGCGGAAAAAACCTATAAAAGCGCTACTAAGGAAGATTGGCTAACTTGTCAAAAAAAAAAAGGAAGATTGGCTAAGTAAAAGATAGTTTAATATATAGGGGTAGGAGACCTTGAAAAATCATGAGCCAAAATATTAAGAGAAATTTGGTGATATATGGTCTATCTTTAAACTTATACATGACAAGACTTGACTATTGATTTGTGTAGCCTGCCCTACTTAAAGGAAGGAGAAAGCTTGGTTGTTGTGAAAAGATGACATCAGAATTTTTTATGTAAACTAAATTAGTTGAAGACATGAAAAAAGTGGCGAAGGTCACTATTAATCCATATAGCTTTATTATGTTTGAGGAGAAAAGACATGAATATTAGAAGTTACAACTATATATGGCTTCATTAAAGTTTCTGTTTTTTAACAGAGCCCAATGGCATCAATTGATCATGTACTACTATGCCGCCTTTAAAAAGATATCAGTTAGCTATTGAAGCAAAACAAGAATATATAACTACATTATGCAAAGAAAGACAGCAAGGATACATTCCTGGTCAGGGTTGTCAGTGAAATTGGAATGCAGAGCATTCCCAATGCAATCCACAATAGCTGAGGTGGTCATGGAGGACTCTATGCACAAAACAGCTGTGATGGCATCTAGCCGAGTCACCTCATTTCTGAACATCAGCCTTGCATGAGCTGTGACATTTAAGGAGTAATAGCACATAAGACGTAGGGAAGTTGACAAGGGAGTTGGACAGAGTTTCCGTGGCAGTCACATACCTTGAGCTAGTCGAATCAAACTTTCAAGCATGCGGACAGTTGTCCTAGCTACATTGCAAATTTTCAACTAAATAAATGACATGAATAAGTATTAGACTCAGTTAAGAAAGGACCATTTTTAGATCAAACCTGCATTATGAGTCGCAGATTTTCTTTGAAGTTGATAATAGCTGGATATAACTGTTTCGGCCTCTCTCGTGAGGACTGGTCTGAAATTTTCTTTCACGTAGTGTATATACCTGCAGTGTTGTTTTTCATTACTACTATTAGTAATAACAAATATCTAAATTTTAGATCCCTAATTTGCTGACATAGCTTAACCATGATAAAAAAAATAATTGAAAGGCATATAATATATCATGCAGTGCAATACCAATGAAAGAAAGGTTCAAATATCTTTTCGAAAAGAAAAAAAACAACTAAAAAGATTTATTTGCAAACAGTGTTAGTCAATAGCCATGAGCATTGGCCTCATACTTTACCTCTTGAGCGTAGAAAGAGGCCAGTTATTTGCCAGATCTTCATCATTGGAGGTTCTATCTGGTTCTGCCTGGATATTAGTTTTCATACAAGTATTATAATCTTAAGTTCTTAACCATAGGAAGTTATGCATTGTACACAGATCCGGATTACCTCAGAAAGAATATGAGATGAAACTACTGCATCCCAGTCAGGATTCTTTGTATCCAAGAGCACCAGAACTATATCAAACCTACTTAACAAAGGACCGGAGAGGGTTGTATTGACAGACAGAGCTACCTTGTGTTAAGTCAGACAGGTAATGAATTAAAGCAAGCAACAGTAAACTATTTCGGACAGGATGAGAATTCCCAACCAAAAGGCCAGGGGAAAGAATTAGATGCACCTCAAAAGTGTACACCAAGAATAATAGAGATTAGGGACTGTAATTCAACGTCATTTTAAGTAATATTAAACTAAAATATATTGATTAAAGTGATACGTTGATCTGGATCATAATTTCCCTTAGGATTTGTGGCGCCAAATACTGTTGTTTTAGTGCTGAGGGTTGTTACAAGACCAGCCTGGTTAAAACAAGAGATTTAATCAGTAACTAAACTTTTTTACCACAAACCTGCCAACACAAGTTGACTTCTATTTTGAACAAAGATGAAGTTCAATTGTACTTTGTATAATTTATTAAAAATATACCTTGGCAACACTTATTGTCTGCTGCTCCATGGCTTCGTGTATTGTTGCTCTGTCATGTTCCCTCATACTGTCAAATTCCAAATGAACTTAGTTTCATACCCAATGCCAGCATGTTAAAGAATCATAAACAGTTCTGTACTTCGCAAGTATCCAAGGAAAAAAGCCACCAGAAAAAGAAAAATCAAAACCAAAGCAATTATACCCGAGCTTACCTATCAAATTCATCTATGCAACACAATCCTCCATCTGCCAAGACAAGGGCCCCAGCTTCCAACATCCACTCACCTAAAGATTCCATAAATTGGTGTAGCTCTCAGTATAACCAACTACGAGGTGCAGATCCATGCATGTTTAAGTTCGTAATCAATAATATGTGTGGCAAGAGAGGGGAGCTTTTGTGCAATAGTTTGAGTTGCTCACAAGTTCAAAACCTCATTCAAAGGTAAGACTACCTATAAGAGATCCAATACGAGTCCAACTATTCCCTTGATCCCGCCATTGCAGGAGCGTTATGGTACTAGGTTGTCCCTTTTATGTGATTAAATATAAGTCCACTTGAAATGCTAGATTATGATATTAACAACCATCTTGATATCAATCAGATAATGATGAAAGGAAAGTTCATGAAAACTGAATGCAAAAAAGACTTAGTTTTATAGATTTAAAAAAGGAGGTGATCCCAACAGTTAACTAAAGAGCATTTTGACATGTGAATCTTTGTTACAAATACAAAATATAATTCTACAAAGTTATGAATGATGGAAAAAGAAACTGTTATGCTGTAAATAAAGCTGCGTGCATATTACCCCCATCCTTCACGGCAGTAACAGTCAATCCTGCACTTGTGCTTCCCAACCCAGTTGTAATAACAGACCGGTTGCTCAATTTTGCAGAAAATTTCAGAAACTGAGATTTTCCGGTGCCTGTAACAAATTGACAGACAATAAGAGAGTGAAAAACAGTACATGTTTAACTTTTTCCCCCTTAATTTGATGGTAAGAACTGAAAGAAAAGTCAACATACAATTCAAATGCACCTTATAAAAACTTCATTTGATAGATACAGCAGACACAAACTCAAGTCATAAGGTGAAGCATCAGCCCATTAAGGAGCATGTAGAGCAGCAGATTTGTTTTTTTGTTAACTTAAAAACACTAAACAAGTGGCAGCATAACTGAAATATGACCAAGAAATTAAGTAATTGGGTGGCAGACATGCCCTTAACATTTTCGCAACATGACAGCACCAGAATGGTAGAAGTCACTTCTTTTTTTGTTTATTTTATGTCACTTTCAGGTGTGCACAGGAAGTGTGGTATTCATCAAGCATTAAATGGTAATCCAGGTTTTGAACTTTTAAGTAATAATAGTAGTATTAATGGCAGTGGAAATATAAATAGTAAGAACAATTGATTGCATACCAGGATCACCGACCAAGAGCATGTGGGACTCCCCCCTTACCCTTGTTCCAGAAGCATCAACATGTTGCACACCTCCAATTAGTGTTAATGCAACTGATCAGAAAAACAAAAGATGTGAAATGTTTACATAGATACATGATAACTATTTATGGAAAAGGGAAATTTCAGTTTAAGAACAAAAAGAATGCTGTACTAATTTATCAAAGGAAATGAATAATTTTCAGTCTGTGAAAAAATAAATCCTCCCATATTTTATGGGAGCCATTCATATCCCGTAGACTATGATTGATTTCTTTTATAAACTGAAGAGTAATTACAGAGAAGAATCTCCTAGCCCAAGGCACAAGCCGAAACAGAAAATATGACACTCAATGTGAACTAGCCCCACCGCATCTGTACTCCAAAAATATTATTTTGTTTGGCTTTAGGAAACGTTTTGAATTTTTATTTTTTATGTTAAACGTTCTGTGTAGAAAACAGTGATGTTTTTATGTTGAGCGTTTTGTATAGAAAACAGTGATGTTAAACGTTTCAAGTACATTTGGATCAAGTAAAAGTTTGATTCTATTTGAACAACTCATTTTACGGTTCAATAAATTTTTTTGTTTTGTAAATTTACATAAACTTAAGGATTTAATTTGTATAGAATGTCAGGTGAAAGATATTTTACACATCCATCCAATGATGTCTTGCCACGTCATTTAATTTGTTTGAAAACATATTCATGCTCATTAAATGAGATGATAATACATCATTCAATGCATATGTAAAATAATTTTACACATACTGACAATGTATAGAAATTAAACTCTAAACTTAATCATATAACTTTTTTAGCATGCACGATTGTATTTTCATATTTGTGCTTTATATTTCAAAAAAGTTATACATCAAGTGATCCCATGATGTAAAACAATGTAAAAAGCACTATCTTAAGATAAAATAGTTGTATATTCCTGCAGTATAATTTTTTCCTTTATGTGGACAAATTGACAATTTACTTTCCATTATTGGGATAAGTCTATGGATTGTATATCACCTATGCACAGAAAAAACCAGTGAATGTTATTCAGATTATTATTCTTTCATCTTTTTCAAATCCCCATCATACAAATATTCCATATCTCCATAAACACATATGTCAAAGGAAATCCTTGAGAGAAACGGTAAGAATGTGACCAAAGCATCCAAATTGAGAGTATCAAACATCAAAGTGCAATAAACTTCAAGGTGAATGTGTTTACCTGCCAGCTTGACCGTGAAAAGACCAAATATTTGTGGGCAGATTCCTCGTAGAATAGCATTCCTTCCTGTGTAAAAAGAAGCTTTGATGTTCTCATCACACACAACATAATTCATAAGTAAAACCAATCAGAAAACTTGGACAGTTGTTAACCAAATTTGACCAGCGACGGGTGTGAGCAGAGAAGGAACAATATAAAATAATAAATATCGAGAGAGGCAGTCACAAAAGGTTAAAAAATATGAATTTGAATGACACAAGGATACCAAAAGATGTGCTATGGGAATATCACCTTTTAAAGGTGCATCTTTGAAGTGATCCCAAAACTGCTTGAATTTCATAACAAGCGCATCAGAAATATCAATTTCTGACTTCAATTCATTGATTCTCCTGAAATAAGGAAAATAATGAACTGTATCAGTTACTTTTGCTTTCCTTCCATTCAATCATACTAAAGTACCATTCCCTCCGTCCCATTATGAGTGTCACATTTGGTTATTTTACATAAATTAAGGAGAAGCTATAAATGAAAAAAGAAAATAACATTTTCAGCAAATTAAGCTTATCAAGTATGGGTGTATTTACAACTATCATAACTGTAAAGTCAACAGAAAAATTACAGTCATTTCGGGACACTTTTTTTCACCTTACATTGTTGGCTATTAATACTGGATCAAGGTCACAGCGCACATCCTTCAACTCTGGAGACCATCTCGCTGTTAAGAGACCAGTGACAATCACATCATCTGCAAGTAAAAAAGAGTTAAAGTTTTTGATAACCAAAATCCAACAACAAATATTGCATTTATGAATTCATCATACCCTGTACAACCTGGGAAACACATATGCTACAGTGACACAAAAGATCGCAATCCTACAAGATTGAGCTAACTTCAAAAACCTGTTCTATATTCAGGCTGTACTCCGTCGCTCACCTAACAATCTTTACTAGATATATTTTGCTCAATATGCGTACTTTCAATAATTTCATCAACATGCATTTGTTAATTTAATTATAGAATTAACAAAAATAATGCCTATCCTCTATAATTGGACTAATAAGTTAGTGTTTCCTTAGAACTCCATTATTAACAAATGGATATGCCAATACTACTTATAATCTTGTTTCAGAATGAAGTATAAAAACTGTCTCAGTACTTATTCTTATTTTTTTTCGGTAACTGCCCAAAATCATTAGTCAATACTGTTTGCAGCACTCGGAATTCAGCTTGTGATAGACACCAAACTTTCAGTAAACTACTAATAGAAAAATTATGTTATCTCCTCTCAAAAAAAATTACATCATCTCGGAAACTGAACAGTATATTTCCAAACAAAAAGACCCTACACTCTTGAGTCAAATAAATAAGAGGAGTACTAGCAAGCAACACACTCTCTTGAAACTTAAATGGGTCCCGTCAGTTTGAAAGTGGGTCCTGGTAAACTATGTGGGTCCCACATAAATTTGATCTGACCCGTATTAAATGCAACCAATAGAAGAGTGTGTGTTGGAAAAGATGTATAAGAGAACATATTGCTAGCATTTCTCAATAAATAAATAAATGCCAAGCCTTCTTGTTTATTTTGAAAACTATTTGAATTTGTAACCAGGGAAGCAAACATGGCACAGGGAGAACAGATTGTAGACATGGAAATGAACATCGTTTCGCCAACATTGTATCCATCAATGAAGACTATGAGTGGCCACTTAACTTTCAAGCCCTACTTATAATGCACCCTAACTATTAACATGTGATCTCACTATATGTAGACTGGTACTGGATTAAGACTGGATATCAACTCTAATATCAATGGAATCATTAGAATATTATGTGGATCTTCAAGTCTAGTGACTTTAGTTTCGTTAGACAAATTCATTTCAATATACAAGTTTATATGGTTTAATCTTATAATGGAAGTCATCTTCTTGTTTATGTATTGTTCACTTTCTCATTAACATGCGAGTCATGGGGTTTGTTTTCATCATTTAAGGAGACTCACTCTAGCAAAGAGGTCTTACACAAATGAAGAAAGTTTGAAAGGCTCTGGTGCTGAATTGTCCACTGAGGCCTTCAACGATCAAAAGGGACTCAAGCTAGTAGAGAATGCTAAGACTAAAATGGTTGGCTCAACCATGTGTTGGCAACATGCTTATCAACATCTTTATGCTCGTCTAAATTTGCTTGACATCTAAGTGCTAGTTTTCAGGGGGATTCTAGCAGGCCTTCCTTTTCTCTTTTGTGACCCAAAGAACTTCTATTGCTATATGCCTAAGAAACTTAGATGACTTACACACAAGGTTTGTCTTGAAGTTTACCTTAAAACTATTTCCATTTGTTATCAATTAGACACATCCATTCAAACATGAAACAAAGACACATGTGAATGAACTAAGATTTCAGCCCGGACGTTGACAACTAGTTAGATAGAATTGAAGAGTAATATGAAAATTTGAGCAGCTTTGTCGATTGCGGATCACAGAAAATAGTGGTTTGTTCAAATTCCGCTACACAACAGGGCTATAACCGCTACTTCACAATGTTTTGTACTAAATAGTGTATCATGGAACAATAGCGGTTTGTTTAAACTCCACTGAGCAATAACACTGCTAGCTAGTATTTGGCAACACTGAGTTTGAGGGGAAAATACCTCCAGCTTTAACAACATCAACAAGGTCATCCTTCAAGATGACAAGAATTGAACGAGGGATCGCACCAACACCTAGCATCTGTGTACTCTCTTGGACTTTTATCTCCTGATAATCATGGCACACTATAGTATCTTTTACATACTCGAATTTTGTACCTCCACAGGGCTTCGGCCTCTGCCATTAAGAACAACAAACAAACATAACCAAATCAAAGGGGATTCTCTGCCAATTTAAGTAAACAAATATAGTAAATCAGATCAGTGTAGTTAGTATCCCATGTATCCCACGATACGTATCCCGATACGATACGAAGACAGTCATGGGCGATACGTATCAGGGTCTGTATCCCAAATGACATTGCATCCCAGGTGTATCCCATGTATTGTGGGTGTATCCCATGTATCCCGATTCAATCTAGTACCCTACGATACTGTGACATTTGCGTTTCAGTTGCAGAAACTAGGTCGGGTTGCGCGACCCGGCAAAAGTTATTAAAAAAATCGATTTTTTATGGATCAGTCCTGGAACCGGGTCGGGATTTGCATGCCCTTCCAGAAAACCCCAAATTTACCCGGTTTGCTTGGATCGGGTTTATGTGACCCATCAGGTATTGCATGTGAACCATTTTGTATTCAAGAGTTTTGTTTTGTAACCTACCAACTAATTTGGAGATATTCCCAAAAACCACTCACCTTCTCTTCCTTTACGGCCAACACATACACAATCTGTTTCTCTACACTCTACAGTCTATATGTTTGATTTTGATTGAATTAAGGATGCTTTATGTTATTTACTTTTGTTTATGACTTGAATTTTGAAGTATCTTGAAGTTTACATATGATATCTGAAGTATTTTGAAGTTTACACATGAAATTTTAAATCATATTTTTTTTGTTCATGTATCTTAGGATACATGATTCATAAAAGTGGTGAAACAATACACGATACGTTTCCCGATTTGACTACCATGAATCAGATTACAAAAAAACAAGAAGATAAATAACAAAAGATTAAAGTCCAAAAATCAAATTATAAGCTTCCCAAGCCAATTTGTGGATTAAATAGATTGAACTACAAACTTACCAACTTATAGCAAGAAATTTCACAATAGTATGCAATCAAATTCTTATGTGGCACCAAGCTAATGTTGCATTTTAATATATGATGATTGCAAATTGCAATCATGTTTTTTTGGGGTAATGTCCCGTGAACAAATGCTCAAGGATATCTGAATTGAAAAAATATAAGAATTCAAACTCAAGATATAAAAGATACCTGAATTGGACAAAATGAAGGTAATGGTATGGAGTTTCGAGCTTCCACCTCAGGATGGACTGTGAAGCTGCACAAATTATGCTTCGTTAATTGGTAATCAACAAATGTATCATGGCGTACATGGCCAAAGAAAGAAGATAGCTTTACCAAGTTGTGATTGTACATAAAGTGAACCAAATTTGTGTACACAAACACACAGAAATATGAGTGTAAGCACTTAATTACATCCTGTACTATTGCTAATTTTCACAATTTTCAAGCACTTCCCTCATGCTTGCACATGCATGTAATGTGCCCAAGCTTGTCATTTACATAACTGATTACGGTCTTCAAGAGATAGCTTAACCTCCCAATGACTACCGTAAATTTGTAACTTACTGCCAAGGTAAAATAAAGGTTTCCACCGTCCTAGTGGGACTTCAGAATTTGATCCATTAGGATGTCAAGCGAGGTAAAATAAAAATTGCACAGTCAACAATAGAAAGGACTGGGTTGATGACCAACCAAAAGGGCAAGAAGCTAGAACTTCCACCCGAACCCTTGTGATCATGGTGGCACTGGTTAAGAAATCAAATGTAGTAAGTATTACATTGGAACTTGTGCTGTCAACTCGTCAAAAACATAAAAAGTGTTATTTTCACTTTAAAACTTATTTTTTTAGTTTTCTTAACCAGTGCCCCGGGGGCACCGGTTAACATGACCCTTTAAATAAAGATATGCGGCTGCAATTGAGGCTGCAATGTCAGTGTTTTTGAAAATTGTATGACTGCAATTGCAATCGTATCAACCACATATGTCCACAACATGAAGGATTGCAACTAATTCGTAGCCACGACTGCAATTCAAAATCTTGCTTGTGATAACATTTAATGAAAGAGACGGAGAACAAAGTTATTGTGAAAATTAGTAAGTGTACAAAAATGAATTAGGATTGTGTATGTATGCATGTCAGTCACATTAGATATATAGAGTTTAACATAATAGTTACTGATGACTGTAGTACAATAACAAAATTATTAGCATTTAATAGTACAGATAATATTTGCAAAAGATAAAATGACCAATAGTATCCTCACCAAGAGTAACTAATAGATGATCCTTTCCTTACAAATTATAAAATGGGAGAAAAGGGGGAAGAGGAGAATGCGTGTACCTGCCATTGCATTTCTGGCACATGTACTTCCTCTCTCCTTCGTGCATCTTAATTGCTCCTGACCTGATTACTATCCCTTTGACAGTGAGAAGAATCCCTCGGTGCTGCACCCTTACACGTCCTATGCTCGGAAAAGTCTCTAATTGAATCACATCAAGCAAAAAACACGCGCTTTATCAGCGAGAACTTGACATGAGGGTCCTTAATGGGGAATTGTAGCAAACAGGTGGCGAGCAAAAACATACCAGGGCATTCAAGAGGAGAACCACTGACATTAATCCGAACGTGAATGTACTTTTTCTCAACTACATTATTCTTATCATCAGCAGCCATATCTCTTAACACGACTCTCTACCATCAGCCAAAACACAAATACAAGTCAAGCTTCCACTCTCTTTTTCTAGTTCAACTACTTATTTGTTTATTTTTATATTAGTATCCGTTTGGATTAACTTATTTGAGCGTATCTACTAGCATAAGCACTTGTAAGAGAACTTATGAAAACAGCTTATGACAGGTCCATAGACTTTTTTCAGCTTATTTCCATAAGCTCTTCAATATAGCTTATAAAAACAACTTATAACTTATACAATAAAAATTTAACTTTAATAAAAATAGATTATACGAAGCGTTTATACATACATGAGCCCAAAGAGCAGCATCATCAAAATGTTGGAGGTAGGCATTGGATTGGGAAAAGATGAGACGAGCAATGCGAGGATCATAATCCATCAACTCTGCGAAGCTGAACAATAGATAGAAAAAAAGAGTTAGAATTTGGGTTAGGGTTGATAATGAAGAAGTGAAGAGGAATAATACAGACTCGATGAGGAGAGGAAAATGAAGACTGGAATCTGGAGAAGAAACGATGGATCGAAGTTGATCGTCGTAGCGAAGAAGGAAAGTGGCCATCAGATTCTTCCAGTATCCTTCATCATCGCCGGTGGTGTCCATGCTGCTGCCGGTGAGGGTCATTTGTTTGGGCGGGAAGAGAAATGAATCACTATTTATCTCTATGGCGCGGTTTCTCTCTCTAATTTAGTCTACGACAAAAAATAATATTCAAACTAATTTTTTAAACTTTTATATTAAGATAAATTAGTTTTTTTATTACAATGAATTAGATACTAATTTTTCATCTCTATAAAAATATTGGAGGCTTTGTTATTATATTTTGTTGAGATTAAATAGAATAGGGAGAAAATTGTGAGAAAGCAAATTAGGTCTTTACTCAATAAAAAATTTAATTGAGGGTGCATTTGTTTTGAGTTTAAAAAATATGATTTTGTTTTTTTTAAATGAAGATTTATCAAACAGTCTAAATAAAAATCATTGTTACTATACTTAACTTTCGTGTTTTTAGAGAGAGAAAAAAATAGATTTTGAAAAACTACTAAAACTAGCTTTACATTTTAAAGTTAAAAATAATGAAAACGTAAAAAAAATACTATTTTCATTTTTTTTTAGAAATGCATAATACCTAAATCTCCTTTTGTTTTTACAATACATGACTAACATTTTGTCTATATATATCACAATTGCCCACTTTTAAGTCCATTAGAACTAGAAATAGCTGACACGGAGTCCACCATAGAAGATAGAATCCACACGGGTGTGTCCACCTCAAAGCATGTAGAGTCAAGAGACTCTACGGTCTTTTCCACCGACTCCACCAAGATGGGTGTCCTCTCCTTAGTGGACATAACACCCATCGAGAGGGAGATACCGACAACAACACCTCAGGGTCATCCTCAAGAACGAACTCTCTACTAGAGACTACATGCTAACTAAACTTCTCAACGCTAGGCTCTTGTACACAATGACATCTATGCTTAAAACAACAAGGTCGTGACACACCAACGACAGAGAAAAAGACATGTTTTATAACAAAAATTATAACTTTTTTTACTCATTCAAAATAAAACATGTTCTTCTTTTGTCTGTAGAAGAAGTGGTAATTACCACTGACACTTACATATTTCGTATTCGAATTCTGACAAAGGTATTTACTCTAACAATATTAGAATTGTCGGATTCACTCCCCATCACAACATTAACACGTTCCAAAATTTGTTCCACAATTAAAGCTTGAAAATTAACACCCACATCAAAACCTTCCTTCATAACCTCCTCATTAAAACACCTCATAATAGACTTTCCTTTTTATTTTTCTCCCATCACAATCTTTTTTTCCTCTATCATCTTTATTACACATATTTCCCTCCCAATTAGCCCAATCCTCGTTTAATTCATTTGCCAACTCATCTATTCTACTCCCTCCTACCTCAAAACCCATGGAATCAAAAGAGTCTAAAAATCAAATCAATTTTACTCTAAATACTAATATTAATTAATTTACTTTTTTTTTGTGGTCAGGGTTTGAACCCTGAACCTTGCATATATTATGCATTGTCCCTCTTCTAACAGAGCTTAACATGACTAATTAATTTACTTTTACCCAGCTCAAAGATGGACCATACTATTTTTAGTAAATTTTAATAAAATCTTATTTATGTTATTTATTTTTTGTTATTATGAAATTCATTTTTCACTGAAAAAGATAAATGTGCACCTTTAAATCATTTTTCATTCGATTCAAAATTCAATTGGTGAGAATAGGGAGAAAAACAATTATGTGACCATTACACAAAATCCTACTCGTGAGACTTTTTATTTTTTTGAGGTCTACTCTTTATTTTTTCTTTTTGTGAGTATGATGCATCCTGTCACCCTGAACTTATATTAGGAAATTAAATATATCACTTCACACGATTCACGCCTATAATGGTTGCTTCTTTTTTTAGAGGTATAATGCTTGATTCTTCTCACAAACATTTTACACACAAACATTGTATCACTATTTTTCTCTATTTGTATTTTGAAGAGATCTCAAGAAATTATAATACCACACTAATGGCTCTCTTCAACTTAAACCTTGATTTAATGATCGTGTCTGCATTGTTATTGTGCACTGCTACAATGACTCATTCTACACCTTCATTGCCAAGGAAGACATTATCTGCCCTCACTCGATCATCGGCGGATTCACCGTCCACGAGAAGTTCTCCTCCTGAACCATCAGCAGCTTCTCCTTCACCATCTGATCATCCACAACAACAAGCTGATGACCAACAAAGTGTGTTACCATTTATACATGGCTTTCAGATTTTCTTGGCAATCTATTTAAGTATTTTTGGTTTGTTGATAATTGTGGTAATGGTCTTTCTTTTGTTTCTATTTGTAAAATATATTCGAAGCCGCTGCCTTTGATTATGTAGAGATGAAATTTTTCGATGGAGTTGATTGCATTTTGTTTTTTATTTAGTTAAACTTATGCACTACAATTTTATTTTGACTACTCTGTGGTGACCATTCATTGTTTTTCATCGATATGGTGTTATATATCTTACATGGATAAGGTTTTTTAGATTTATATTTTTTTTTTTGAATCGTTATCTCTGCAACTCTAGAGACTAATTCCTAAGAGATTTAAAGAACTAGACTCAAATCTACATCTGGTCTTTGTCGGGAACATGTGAGACACACAAGGTGAGTTCTCTTCTCTCAACCAAATTTTCTCATATATAAGAGTTGGGGGATCAAATCTTTGACCACTTGCTTAAGGGGTTCAAGTCTTTTACAACTTGAACAAATCTATTATTAGATATTGCGCTGTAATGTAATGAAGTATGAACAAAAGTAACTCATATTCTTTGGAATGGTGAATACAATTATAGAGGTTGTTGACCTTCTACATAGAGTTTAAAAGGTCATGCATAGCAATGTTATGTCTCCTAGGTTCATGAATGTTGTATTCACGATGATTGGACTTGTCATCCAAAAAGTTCTAGCGGCGCAGCTTGTTGCCCGCTTGCCTTCTATTCAAGTGTAAATAATGGTTTTTGTGATAGAGTTTTTTTTTCTTAAATATTTTTTTTTTTGAAATTTCCATTGTCAATTGCACTTGTGAGAAGAACTCATACTCCCTTGACTAGTTTGGTTTGAAGGGTGGCGTAAATTATAGAGTAATTTAGATAATATACTTAATTTTTTATTGGAGTTTTATAGGATTAAATATCATCAACAAGTTTTCTTAATACAATTTTTTTTTATAAAATAAAATTAGCTTAGAATGATCAATTTTACATATAACATTTTTGGATCGGTATAGTTTTTTACCGTGTGGAGTCATTCTTTTATAGTCGATATATAAGTGTACAGATGTGGGTATCACGGCTACAATAGTGCTGATCCCGTTTGCAAATCATATCAGAATTGTAAGATCATTAATACGAACTAATATTTACAATAATAGTGATTAGTAATGGCATTATAATCACAAAAAATTCAGCAATAATGAGGTTTAATTCTTGATTAATAAGAGATTATTCTGTTGATCTTACACTTGTTCTCGAACAGTTTGTCCAAATCCGATAGTAATATTGCAGACTAATATAGAAACTTAATTGACAATTTAACAAAGTTAGACTTGAGAACATTTTAAAATATTAACGATTTCAATACTCTAACTATAATATTTTTGTGAGAAATGTTAACCAGTGCCTCGGGGCATGAAAATATGTGTAATCAATGCATCGGAAATCAAAATATTTAACTTTTTTATAAAATAATTTCTTCTTTTGGAATCCTTAAAGAGAGTCCCAGGGGCACTCGTAAACAAGACCTTATTTTCTTTTATACTTTCAAGTGAAACCATCATGACGACATACATAGTTTTTGAAAAAAACCAAAAATATATACTAATGAAAACTATCCAATGCCATAGACACAAAATACATTTCAGCGTTGTTATTTATAGCGAACACATTTTCACGAACCACTTGTGAATAATTTTACCCTTGGATGAAGAAGTGCACAGAATATTTGAAATATATCGCAGCATTATTCACCCATAATGAAATTATTAAAATAAAGTATGTTCTAAGGTAGTGGGAATGAGGCCAACTGCTACATGAATTACTCAGAATCGCTGTTTCAACGTTAAGCCAATATCTTTCTCTATTTCTGGTTGGTTTCCAACTTAATTTTACTCAACATATAAAGAGGGGCATCTTAGTTCTAAAAGTAATTCACTTTTCTTTTACCTTCAATTGTGCATTATAAATGATCAGAATGCTAGTGTACTCATCAATACATCAAACTTCAAATTACATTTTTCTCACACTACAAACTTTAAATTACATTTTTCTCGCACTCACCTATTAGTCAATTTGAAAAAGAATGGTTACAGAATTTTGCAGTGAAAACATTCAAACTCGTGCAAGGGTTTGACTGCCATGTTTGAAATAACAACTTACGGGCACTGTGTTACATGATCTCAATATCGTTGAATGATACGCACGGGTAGAAACTTTCTGCTTCTGTTGAGTAAATATTGCGATTGAAAAATCACTAAGCTTCGGTGAAAAGATACTGAAGTAAGGAAGCAACAACAGCTATGCTTAAACTGTTTCCTAGCAATGCATACCTGTATAAGAACGAAGACTCTTAATAACAATAAGCAAAATAAATGTACAAATGCCAACATAGCTCAGCAGTCGGCAGACTGACTAACTAATCATGAAAAGCAGAGAATGCATAAGTATTGTTTAAGCCAGTAAAATGCCATACCGTTGTTTGAGACTAATGTGTTCTGGAAACTCGAAATCTTCAGGAAAAGAATGTAGGTTTGCAACCTAGTTACAGGATGACAAATACCTTTTAAATTAGTAATAGAGCTTGAAATCAAAACAATATAATTATATTGACACATGCATTCATGTGAAAGGATTTAAACACAATATTAGACACAGATATGCAAGAATGCATGATATCCCTGAGAATGAAGAAAATCCACTCACCTCTCTCGGTGTAAAGTATCTAAGACACTGCTCCTTGAGTGATGTTTTGTCCCTCTTCACTGGCTGCAGATTCAGATTGAGTCATTGAGGATAGCAAAGAATGAACAAGTTCCATACTTCCAAAATTATGAGAATCGCTACGAAACAATTTATTTAAAATTTATTTTAAAAAGCTATGAATAGTTGTTAAGATTTTATTGGAATTGGAACTTTCTTTCCAAACAGAACCCACCCACTCCCCCACCCCCAAAAAAAAAAAAATGAAGCTACATGGTGGTTTAAATAATAGCATTATATCTGAATTGATATTGAAAACTGCATATTTTAAATATAAAGAAACTTTTAACACTCAAACAGGTAGTCATTCCAATGTGTGTATCATTAATTTATCCTTTCAAAGTCACAACCGTGAAAAGCTACCAAGCATAAGATGTCAAGGATTATTATGTACAGAATAGCATGCGAGTAATATGTCATATGTGAATACATCAAACCATATGGTCAAGAAAGGCTTCTATTAAGAATTCCTAACCTGAACAGTAGCCAAAAGGGAGCCAGTTCCCTTCACATATCTGTAATAACTTTTCGTGAAACAGCAGCAGCGCTTTGAATCAGGATAGACAACATCTAAGCTCGTTTAAGGAAACAGGATTCAAGAGAGAATATTATTGAAGCATTATTTTGTTCTTGGGAAAAAATAGGATTGTAAGTTATAGCATAATGATTTAAATATGCTCAAAACCAATTAATGGGGAAAGGATACCCATAGCACTCCCCCACCTTTCTAACAGGCTTGGGTGAACATAATACTTGTCTAAAGTGTCATATTCATGATCATTATCTGTCCCTGAAGTTCTAGAAGTGTGATTAGACAGACTGGTCGTTGAAGCCGCAGATTCAACATTTGTATCGCTGCTAGGATTCTTCAATACGAGAAATTTCTCAATAGGTTGACATGACTGCAACAAATTTTGACTGTCCTCTAGTGATAAATCATCTTCCTTTGAAGCTGTATTAAAATGCTCAAATAATGGTCTTGGAGATTGAATTAGCTGACGGTTCAAACAATCATTTAGAAAAGATGACGGTTTCCTCTTAGCCTGAAAACATTATAAATGTTCAGGTCAATATCACAAACTAAGCCAAAAGGTTTACAGATTCAACTAGAAAGAATCCTAGGTAAAGATATTAGAATAACTAAATCTGATTTTGCCCTCACTATCAGCAAAATGTAAAATAAGCCTTTATTAACACAACTTGCAAATCAAGTTACTAACAATAACTTTTCTCACGAGACTAAAGAGCAATTAAAGACCCAGCAGCAAAAAAAAAAAAAACAGGATTACAACTATATGAACATGTCCCAAAGCATATTGCCTGACACCAACTGATTCTTTCATGTTATAAACTATATCCCAAGTCTTTTGAAGAACTAGTTTACACTTCCGAGTAAAATAACATTCTAAGGCTAAAGAATACTCACCAGACAAAAATAACGAGGCCTAGAATATGGGATTCCAAACTGTAAAGGGCTCAGAATGAACTCCTGTGTGATAAAATTTGTTTTTTCCAGGATTTCAATCAGTTTTGCATGTGTATCAGATGTCTGTAGCCAGAACGGACAAAAAAGAATTAATGAATGGAAGAAACCATTAATGACACTTATTTAGAGTCTTAGTCAACATGTTGAATTGAAGAAGACAAACCTCAAATCCGACAACATTTTCCACAAATAACATACTTGGAGGCTTCAATAAGAATGGGATGAGCTCAAGAATCTGAAGAAAAGAAAACGCCCGTGCATCACCAGTGTCCTTCTGGAGACCTAACACAAGATTATTGAGTAACATTTTTCTTATAGAATTAAATAAATCAGTAATAATAGAAGAAGAAAATTCACCTTGTCGCGTGTAAGGTTGGCAGGGAGGGGAAAGGAGCCATGCATCAGCACCATATTTGTCTAGATCAGTAGCAGTTAGACATTGAATATTTCCCTAAGTCAGCCATAAAAAATATATCCAAATGAGGTAGATCAAACATTTCCAAGAAATTGAATTGACGTAGTTTATGACATGTAATCTGACATAAAATTCCTGGCTGACAATATTTGTAGGGTGGATAATTGTGTTGTGGCTAAATATTTGTTAATTAGAAGACTTCCTAGCTGAAAATAAAATTCATCTTTAATTCACTACTAACTAATGCAATTGGAAACAACGTAATACATTTGCTTGGACTCAGACAATTAAGGTTTTCAGGATTAATGATGCCAATTCTTTACACCAAGATAAATATTAAGACAAAATAGTGATAAAAATGTTACTTTTAAAATGAAACCAAAGAATTTACAACAAACATGCTCTCTAAGAATGACGGGAAGAAGAAAACAAAGGACCAATGACCAACAAAAATGGTTTGATAGCTTATACGAAAACAGTTTGAGTTGGAAAAATAAAAAACCTGGTAAGGACGATGAGAAAAGTTGTGTTGATAAACATCATTAGCAATGTTATTGATTTCAAATGCTTCAATCACTTCCGCTTTTACTTGTGCTTTCATCAAAGAGTATCTCTGAATCATCATAAAACAAAACACAAATATTCTTAATTATTGAAATTAGAAATTGGAATAATAATAAATAATGGTTCGTACCATGCCTCCGATTCCGCTGTAGAACTCGAGAACTCTCTGCATCTCTTTCACCATTTTCTAGGGTTCTTGTGTTCGTAGTAGCAGCAAGATTCGTATCCTATACATTCAGATATAAGATTCTCCACTTCTTTATTCTTAATTTTATTTTTATCATTAAAGTTTATTTTAATCTTTAGTCTCATATTCACTTTATAAATTCTATATGTTTATCACTAATTTACGTTTTAAGATTGCATTAATATCATTGCATATGTAAATGAACTTTTGAACCATTTTTTGTATTTAAAAAAAATGCACTTGAACGCAATTCATGTATGTGTGTTTTTTTTTGTAGTTAAAAAAAATGTATTTGTGTTTTTTTATTAACTACCTCGTAAATTGATTTAGCATAATAAAATTAAATTAAACTTTGCACCGCATATGAGTTTAAGCCAATTTACTTCTTCAACTTAAAATCAATTCACATAAACACCTTCGACTTAAACTCAATTCATGTTTTCTAGCTTAGGTCTTCAGCTTTAACTCAATTCATCTATCCATCTCTTCAATTCACATAGATCTTTAAGTAAGATAAAAAACGATGAGAAGGTATTTAAAAAGATGAAAAGACATTTTACTTAAATTTGAGTGTAACCAAAAGTTGATAGGATATAACTAAAATAAGTCTTCTTTGAAAGAACTGAAATAAGTCTTAACTGTGCAGTGCATGTGGTCTTCATTTTTTATTTTTTTTGAGGGGATGTAGTCTTCATTTTTATTTTTTTAATGTAACTAATTAAATATGTAAAAAATGCTTACAAGTCTTAACAAATGAACTACGACTCCCACTGAGCTAACTCGAGATCCAATATGGAGAGGTGCAATGATCCTACAATCAAATTTTTTATACCTCTTAATTCAATGGTTGTTAGAAGTATTGCAAGATGATGCCTCACATAGGTCACTTGTGCGTGTTAGAAATTGCCTAATAATAAGACTAAGATTTAGTCCTTTTAGAAAATTATTAAGATAATGGTTTTAGCAAGGTAAATGGTCAACGTCTCGAACTTTTACCTATCCATGGGTGAGAGTTTAAAACCCATGAAGTCAGTAAAACTCTTCTTGGCTGACAAACCTACTTGAGGAGATCTTACATGCTTATCATTTACTGTTCGACTAAAGTCAAAATTTCTTTGCAATTTTGGTCTTCTGCAGTGACGCTTTGGATATGGTACATATTTGACTGTAATGTGAGCTCAATAGTATCTAAAACCCTTTTTAATCATATCAATAGTATCTAATTCTTTTCAGCTTAATTGAGAGTTTACTCAATAATTTTACTCTAATGTCCTACTATTAAGGTCATATGGGATGAGGCATCCATTGTTATTCTCACTAAATTAGAGTCTCACATATCGATGTTCCAGTGTCTCACTAAATTAATGCTCCCATTTCATCATTCAAATTTCCCTGAGAAGAATTAGACCAATGCAATGCATGCTTAAGGGACTTCTGTGGTAACTTTCATCTTTTTAAGAGACTAATATGATATGATTCTCATTGTGATATTCATTTGGCAATGTCCTAACTTATTTAAGTACACTATGCTCCCGCTGCTCCACAACCTAAACCATTAAGAGCTGGTTGGTAAACATATACAGCTTGAGAGGCATTGTTTTCTCTGCATAAAAGAGCACTACATTTCTTTAGCTTAATAAGATTCAATTACAGGACTTATATAGCTTGGCTGAATTTAAGATCTGTAGGTCAGATATAACAAACAAACAAAAAAACACATCACAGTGCAAGCCTACGATAAAGAAAACATATTTTTTATTAAGCAACTTGAGAGAGGAATGAAATTGACAAGTATTGCCAGGAAACTCCGACCTCTCAAAGTAACATTTTAAACTGTATTAAGTCAAGCACCTTAACCGAACGAAAACATAACCGAAAACAATCTCGTACTATCTAAAAATTCTATTATGCCATTTTCACGACCAAGATTACAACATTATCTATCTTATGTCTGCGCAAGGAAGTTACCAGACAGTTCGACCTGCAAAAAAAAAAAGAAAAAAAAAGAATTACTTAGGCACCAAGTGCTACAGAACATAGTAAAGAAATGACACCAAACAACTCTAGAGGAGGGAGAGAAAGACAGTACCTTCTTCTCCATTTTGCAGGCAGGTCCCTTGTAAGGGCAGGTACTGCATCACCTAAACCACACTGTAGACCAAAGGTAAACTTTGAGAACAATAGCTATTGAAGAAAAAATAATGATCGTAAATAGCATTAGAGAAGATATTGAGACAATAGAAAGCAACTATTCACATAAGAGCAAATCACAGACTGTGCAAGGAAATCCTATAAATTCACTATCCAAGCTGATTATAACGATCAAATTGGAAAGAGGACATGTGTGAGAAGGAAGAGATTTTGAACAGAAATTTCACTGCTCCAATAGTTGTGATGCTTGAATCTTCCAAACTTGTGGAACCTCCCAACAGGAAGCATGTGAGGAGGAAAAGATTGAACACACTTCATGCTCCTCCAACTACAGTGACAAAAGCAAGGATTGATGAATCTAAAAAAATGCCATGTGAACGTCCACGAGTTTTGACAAAGCAACAGATGAAAGTTCTGCAGGCAGAGAACATTTGAATGTACACATTTGATAGGTAATTATGGCATTGAGTTACAGTGGATATGAATTATATCATTGCAATATGTAAACAATCATGCAGAACTTTCATCTGTTCCTCATGGCCTAATTACCTATCAAATGTGTACATTCAGAACACATAACTGGCAAAGAGAAGGGCATGAATCAAAAAATTATTAAACTCTCAAACCAAACTATTACTTAAAAGGATTGATTTGACCAAGAAAGAAAAAAGACATACAATGCCACATGCTGCTGATTAAGGGTTATTAATCTGCCCTATCAGCATTCACAACATTACAGGAAAAAAAAAATAAGGGCATGAATAAAAAACAAGCTATTTCATACACAGATTCAACAGCCATTCAATTGCAGATAAACAACAATAAAACACAGTGCAATAAAAACCTTTCACACAAAAAAGTGGAACATGCATAAAAGTTAGGCAGACCAAAATACTGCAATTCAGAGAGAACTTACCAATACATAGATGATTGCAATCTAAATAAACATCATCAACTCTGATCTACTGTAAACATTGTTGTGCTCATCCTCTAATGATGGGTATGCTGCAACAAGAGCATCCTGAGCTCCAATATACAGAGAGTTATAAATCTTCCAGTAAACCTCCCTAACTTTCCTGGCAGGGTGGAACAGTCCTTGGAGACAGTAATTAAGAACAACAGCAGAACCCAAGGCTACCCTCATCCCTTCAATGGCTTCCATCACAGCATTTATCACATGTGGAGAAGTTTCAAATATGTTTGGCCAGACATAGTTCAGCAAATGGACCAGCGCATCCTCACAACCCAAACCAGCCACTCCCAGTGCCATGTGCTTCACGGCAGATGCAGCTGTCTGCCTATGAACCAAATCCCTGTCCATGAGAGCATCCTCAAGCAAAGGAGTCACAGCATAGATGTAGTCCTTTCCCATTTCACCAATATACTCAAAGAGGAAAGAGAGAGACTTGAGCACACCATTTTGCACATTAAGTTCTGGCACACGATACTCATTCATCAGTGCTGGCAAAACTGTGAAGGGTGAACATGTCTCTGCAACAATAGCAATGGCCACAGTAGTGCACACACGATTCTGCCTCTCCTGCACCTTGAGATTATTCAATAGAGTTGCCAGGACATCCTGTGGTCCGATGGCTTTCGCAATATATCCGAAAGTGTTCACAGTAGCTCTACGAATTCCCTTCTTGTGTGCCTTAAGCATCTCAAGAAGCTCAAAACAGATCCTCATCCATTCTCTGGCAGGTACAAACTCAGCCCCACGATCAGCAATCCTACCCACAAGGTCAATACAGTTCTCCTGGACTTTCTCGTGCCTATTCTTCAAAATTGGAGTCAACCTGGGAAGCAAATCCTTAATAGGTGGAGTCATCTTGGTCATTCCAATAACATTAACAATAGACTTGAGAGCACCCAAAATTGAACCCAGAACTTCCGGATACTCTTCTCCGAGGTACTCATACAAGACAACACCAAGATGACCCATCAATTGTTCCTCATGGCACTGCTTCATGACAACAGCAATTCTCGAAATGAGGTCTGCTGCTTGCTGCCTCACCTTTGCACTCTTGTTGTTTAACCTCCACTTGATCGTACCACAAATCTGAGGAAGATATGGTTTTACTCTCTGCCCAAGCGAGTTTACAACTGCGCCGAACCCATTAAGCATCACATTAGCATCATCACTAGTCTGCTCTTGGAAGGCATAAAGAATACCATCAATCAAAAGCTCTTCCAACCGTGCATCAATATCAGATGATCCCAAGTTAGTGACCACCTTCTCAATAGTTTCCATGACCATTCGCCTGTAAGGTTCACTCTCATCTTTAAGATCTTCAACGATTCTTCCAACAATGTCAGCAACACCGACCTTGTTTGCTATCTCAACCGTCGTCTCCACAAGTTGCTTGTAGTTTCTTCTATCCAAAGCCATCCTCCTAACCCAGAAGTTTCTGAAAAACTCAGGAAGGATATCAGTTCTAATATACTCGGCTTCCACACCCTCAGTGCTCACACACTGTTTCACCACTTTCAAAACAATTTTCTTCATTTCTTCGTCAGGTGACTGAAACTCCCGAATCAGAATAAGCATGACTTCCTTAGTATAATAGCTGGCATATAAGGCTTCCATCAACGGAATGATAAACCCAATTGCTTTCAGAAACGCAGCCAGCACCTTACCACGGTGTTGCCTAATACCCTTCCACAGTGGCTTCAACACCGAGTCAAAACTTTCAATACCGTAAGGAGCAGCAGCTTCAGCAAGTGCGGCAAGAGACAAAGCAGTAATCGTTCTCACCTTCTGATTCTCATCATTCAAACCATGCTCTATAATTTCCACAAGAGATCTCAGATGGGGCAACACAGCACAACCAATCAAAATGGCAATTTGCTGCACAATCTTGATCCCAGTGTGCCGAGCTTGCCAAGATTTCTTACTCTGACAGACGGCCTTCAAGAAGGGCAATAAAGCAGGAATACCGAGAGCAGATGCAACGACACTAAAAGCTCTAGCAGTAGTATTCCTAACATATTCATCAATGTTGTCTATGTCAGGCCTCATGGCAGCAATCATAGTGGCCAACCCAGCAGCTTTACTGAGATTAGATATTATTTCCCTCCCCTCAACACGGGCATAATAGTCTTCATCAATCAAAAGGGGCTCAATAACAACAAGAATCTTATGCACATAAGGCCGAACCAATTCATCCAATTTATAAAGAACTCTATCAATTACCTTAACTAAAAGATGCCTCTCTTGGTCCTCCAAAGTAGGCTGCATAAGCAAAGGCAGTATCCGGTTAAACAAAGGACCAGCACCAAATTCACGAGCCTTATCAGTTAACTGCCTCAAAGCAGTTTTCCTCTGCGGTGGCGTACCATTCTTCACTTTAAGCAAAAGCTTCATAATCTTCCTCTCTTTCTGCTCATCTGGAGACAACTCCTCTTCATTCTCTTCATTCAACAAAGCCCCAAAATACTGATAATCTTCAGGCTTCATAAAAGGCAAACCACCAGGAGCTTCTTTAGGAACATCAAACTGCTGACCACGATTCTCTTCCGGAATCTGATAAAGCGGAGTCCCCAGCGGAGTAGGTGTAGCAAGAAGCTTCCTTGCAGGTGTCCTGATTGGCACATATGAAGCAGGAGGGTCCAAAACCTTATACCCTTCTTGTGGAAACATAGCATCAAGCTCTTCATCAGTCAAAGGACGATTCCTCTCTTCAATATCCCTCTCCCACCTCAACAAATTATACTGCTCCGGTGTAAACGACCCTTGCAAAGCACCAGGAGTAGGTGTAGCCAATTCAACACCACCAACAGGAGTAACACCAGGTGTATAAGCAGCAGCAGGTGTAGCACCAGGTAATGGTGTTACACTTCCCATAGTAGCAGGTGTTTCATCCCATCTCGATCTTTGTCTCTTCGGAGTCGGAGTAATCCCACCACTAAGCTTAGGAGTAGCATCCCAAGTTGCACCACCAGGTGTAACACCACCAGGCGTTACACCACCCGGTGTAGCATCAGAATCAACCAACCTCCCCGGCGTCGGTGTCTCATCCCATCTATTCCTCCTCCCAGGAGTAGCATCAATTACTCTCCCAGGAGTTGGAGTGGCATCCCATCTCCCTGGTGTCATCGCATTCGAATCTGGTGCATCCCAGTCAGAAGTCTTGGTCTTTTTCACACCTCCTTCCTCCAAATTCTGATTCTGATCCCATCTATTCCTTCTCTTCTGCTGTTGATTCTGCTGAGATTTTTCCTTCTCCTGCACAGGCGCAACCTTACCAGCTTCTTCCTCTTCCTTCTTCTTCTTCGAAATTAACCTAATTGTTTCCTCTCTCTCCCTCTTCAACGCTTCATCTCTCATAACATCAGCATAACTCCTTGTAGACGGATCCGGCGTTTTCTCACCAGCAGCAAAAGCATCATGTCGATCCGGAGAAAGAATCTGATTCAATCTCCGTCTCCGGTAATCATCTTCACGGTCAATTATCCTCCGAGACTTACCAAATTCATTATCTCCGGCGTCGTTAGAATTGTTAATCGGAGCAATTACAGGACCGGTGATTGACGGACCAAAGTTTCTGCGAGGAATAACTTCGGCATCGTGAGTTTCTTCTTCTTCGGTAGCGGGAATTGAAGGAAAGTATGAAGCTTTATCGCTATCGCCATAGAGATCTGTGTCGAAGGTGAGTTCAGTGAGAGATGCGAGTTGCTTTTCCATCTTCTTGCGTTCTTCTTGCGTCTTCTCGATTTCATCATCGGAAGCCATGGTTATTGTTCTGGTTCAAGGTTCGATTCTAAAACCCTAGATATGAAGTGTTTCGTGAAGGTGAAGAAGATTTTTTGGTTTCACGATTTTGTTTAAATATCATATTAACCGACCTACAAATTTAATTAAATGGGCCCATTAAATTTGAGATTTTTTTTCATACCCCCACATGATTTAATGTTTTTTTTTTGTTTTTATAGATAATAATAAAAGTTATAAAATTTTATTTGATTTTTTTTTTTAAGGAAAATTTTTATTTGATTATTTGAAAAGTTAAGTTATTTGATTAGTAGGAAAGGATAAAATGGTAAATACAAGTTTGAGTGGACAATAATTAGAAGAAGAGTGTGTGACACTACTATTTATTATCTTTTTATATAAAATTTACGAAAAACGATACTTATACAACCATTTAGAGGCAACTTTTAAAATAACTCATTGTTTCTTATTTACATTGTTTTATTTCTTTTTCCATCGTTATTGTCCTAAATTAAGTGGGAAGCAAATGTTACCCTGAAAGCGATTGTACAAAGATCATTTCTTAAAAGTTATAGATGTTTAAAAATTCAATTAGATATAAAATGATTAGATTGTAAATAAAATAGTTTATATAAAGGGTAGAATTGAAAAAGAAAAATTCACACTAAAAATTTATATTTACTTTATATAAAATATTAAAAAAAAATCCTTTATATTTAGTTTAAAAAAATGTTTCATTTTTTTAATCCTCACCCCACTTAAAATACTATAACAAAAAATTACATTCCGAAAATTTGTAGTTTTTTTAACTTTCGTTTAGTCCTAGGAGATTCAAATTACCAAATTTTAAAATTAGTCACAACTATAACACAATGGCTAAAATGTATTTATTTTGTAAAAAGTGTTGATATAAAATCTAAATCCCTATTTTAGTTTTAAAGATAACAAACTAATTAAATTAAACTTTATTAATTATGATTTTAATTCTTATATAACTTGTGTTCTTGAGTGTTTCCTTTAAGCTAAAGGTACAAAAGCATTATATGATTACCAAAGAAAGCACTAAGTTATTTGTTAGAGATTGATCTCAAGTATTGGTCTCAAAAGTATGGATTTAGGACATAACAAGCAAAAAATGCGCACAAGACCATACAAGCAAAAGAATGTCACATTTAAGAAAGCAATAAATATTTGAAGGATAAAATATGTCATCACAAGGAAATATTCTATTAGCTTGCCAACATATGAACATATGAACAAAAAGAACACATTTAATATCATGTGCAACAAAAGGTATACAAAGGAAGGGCCATTAATATCACAACAACACATCAAGGTGTAAGACAATTGCAATACTATGGTCCTTTGGATATTCACTCTTTTGTCACCTCACAACATGACAAGAATAGTAACATAGTACAACGAAAGCCTTTTCTTTGGGCTCAAGACTTATGTTCCAACAAGAAGTGATAAAGCAATGAGTTGTACAAATCTCATCTCTCACGAAGCAAACAAAGAAAAGCTTCAGCAGAATCTGAGATCGATCTCAAATTTTCAAAAGAACAGTTTCATCTCAAAGGCTCCCTTGAGTCTTGCGCTACAAGGAAGGAAGAAGTTATCAAGGTTTCCTATCCTATAAATAGAAGACTGCAGCAAGAGGAAACAACAACTTTTTTGAGCAAAAGAAAAAGAACATATTCATAAAGGATCTCTTTGTTTACAAATCACTCAAGAACTATATATTTGTTTTGAGCAAGCTGCTCTTTTCCTGTATTAAATCTTTGAAGAAAATTAATACTTTTCAAATTCAAATACTCTTGTAAAAGAAATTGTAATTGTGTAGAAAGCACAAAGGTTGTAAAATTTCTTGTTCGTAACAGCAAGTGACTTGACCAAGTGAACGTTGAAAGAAATTGGTGTAAAGATCATAAAGATCTGAAAGAAATAAGGAGTTGAGATTAAGTCATAACTCAACTACCTAGTGGAAAATCTCACAAGTATTGTGGGGTCTGGACTAGCCCACGTTGAGTGAACCAGGATAACTTTTTTGTGTGATCTTTCTTCCTTATCTCTTTAATATTTATATTGTTCACACTCACTCACCATCACTATCTTAATTTTCAATTAAGATTTACTAACTTGTTTGTTTGAGAAATTTTAAATAGGTAAGTTTTATTACATCACAATTCAAACCCCTCTTTCTTGTGATATTATTTAACTTCAAAAGGGTGATTTTCCAAAGATAATTTCAATTTTGCGTTTTTTTTCCAAAGATGGTTAATCATGCTTTTTTTTTAGGGTACGGTTAATCATACCTACCAAGTCATTATGCATGTTTAAATTTAATTTTTGTTTAGTCCTAAGAGACTCAAATTACCAATTTTTAAAATTAGTCACAACTATATCACAATGGCTAAAATGTATTTATTTTGTAAAAAGGTGATTTTCCAAAGATAATTTCAATTTTGCGTTTTTTTTTTAAAGATGGTTAATCATACTTTTTTTTAGGGAACGTTTAATCATACCTTTTTTTTGAAGAAATCAAAATGAAATTATATATCACACCAAGCAGCAGTTCCCAAGCACAAGGTGTGCCTAGGATACCACTAAAAGTTACAAGAGTTCAGAATCACAACAAACAGAGATTACACAAGTTAGCCAATGCCCAGACAATCTAAAGGGCTTGACCACCACCGCTGCGTACCATAAACAAACAATCAAGTTACCTACACAAAATAATTAGTTATTTGATACTAACCACAATGTGTTGAAATAATGTTTTCGGTTTCCAAGGGCAGACCAAAACATAAGGTACCACGAAGACTAAATTTTTTGGTCTAAGAATTATATTATACTAGACTTACTAAAAAGTTATACTAGAAGTAGTCGTAACATCTCTTTAAAATATAAGTTACAAGACGACAATTTAACCATTGATCGCTCATAAGAGATTTTGAATGGATTAACTTAGTAATAGGAAACAACTTTGAATTGATGGTGAGAGAGATAACACATGGACAAAAGAGGTAATTAGTAGAAATAGAAGAGATGCTTGTGGGGAATAGGGTAAATGTACTACACCTATTCAAATTCAAAAGAAAATAAGTTTTTTTTTTATTAAAAAAAAAATGGCTTAAATGCACTTTTGGCCCCCTATATTTGTCACCGTAGCAATTTTGGCCCCCTAACAAAAACAATGCAATTTTGACCCCCTAATTTTCCCACCTATGCTGAGAAGTCGCCACACGTCCCAAATAGAGGGTCATAATTGCAACTTTTTTGTAAAGATAAGGGGCCAAAAGGGCAAAGGGGTATATTTCGCCTAACATGGCAAATTTAGGGGTCAAAATTGCATTTTTTTTGTCAGGGGGGCAAAACTGCTATGATGGCAAACATATGGGGCCAAAAGTGCATTTAAACAAATTCCCACTCCAAAACGACATTGAAGAGTCTCACTAGCTTCCATTAACCTGCAAATAGAGTGCTTTTGATGAGTAGACGTTGAACTTTTCACCAAACTATATACAATTAGATATAGGATGTAATAAATTCAGGGCCGTTCCTTGTCACGCGCGCAAGGAGCTCTACGGAGCCGAGCCTCTAATTTATGGGGTCTCAATTATTTATAGGGGTATGAGTGTAATTGTTGGGATGTAGGATAATATTTTCTTTTGTTACGTAGGTCTAAATCAAACACTTATTATTTGAGAAAAATAAAGAGTAAATTGACAAGTTAGACGAAACCCACACAGCTATCAACAACAAAAATTCAACAAAAACAAATTAAAATCAAAATAATGCTTATCGTTAATTTGCAATTATTTAAATTATCATTAATTATTTTTATTAGGGGCCATTTTTAATATTAGAGCTGAGCCTCCAATTTTATTGGAACGACCCTGATTAAATTGACAGGGCCGGCCCTAGGCATAGGTCCGGAGTGCGACGGCCTAGGGCCCATTCCCGTAGGGGGTGTATATTGCAAATCTAAGTAAAAAGGTGGGGTGCGTATAGAAATTCGTATCAGAAGGCCCAAGTCAGAATCCTTTTCTCAGCCCAGCATGTAAAAAACGGAAAAAACGTGAAAAGGCCCAAATAAAGAGAAAAAAATGAAATTGCTCTTTAGGCACCCCAATATACAAAAACAAAAACTCTTTTTGTGAAATTAGAAAGACAGATGAATAAAGAAACCTAAAAAAAACCAAAAACTTCCAAAATCAGCCATTCTATCTTCAGGTGAATTGTTTTAGGTTTATGTTTTTTTCTTTCTTTCTAATTTCAATTCTCTTTGATAATGATTGTTTCAATTCTCTAATTGCTTCAGAAGTTGAATTCTAAATTTCTAGTTGAATGATTTATTCTTTTTCCAATTAAATTCTTGATTTTTGCATATAATATGATGATTCAACTTCAAGTACTGTACATCGATATTCTTCAAGATTCCGTGAATATCAAATTATCAATTCGATTTTTTTATTTTTGTTTTTCCAATTCAAGTACACGTGAATATCATTATATCAATCCATTTTGATTTTTTGATTTTTTTTTTCAATTCAATTTTTGATTTTTGTTTAATTAAGTGTTGATATATATATTTTTGCTGCGCTGCTTTTATTTTCAGGTGTTAAAACTTCGGTCTACTTTTAAGGTGTTATTGTTCTCTACTTCACTGTTTTTATGGTTTTTTATCTGTTTGTTTGTATATTTCTATTGAGTATTTGATTTATTATGGGATGTTGCCTAAAAAACATTTATGAGGTAGTGAAAAGCGAGAAAAAAAATGAAATGAAGAGCTAATAAAATCTCAACAAGGAGCTCTTGATATTTTTTTTTTTGTCTAGTAGCCTAGTGACTGGAGCTCACACATTTAAATGTAGAGAAGTGGGGTGTCCGGGATTCGAACCCCGACCCCTGCATAAATTATGTAATGTCCCTGCCAATTGAGATAAGCTCACGTGGACGGAGCTCTTGATAAATTTATTTTCAAAAAGGTAGATACCCAAGAAAATGTTCCTAATGATGTGCCAAATTTAGAAAACAACAATGAAAATTTGGATCATGAAAATGAAAATTAGGAAATTAATGATAATTCAAATGTTCCTAATGGTGTGCCAAATGCATATAATATTGAAAATCTTGGTGATGATTGTGAACAAGAAATTCCTCATTTTGATATTTATGATACAAGAAATTGAGAGAGTCTTGATAACACCTCAAATGATATTCTAGTTGAAAAGGGGACTATTAGAGAAATGAATCTTAATTTTCCCAATGACAAATATTTTAGGCATTTCTCATATGCAAATTATTCAAGAAAATTAAGTAATTGTGAGATTAGTGATCGAAAATGGCTAGTTTATTGCAAACATGTTGAGAAAGTATATTGTTTTTGTTGTAAATTGTTTAAATCTTATATAATGTGAATTATTCATTTATCATAAGAATTTTTTTTATTATATAATACAGGACGTTACTTTTTAGGCCCCCCCTATATCTTCTTAGGCCCCTAAAATTACTAAAACATTTAGTATATAAATACAGAACTGTTCGGTAGGTACTTACCGAATGACCATTTTGCTCATTTATTTGCATATTTTTGTTTCAGTTTAATACTATAATAATCTAGCTCTCTTATCTCTTTCATTTCTTTTACCAGATTATTACTACCAACTAATACACATCATTTTCTTCTCCCCTCTTCTTTCCTCCAGACCGGACATTATTTGAAGTGTTGAATTTTACCAAATTAATCTTTTACCAGATTAATTCTAATTTTTTGAAGTGTTGTATTTGCATCTGGCTTTCTTTTGACGTGTAGTTTTCTCATGACATTATTTGCTACGTCTTGTAAAGGTGTATCACGTTGTTGTATTGTTTGAAGCAGTTGATGACAGTTCTTCTATATTACACAA
>Ga0315915_1000825_pt1 | contig 34618 bp, 18 predicted proteins | sample MpolbnodulesMG_FD_207738 | JGI IMG/M metagenome (GOLD analysis project Ga0315915, IMG submission 207738) | Medicago polymorpha root nodule microbial communities from Los Angeles, California, United States - branched nodules | ecosystem: Host-associated > Plants > Roots > Nodule | place: USA...
TTAAATATGAATGTAATCGAAGATAAAGGTTGAGAAAGAAGAACTTCAAAACACAACCTGGTAATATTATTTGGTAAGAAAATAAATTTAATAGCTTAAATTGGTCTAATTTTTGCATTTTTTTTTTGTTTTTTACAATCATTTTATAGCATAGTATTAAATGTATAATCAATATGATATTTATATATGAAACTCTACAAAATCCGTGCATCGCACGGGTTAGAGTCTAGTATGAAACAAAAACCAATATGCATGAGATGAAAGAATACAAATGAGATGAGCAATGAAAACATATGTTACCTAACCATCAACATAGTACACGGATGAGGATATTTGAGTTCATCCCAATATTCTTCTTTGACCACTTCACATTATTCTACAAATCGTATGCTCATTTTAATTTTTATTTTAAGTGAAAACTCAATTTAACATCTAACAATTTTCTTATGATCCAATTTAATCATCGATAAAAAATAATATCAAATTAATCCTTATCATTTCCAAGTTAGAGCGAGTTTGAGACTAATTTGATTCTCGTATAAAAATATTAGCGACTAATTTGAGTATTATTTCATATTTCTATTTCCATTTCATATATTCCTTATCATTTCCCTTTCATATTTCTATTTTCTAAAAACAATTTTCATTTCTAAATTTTCAAGATTTAGGAATATGTTTGTATATTCATTTTTACTCTTCTTTGGTGAAAGAAATATCTTTGCATTTAATTGTTTGCTCCTTACAATTTTCATCTGTAGATTTTCCCACCTATCAAGTGATTCAAGCATATAATTCCATGTAATCAAAATAAGTTTCAAAACAAAAACTGACAGTTTCTCAACCACATGAGTTGTGAAATGAAAGTACAGGACTACAAGAATTTCTTATCACATGAGATTTGTTCTCTACCTAAAAAAAAAAAACAATAAACTATATGCTAGGGGGCAAAATTTTTTCCAATAAACGCTAAAATAAGCATATAAATTACACAAGAACCTGCCATAATCCAAAATTGTTGGCTGAACCAAAGGAAGAAAATCCTATCTCATACCAGCTACCTAGGCTGGAAAAATTATATTTAGTTACAGCTCTAAAATTAGACTATCCATGAGTAAATTCATAATGTCATCACTCCTATTGCTCAAGATCAAGGAGTTATACAAGGTGTTTGTTGGGTCATATGAGGGGAGCTCGGGGGACCATCCACATCGAGGCTAGAACAACCACATAACTCTTACCCAAAACCTTAAGACATTAGGTTATGGGTCTTCTTACTTATAAGGTGTTCAACCTTTACTTTTCTATCCGATGTGGGACATATAACTCACACTTGCACACAACAACGCTCCCCCTCAAGTGTGAGTCCATCAATTCATCATGCTCCCCCTTCAAGCGGAAGCTCTTAATTACTTGCTTTGTATCGTCGTTGCTGGGTTCTCCGCAAATGGACCGACACGCTTGTACCGCCGTTGCTGCTTTCTGCACAAACGGACCGGCTGTCTCGGTCGTACCCTTCGCCGAACGGGGCTCTGATACCACTATTTGGTCATATGAGGGGAGCTCGGGGGACCATCCACATCGAGGCTAGAACAACCACATAACTCTTACCCAAAACCTTAAGGCATTAGATTATGGGTCTTCTTACTTATAAGGTGTTCAACCTTTACTTTTCTATCCGATGTGGGACATATAACTCACACTTGCACACAACAACACTCCCCCTCAAGTGTGAGCCCATCAATTCATCATGCTCCCCCTTCAAGCGGAAGCTCTTAATTACTTGCTTTGTATCGTCGTTGCTCCGACACGCTTGTACCGCCGTTGCTGCTTTCTGCACAAACGGACCGGCTGTCTCGGTCGTACCCTTCGCCGAACGGGACTCTGATACTACTGTTTGGTCATATGAGGGGAGCTAGGGGGACCATCCACATCGAGGTTAGAACAACCGCACTTGCAAGAGAGACACCACACTCTTACCCAAAACTTTAAGGCATTAGGTTTATGGGTCTTCTTACTTATAAAGTGTTCAACCTTTACTTTTCTATCTGATGTGGGACATATAACTCACACTTGCACATAACAACAGTGTTATCCTCGGAGACGTCTTTGTTACATTCACTTTGATATTCAATGATCTCAAATTCAGGCCACATGTGTTTGTTTCCAACTGTATAGTAAATGACCTAAGATGTGAATTAACAAGAAACTAAATAGTAGATATCATAAAATTTGATATATATTTTATTTTGAATGACATCATGCAGGTTTGAACTATGTTAGTCAGATACACATTTCACTTTCTTTTAAGAATTAGATCGTTATGTTCAAGCACTGACAAAATTTAGAGTTATAGTTTATTGACTTTGTCTAAAAAATTGAGTAACATTTTTGTAAGAACTCCAGATTAAGATCAATTGTTTGCAAGAACTCAAGTTTTATTTATCTTTCAACCAAACTCTAAATCATTAAGATTTTATTTACCAAGAAATCGAAGTGTAAACACAAAAAATAAAAAATATGGGTACCCAACCAAAATTCAGGTGAGAAGCAAAGAATATATTATGCTGAGTTTTTTCATAATCGATTGAAATATGTGTAGTAACCGTGGTTGTGGTTGCTTCATAAGTTGGCTAGTCCTACATTATAATGTGAATTTGCTTAAGCAAATTACATTCAACAATCGTGACAAATTCTATGTAGGTTTTGGTAGATGGATTAATTGCTCTGATACATGGATGTATTTGCCTCGACAAACTTTTTTTTGAAGTTTATATTGGTTATTGGAATAATTTATTTTGCACACATTAAAAGTTTAGTATTTTCCTACTAAAAATGATCAAACGTGATAAGGTGTGTAAGAGATAAATTTTTGAGTAATTGTTAGTGATATATAGAAAAATACAAATTTAACATTGTTGAAAATGAATAAAAAATACAACAATTGCAAAATATGAAGATAAACAACATAGGAGGCCCAGTTGGAAACTTGGAATTAAACCTAGGCAACAAAAAAAAAAACATGAGAAAAATCTCTGCCGAATATAAATAATAAATCTATCTATCTATAACAACTAATGAAGAAGAATTCCTAATTCCCCTATCATCCAAGCCGTCGTCTCACACAGGTACGATAAGATTTTCTCCAAGCGATAATTAATTATGCGTGTGCATCTGTTGTAGCATCATTATAAAATTTGTTAAAATCAAATACAGTATAGTTTCTGAACCAGGTGATTTTCATCGTTTTTTTAAATTTACATTTTCTTTATTTGCAATTAGGGCTTTATGACATGGAGGGTAATTCAGTGCGGGTTTATAAGTGTCGTCTGGTTTCGATTAATTTTTTTTTGGGACTGTTTTTTACCACAGTGACAAAGTGGATTATTGTTTCCTTATTGACCTTGTTGAATAATCTGTTGGGGCCTGGGGTTTTGAGGTTTGAGGTGCCTTTCGGGTTGGTTTTCGTGCTTTTGCGGTTGTCACTCTTCTTTTTTCAAACCTTTGTGCTTTTAATAACTGTGTTCGTTATTGCTTGCAGACTTGCAGTAGTAATGAAGAGGTGTAAAAAGCTTAAGAGTGAGTTGCCTGATTGTATTATATCTTATATCTTTTCCAAGTTAGCTTTGAAAGATTTGGTGAAAACAAGCGCATTGTCTAAAGGATGGATTCACGAATGGGGATTAAGGACGGACCTCAACTTTGATCCTCATACCATGTTTGACTATAACATAATTCAAGACTTACCAAACACCCTTCCACTCTTTCAAAGATTTCACTTTCAATCTCAATTTGCCGCAAGATTGGATCAATTTACGCTCCATTATAAAGGTGTCATCATCCGTTCAATTAGAGTAAAATTTCCATTAGGCAATGAACATAGGGATGCCATTGATAGATTGATCTCCAAAGGAATTGCTAAGGGTGTCAAACATATTGAACTTCTCTTGTCATCTGAAACAAATGATACTAGTGATTCTATTTCGCCATACAAATTTCCCCTTACTCTCTTATCTGACAATAATTTTTTGACGTATCTACCCCTATAAAACTACCTCCTAGTAGGACCTTTGGACTTCTCTGGATTCAAAAATTTGAGAACTCTTTTGTTGCATCTAGTTGATGTGAATTAGAAACTGCTTCAGAGTCTATGTTCTAATTGCAGCCATCTTGTAAACTTCACCGTTGATGATTGTCAGTTCACTTCTAGTGTGATAATAAACAGTCCAACATTGCTTCGTTTGAACATTGTTAATTGTGGGGTTAACTGTGGGGTTTACATTGAAAAGTATATAACTATCGTTACATCAAATCTCTCATCCTTTGAATATTCTTGTCATAAACGTTTTCTAGTACACCCAATGAACATTCAGGCTCGTATGTTATCCAAGTTTAGCTTTAGAGGAATAGAATTTTCTAAACCTGTTGGGTTTTCTGTATTGAAAATCGTAACAAAAATTATGTTGGGTGGACTACTACTTGAAAATCTATCTACACACATCTTGCCTCGTTTGTTTTCTGAGTGTCTCCAACTTGAAGACGTCACCTTTAAGGACTGCGTGTTCATAAGTTCAATCAAAATTACCAATACAAAGTTGCGTTATTTGAACATAATTGATTGTGGTTGGGCGGATGACTCTCCTTCTGAGTTAGCTATTGATGCATTGAATCTCTCATCCTTTGAATATAGCAATCATACCACGAGGATAACTTCTATTACGGCTCCAAGGTTATTGAAGGTTTTCTGGAATTGTGTTGTGAGAGAGAAAGCACCACACCTTTTTAATCCAATTGCAAGATTATCACATATTGAGAATTTATCTATGGCCATCAACCCTTTACTGGTAAGTCACTCAAAACCCATGTTTGCTAGTTGATGTTTATTGTTTGTATATAGGTTGCCAATCTCGGATAGCGGTTGGTCCCAAAATTGAGATAGTGGCATAGTGCATTGCAACACTTCCTAGGTTTATTTTAATTAATTTGATCAATAGTTGCTTTTAATTCACTTTAAATATTATTGTTGTAAACAGATAAAGGAATTAACAAAGGTCTTGGTTCAATTTCAAAATCTTAGACAATTGGAGTTTTTTATCGAGGGATCATATGATCCTAGTTGGGACTACTTTTGGATTTTAGATATTGCAATGGCTTCTGAGCATCCCCAAAAACTTTCTCTGACGGTGAGTTATTCAAACTCTAATTTCTTTTTTTGGTTGTTCACTTTTTTTTATTAACTTTAATGGAACTAGAAGTTTATTTCCCGTATTTAATACTTGCAATGTGTCTGTCTTCACGTATCAAGAAAGTATCAAGAATACTCATAATAAATTTTTTTATAAATAATATTTTTAATATGTTTAAATAATGCCTAACACAAAAAAAAAATTGTAAACATTTTATCGTAAACTAAAATGGCAAGGAAAACAATTTTAAATATATTACATACGTTATGGCTATATATATTTTAATATTTGATCTTTAAAATTATAAATAACGAAACGAGTAAATATAATTTTATATTTGTGTGTTAATTTATTGAATTTTCACTTTTGTTTTTTAATTTGATAATCAACTAAGTAAAGAATTATTTAATATATATATATATATATATATATATATATATATATAATTTATAGGATCTTTTTTGTTATGCGGGATAACAGGCTACCCGCGTCCCGTTTAGGCTAGCCCTATAATTTACCGGGATACGAGCCGGCCCGTTTTGACAGCTCTACTACACACTTAGACCTCAAGCTCAAAGTTTTTTAGGATATAGAAGTATGGACCCGTTTGTTTCAGATTTTTAAGAAATGGATTTTTCTTTGTATTTCTAAAAATGGATTTTTTGGAAATTTAGTATTTTAAACTCATTTGGTATAAGTTAAAAAAGAGATTTTGACATTCACTAATTTAAATATTCATTGTTTGATATTTTACATAGTAAAAATCACATATTTTTTCAAAATGACGTTTTTCAAAAATGATTTTTATGAAAAGTTGTTTGAAATAGCTTTTTTTTAGAAATATTTTTCAAAATTTTAGTATCTAAAAAAATTATGACAAAATGATGAAATACTTAGAATGACATTTTAAGATAAGTTATTCAAACGAATTTTTCATTTGAAGCTTTCCTTAAAAATTTCTTTGTTAAAAAAATTATAACAAAAACACACTACAATACAAAAATCTATTTTAAAAAAAGCTATAACAAACGGGCTTTATATATTATATTAGTATGTTCCTGTATGTATGCAGTAGGTCTACATGGTTTTGGATTTATAAAAACTGTTCCCGACAGTATAAACCCACACGACCCGTTTTTTATTACTCCCTCCGTCTCTAAATAATAGTCGTTTAAGGTTGATGCACGATTATTAAGGAAATGATTAATTGTGTTGATTTTGATGGTAAAATTAGTATCATTTACTAAAACACCTTTATTAATTGTAGTTAGTAGAGTAATTAAGTTGGATGAAGTTCAATAAATAAGGGTATTATAATGGAAAAAAATAATAATAAATGTTGCATTGGTATTGTAAAGTGACAATTATTTTAAGAAAAAAAAAAATGGATAAAGAGACAATTATTATGAGACGGAAGGAGTATCATCTGAGACCCGTTTTAATTGGACCTATGAACCTGCGGGCGGTTCAGCTATTTCCAGTGGGGCGGGTATATGCTTAATGGAATTTTAAAATTTTCATATACGTAACATTATGATCATTATTTTTTAGCAATGCTAAATGGTACGAAACAAAAGAGAAGAAATGTTACGTGTCTTGATTTTAAAAGAAGTAGAAATTGGTTACTTCCTAATTTGTAGGAAATCTAGCTTCGGTCAACGTAAAGTAGAATAAAAACGCTCGTGCTTTTTGTGCGTTGCCTGTTTCGTAACAACAAGCATTGCGCTTATTTTCTAATGAGTATATGGGGTTTTCTCATAACCATTTGAAATATGTGGAATTTCGTGGTTGTGTTGGCTCCACAAACGTTATTGAGCTAGCTAGTCAACTATTGAGGAGTACAAATTCGCTTAGAAAAATGACTTTCAGTTCTCGTGACAAAGCCTATATGGAAGCCGGTAGATGGATCAAAGACACTAATTATCGTGACAGATACTATATAGATGCTCGTAGATGGATTAATTTATGTGGTGGTGGTTGTTGGTTTGGACAGAATGTTATTCACGAGATGCTTAAAGATGAAGTAAATGAACAATGCCACCTTATAATTTTGTAGTGTTATTTTATCTATTTATAATGAGTTTTTACTATTATTATTGGTAATGAATCCATTCGTACTTTGTACAATTTACCTATGAATTTCATTATTACACTATTAACTATCCATTTGGGTGTTTTTATATTTATATGAAGTAATCATTGAGGTATTAGATATTGTTATATGTGGAAATACACTTGACGAGAAGAGTCTGTTGAGAAAAGAATATATGTGGAGGGTGATCCAAGTAATCTTGTGTTTGGAAAGGGAATCATAGTGAAGATTCCTAACTGAAAATAACATTGATATGATGCAATAGGCAAGGTTGTGTGCAAGGAAAAGACATGCAATGATTGAATGGAACTTTCTCCCGCTTTGAAATTCTCTCTTCTCCTCTGTTTTGTTATTCACCCGTTAGTTTATCCTAATTCTTTGCATAAAACAACATTCCACATTTCATTATGTCTTTTTGTACTTGAACCCTATGCAATTAAATGTAGTTCTTCCTTCTTTAAATTTGCTCAATTATCCTCTTCTAAAATTACAAACCCTTGCATTGGTGCTATCATTGTCACCATGGTAGAGTATGCATGGTTTTCCGTCGAAATAGATCGATGGATGCAAATGGTAGCTGCTTGATGGGCGCAATGGCTCATTTGGATGGACTACGTTACACAATATGCAATTGAATAAAAGCTAAATTGGACTTGCGACACTGATACTTCTTCGGAAACTCTTCCCGTGGTAATGAGAATTCAATTCGAAAAACTTCATCACAACCATGTTCGTCTCACATCATATTTTCCATGGATGAATCGAATCGACAACACAACTTGTGTATGGCAGAATACACACAAGAAATATGAGAGTCATGTGCGAGAACTCTAGAGTTGTTGTAAGACGAGATTGACGCAATCGAATCGGTGAACAATGCGCTTCTAACTTCGGACGAAACTCTTTCATCCATAAAACCAATCAATTTTTCTTATTCCTTGATTGTGGTGCTTTAGGCGTCGAAGGATTTCCTCCCCTCCAAGGACCCAGCATACCCACCTATTGTCATATGAGGATTGAATCTGAATAGATGAAAAACTCATTTTTCACCCCAAAACAAGGGGAAGAACTCATTTCGGAATATAAAATCTGAAAGAAAATGTCCAAGGGCATTTTAAAAATTAAAAAAAAAGGGGGTAGAATAACTTTTAGAAGAATTTATGTAACGCCCTGAGCTTTAATCCAAGACATTACGTCTATTTCTTTCTTTTAGAAAAATAAGACTAATTTAAGCATAAAAATTACATACTTAACATTCAAGTTAAGGTAACTACACGAAACTAATAAAATTCAAAACTATTTTAAACTACAATTCAGAAAAACCCCAAATTTGTTTCCCCGCGTACACGTTCCAAGCAAAACATCAAGCATAAATCATATTTCCTTTGCTACCTAAATTGTTGCCTGTAAGGGTTAGTCTTCAACACCCATGAAATAAAATCAATAGTAGATTAAGACATCAAATAAGAATATACAACCATCATCTAGGGGAATCGTATTAAGACATTTCTTTTTAGTTTAAAATATTTATCACGTTAAAATATACTATAGGAACAACCACAAGACTCAATGTTAATGCAGATGATGAAATGCAACTAGACCATGATCTGGATATCGTCTCAATTGGCATAACAATAATAATCGCCTCATTTGGCAAAATAATCTTTAATCGCCCCAATTGGCAAAATGATTTTGATCGCCCCATTTAGCAAAATAATTTTAATCGCCTTATTTGCCATATGCATATGAATCGCCCCATTTGGCACTTAGATCACACTATTATATGCTATGAAATGCAATCTTTATTTACATCTTTTGTAGTTTTATACTCACAAACCACATAGCTTAATACTTCCACAAAATTACCAACTCCTCATAATTAAATAAATTTCTTAAAATATATAAAGACAAAATCAACAAAGAGTCACTTGAAATCAATAAATCCTCAATTTCACACATCAACAATCATATATATAAATCAACAAATCATCAATCATACATATAATTACCAAAATTCACATATTCTTCAAAAACTATAGCAAAGTTCACAAAACAACAATAATTTTTATATTTATTAATAACAACTGATCTCTCCACTCATCCATTGAATCAAGAACCATATCAAATTCAATATCATAACCTATTATTTGCATTTAACTCACGGTCAAGACCAGAGCTCTTACCTTATGAGCTTTACTTACTTCCTTAACCTTTAAAGGTCACTTTACTTACTTCCTTAACCTTTAAAGGTCACTATTTCTCTCACTCTTGACACAATTGTGACGATCAAATAGTTGAAAACTAACAACCACACATTGGAAACATGCTGTCGAAAAATTAGTCCAATCGAACAGTGAATGAAGGCATAGTCGAAATTCCACAGAAAAACGGAAAAATGGCTTTAATGTAACAATAACTACAGGATTAGAAAATGACGTATCGAAGTATAGAAATAAACAAGAGAATGAAATTTAGATAACCTTAAAAATCACACGAAAATGAGAACAAGAGGATGCCAGGGATGAATTGATGGACATAGAAAAATATGGAAGCGAAACCGAAGATAAGGAAAAGCTACGATTCTCTCTTTTGGGTGTTTGTTGACTTGGTAATTTTTGAGAGATAGGAGTACGATAACTTATGAAAGCAAGGTAGTGAGCGGGGTGATTGTTGCTCGAAAGAAAAGAAAGGAGAATTCTTTAAATATAATCAATTGAAGTAGTAAAAGAAATCAAGCTCTTAAAACCATCGACTAACACATGGAATTTAAAGAGGATTTCATGGCTTCTAAGCATTCTCGTGTTTTCAGACACATATGAATTTTGGGGAACTTAGGTGTGGAGCTAAATATGGGGTCGGCTGAAATTGATATAAGGATCGGTATTAAACAATAGAGGAAGCATATTTGTTTTTCTTCAACTACAAATTAAGTAATGGCTATATAGAGCTTGTTATTCCACTCAACCAACCCCACTAACAAAACGTGGGCTGTAGAGAAACAAATTCCTTCCTAAATAGTGGGAGTTACTGATAACTAATAGATAGGAACAATCAATCCTACTACATATGAGAGCTAATCAAAGCGTGGCAGCATTTATTTATTTTTCTGTTTGACTGAGCAATTAGGCATAAAAACGTGTAGCTTTAACTTATGACCATGTCAAAATAAAATAAATTAACCTAATTAATACAATACAAAAAAAAGGAACTTTAAAATAAATTACAAATAAAAATACATCATTGAATGATTAGAACTAGAACAAATAAATTATGTAAAGAATGATTATTTATTTTTGTCACACCAAATTGATTAATAAAAATGAAATAGATAGAATAAAATTCTAGTTAGTTTTTTTTTTTTGTGGTGACCGGGATTCGAACCCGGACCTTGCATATTTTATGCATTGTCCATACCAACTGAGCTAAACTCACGAGGACAATTCTAGTTAGTTTAACCAAAGTAGAGGAATGTTAAGATTTTTCTTTAACTTTACACACATAAAATAAATTGTTGAACAACTAAATGACAAATCAAAATATTTATTTAAAAATACATATAAAATTTCGGGGCGTTACAATTTTTCTATACCTAGTTCAATTATAGAGAGAAAAGCTCTTCCATAATTTGGAGTATATATTATTGTTATTATTATCATCTTTATTATTTATTTATTAATAACAATTATGGTATGTTTTTCCCTAAAAAAAAAACAATTATTGTATGTTTTATTCAAATGCCAATTTTGTTTATGCATTTAATTATTTGCTCCTTACAATTTTCATCTGTTGCAGATTTTCCCACCTATCAAGTGATTCAAGCATATAATTTCATGTAATCAAACAAAATATGCTTCAAAACAAAAACTGACAGTTTCTCAACCACATGAGTTGTGAAATGAAAGTAAAGGATTCTCCTATCAAAATTTCATGAGATTTGATCTCTACGTAAAAAAACAAACAATAAACTATATGCTAAGGGGGCAAAATTTCTTCCAGCAGACGCTAAAATAAGCATATAAATTACACAAAACCTGTCATAATCCAAAATTGTTGGCTGAACTAAAGGAAGAAAATCCTATCTCATACCAGCTACCTAGGCTGGAAAAAATATGTTTATTTAGAGCTCTAAAATGACACTATTGGGTTGGCAGAAGGTGAATAAAGTTGAACCCAAGCATATTCATGCTTGTAAGGCAAACTTGCTTCACAAGAGGCTTCACATGCATATACGACAATCGAAGCCCAATCCAAAGAGTTCACTTCATTATCCACCCCAAAATAATACAACAGCTGTGGCAAAATCTGGTAAAACCAATATTAACAATTCAGTATTATCGAGAGAAGGAAACATAAAATATTTGGTTGACCAGACAAGAGAAATGGCAGTATATGCAGAATGACAACATTAACTACCTGAAATTCACAACACATGGATCCACCACAATAGATGCATTTAGGGATATCATCTTTGGATGGCCGACCACTTAAAATGGGCCATATTGGCTTAGCATTAGAATTCCTGTAATATCTGTTTTTGTACCACAAGTATTAGAATGTAATTAAATACAAATGAATACATAGATATATATTGATAAAATCAATATCATCCAGGTCATACCCTGATGAACTTTTAACACACATCTTAGTGCATGATTATCAAAACAGGGCACCTTCCATAATCTATTTTCCAACTGTTAGTTCTCTACTTAAACGTTGATGAACAGTACACTCTAAAATTACTAAACATTAATCACCTCAACACTTGTTCAGGATCTTTGGCGATGCGTTCCTGGAAATGGGCCCAACTCCTTTTGTCCTCATCACCCTATTCACACACAATATAATTAGCAAATAATATAATTAAAAAAATGTAATATGATCTTAACGAAAACAGGGTAAGACCTGAAAACTATCCATGAGTGAATTCATAGTGTCATCACTCCTATTCCTCAAGATCAAGGAATTAGCCAAGGTATTATCCTCAGAGACGTCTTTGTTACATTCACTTTGATCTTCAATGATCTCAAATTCAGGCCACGTGTGTTTGTTTCCAACTGTACAGTAAATGACCTAAGATGTGAATTAACAGGAAGCTAAATAGCAGATATCATAAAATTTGATATAGTAACCTCAAATAAAAATTATAGTCATATATTTTATTTGGAATGACATCATGCAGGTTTGAACTATGTTAGTCAGATACACATTTCACTTTCTTTTAAGGATTAGATTGTTATGTCCAAGCACTAACAAAATTTAGAGTTATAGTTTATTGAATTTGTCTGAAAAACTGAGTAACATTTTTGTTATCAACAAGTAGTAAACAATCCCTGCCAAACATAGAAGTTTTAAACCACTGTGACCTTTACGAGACTCCAATGAGGTGGTTCCATTTTTGTTGAGTCCACAAACAAGTGAAGAATCTTTTATTTGCTGGCAAGCAATTTTATGCTCCGCACGCCAACTCATGATCTGTACGTTGAAAGAGAAAGATTGTTAATAGAATTCAAATTTACGGAGACAAAAGTGTTAGACACATATAAGCAACTCAGATACCTGGTGTTTCTCAGAGCAATACCGCACTTGTTTGCAACTACTGCAGAGCTTGTCTCCTTTCCAGGTACCACACCAATCACATAAAGCAGCTGAAAGTAAGAAAATTTTCCATCAGTATAGAGGTAGATTTGGAACAAATCAGTGTTGTTCAAACTTCACTACATTGCAGTGCTATTGTACCGCTATAGCCGCAATTTAACAAAACTTGTACTAAATAGTGTATCACAACACTTGAACAAAACCATTTAATCAGATTGGATACATGTCTTGATGGCAACCCGTCCAATATTGGTCATAGATTAAGCAAAAATAGCTGTAGATACAATGGCAAGCATCACAACAACAAGAAGACAATGGATGCAGCTAGATTAGGGTAATCAAATTAAGTTTTTAAATTTAAGATTGAAATTTGGCATCATATTAATTTTTTAGCAGCAGCATAAAGATGAATAACAAGTAATCCTTTCCTAATTCTTGAACTCTTATTAATTTCCGTATACTAGTACTCTCAATACGACAATTGTAAGTATAAAAATCCCTAAGAAGGCTTGAAAATAAAGACCTGAACCTAAACAACAATCTATCGATCTATCGATCATCAAAGTAAAAGACCTCTTAACAATTCTGAACACCTACTTTCCTCAGGGCAAAAACTACCAAGTAAGCATTCAACAAAGTGGAAGACAAGAATATTATATAAATGGTCTTAACAAATAATTCTAAGGTTATTTTCAGCAAAATGAGACAAATATATTGCGATGATGAGTAAACCAACCTCCACTGCCAGTAGGTTTGTCGCTTCCATCATATTTGGGGCATTCACTCGAGTAAAAAGGATTAATGCGAGGTAACTGGCAACGGAAAACCTTCACACTTCAACAAACAACTACAATATCAGAGATCAAAAGCCAAAGAAACTAAGAATGTAAAATTTTATTCACAGGGGTTGATAACAGACCTTCTGCTTGGTTTCTCTGGATTGCGTTTCCATTGCTCATGCTGATCTCTGAGAAGACATGTCATGGAAGGACACATGAAAACAAAGAGCATCCGGTGAAATGTGCTTTCCTTCTCAACAACTGGTGCATAAACCTAGCAGTTCAAGGGTTTAGTACAGTTTATGACGATCAAAGGTAGGGGGGACAAACAATAACCACAACAACTAATAGTCTGAGGTATTAGCTGCATACCTGAAGCACAAAATGTAAAGGGTCTCCACAAAAGTCACAAACAGAAGACTTCCCTGACGGTATATTCAGAGGGTCCAGCCAAGCCTATTTTTCATACAACGGATCGTACAACCATTAGCACAGAAACTCACTTTTATTCAATTATAATTCTAAAGTCTATCTATATTATACGTGTGTTTGGAACAGCTTTTGCAAGAAAAATCTCGCGTCCGAATGCATTTTCAGCACAAAATCAGAAGCTCCAATACATAGCTTCTGTGTTGTCGTGGTTTTTCACCGCAATTTGGTTGAAATGGAGCGCGGATCCAAACGTTCTATATATCTATATATTCTAAGAAAAGTTTCTCTGCAAATAGAACGAGCTTGAATTTACCTTCATTTTTTTCTTATTCTAAAAAAACCCACTAATGATATGTGGCAGATCACTACACATCTACAAACCCAAAACCATATGAGTGTAATTTACCGAAACAGTCTATGACATGTTCATAACCTTATTTCAGCTTAATTCTATAAGTTCGTCATGATGAATAATGCTGCCAACTAACACTTTTACTTCATGTGAGTTCCACTAAACTAACTTGATTGGAATAAATGTAAATCACAATCGATGAAAAAAAGTACGGCAAACACTTCTCTATCTATGATAGCTTACACATAACTACTTATACGATAAGCACTTATACTTGAAGAGATTAATTAAGCTATTTATCCTAACAGGGTCGTAATTGAATAAAACAATAGAGAAGAAAAGTAGTTACAGGGAGTCCACCAGCTTTGCTAGGAAAAAAATGACGGGAAAGATTGAGTGGATTTTTGGGTTTTTCAAGGAAACCAAGAGTGATAGGTTCATCTTCATCATCAGAATCATCAAAATCATTATCATTATCATCATCTTCATCTACAAATTCATCATTTTCCATTCGAATTTCCTTGAGCTTGTTCACAGAATCTCCAATTGCAGCATCAATGTCCATCTTTTTAGAGACAAAGAGAACGACGCGGCAGGATTAGGGTTTATAAGGTTTTGGGATTGTGGACTATCCTGCACTATTCTCACCCCTTAGATTAATCTAACGGTTCAAAGGGTGAAATTCAAACAAACAAACAAATAGTTAGGAAAGAGAGAAAGAGATGAACCTGTTACATTTGATTTGTTTGTATTTTGGTTGACGATGGTGAAAATTGATACTACTTAGTTTAAAATAATTTATCTTTCAATTTTACCTTTTAACTTAAAATAATTTATTCTTCTTTATCCAATCATATAACCAATTTTTTTGTAAATATTTATTTCTATATATTCTTCTGTACTACAAACGGAGATATCAAGTTTTAGCGTAACATTTTTTTATTTAATTTTATCATTCATTAATTTTTTTTATTTATAATACCGTTCTTTAAAGATAATCACAAATTATTTTATAACTTTGAGTATATGAACGACTATTTTATAACTTTAAAGATATTATTTAAAAAAAAAAAAAAAAACTTTAAAGATATGAACAACAAAAGCAGACACAATATTTGTAACTTTGAGATATGATCAATAAAAAAAGACACAACATTTATAACTTTAAACACATGATCGGGAAAGACAGATAGATGTGCAAGCTTGCATGCAAGTTTAACATAATCATTCTACAAAGTGTGCAGTATTGCACACTAGTTTTTTTTCTTTCTTTCTTGTGGGAGCCATTTGATATTTTTTATGACAACTATAAGAGTTCGCCAAAGTGAGAAAAATCATCAGCTCGAAAAACGGTTACAAATGGTCTTACGTTTTATCCACCGACAAAACTTCCACATTTAGTAGAAGGGTTTAAAATTCACATCCTTGTAAAGATATATTTAAATCCTTACCAACCAGGTCGACCTTTATTTACTGACCTATTTAGTATCAGTTGGTTATAATTGGATGTGAAGTTATTGTTGAGATATATATTTAATAGATATTTTGGAGGTTCTGCTACATCTAAATGATCAAGCATTTACTGGTACTTAAATTAAAAATGTAAAAATATAAGCAATTAGTACAAACAAGAACGAGTTACATACCCAATTCAGAATTGTTGGGTTGAAGATGGGAATGGGTAAAATGGTAGTTGAAAAACAACGAGTACAATCTTCTCAAGATAACATTTGTATGTGTGTGATTACAAATGGTAGATGATGTGCAACACAAGAACTTCCCGGATAAGATAACCAATTTTTTATTTACAAAGACGAAACAATTTTTACATATTGACAATAATTACTCGCTGGAATTTGCTAGCCCTACCATGTTGAGCATATGCCGATCTTCCTTAAACCTCTCCAGTACAGTCCCCTTAACAGCATCATTCTTGCCTTGGACTACACCTTGAGTCACTCCCCAGCATTCTATTACTTCAGGTACTATACGGTTAGTTTTGGAGAGGCAAGGGCTACCAAATGTAGAACATGAAAATGTATGCCCTTGATCAAAGTTTGCTGAGATAAATAACCCAAAGTGATTTTCTCGTCCTCCAAAACCAATGCCATTTGGAATTTCCTCTGAACTAAAGTTGACAGCACACTACAAAACATATGGACATTAAGCAGTCAAATTAAACAACAATGAAAATTCTATAATGAATGGACTTGATCAAAAGCAACCGAATAAAATCCTACACTGTGATGTGAGATAACTATCCTCCCCCTTGGGAGGCAATAGGATATAAGATTTGTCTGGGTTGACTTGGTTGAACTTATCTATTGACATAAACACTTACTTGCGAGACTGTTTGAAAGATCTTATGAAAACAGCCTATCTATCACATGTTTATAAGTTGTTTTCAGCTTATTTACAAAAGCATTTCATGATAAATTATGAAAACAGTTTATAGCTTATATAAAAATAGTTAATTTATTTTATCTTTTATCATAGAAATAACTTATACATAAGCCTTAATTAAACTGTTTATTCAATGAAGGCTCAAATCATCTAAATAAGCCTTTTAATTTTTCCCTTACAATTGATATAAGTGAATAGTGATAGCCATTTGCTTGTGGACGGTGAGATTGGTCCCCCAGATTAGTCGGTCATTGGACCAGATACCGAGTTTAAAAAAAAAAAGAGGACAACCATTGGCAGCAACAACATCACATCACACACCCTTGTGTATATAACAACATGATAGGATAGACTCTAATACCATCTTAAAATTTTGATTTAGGCCTAACTCAACCTCAAAAGCCAGCTCATGAGTTGAAAGTTGTCCCTCAATTGCCATATTACTATCCAATGTAGAACTCTCAACAAATGTCATCTTTTTATAACTTAACAACACATTTAAAGTATACTCATGCTTAACCCCCTAACACCAGAAAAATGCCATTCATGCTGATAGGATGCATGGTTTAACACTATAAAGACCTCATGGTTCTTGTTTTTGTATATTATGTTTGTTTTAATTGCAGTATCAATGTTAATATACTTTGTAACACTGGCACAAAATGATAGCAGTTTGATTATCACAGTTTCAACATACAAGGGAATGTACAATTTAGAATATTAGAAACAGGAAGATTTTTACCCATTGTAGATTAGTGTTTGCTCCAGTTGGCCGGAATATAGATGCCTTTGGATTTAGTTGAAAAATGTAACATTTCATGTCTCCGTAAAATTCAGCATGCCGCTCCCATTGTTGAGAAGCATATCCTCCATATATATAACCATCTTTATCCTTAATAATTAGCACAGTTGGGCCTTCATGATTTCTGCGGTTAAGATTAAGAGCTAATAATGCATTCCAAATTTCCAATCCTAGAGAGTTTAGTTGAAGCAGCCTATAAACTGGAATCGACTTAACATACATTTAGCATTTAAAACCTCAAAACAACAGAAATTGACGAGCGCCTCTTGGTCAATTATCAAAATGGTAACAATGAAATAGTTGCATGTTACTTCAAACTTTTATGGTGACAATAGAAAATAAGCCTTTTAACGTTGAATTGTAATTTGTAACAACACGGCTCCTAAAATTTTGAAGCAACAAACCTAATTGTAGGCCGTGTAATAAAAAGCATCACCAAGTTTTAGATATCTCAAGGGTGCATTCAAATATAATGGAGATATTGTTAAATTAAAGATGTGTCACTAGTAACCGCAAAAGGCATGTGCACGTCATGTCTACTGTTTGTTTTAGATTCAAACCTAGAAAGCTGCTAGTTTAAAGGAGTGGGATGCTTCAAACGTAGGCAAGAAAATGTACTTACGAAATGTTGCCCAAGAATGTATTGAAACTAAGACCATTAACAGAACTATGATACAAAAGCTTCCAATCTTCCAACTCATGCTGAGAAAGTGCTCCTCCTATATGCCAAGCATATTCTTTTCTCAAAAGCACAATGTTAGAATTAATATCCTTCGGGGTTATTAGATTAGGAATTTGAGTACCTGGCCGTCCTACAAAAGGTAGAGCATCGGAATGAGAAAATATGCCAATTATTTTCCCTGATTTTTCTTCAAAACTAATCCAATAGTATTTCATCTAAAACTGGGTACTAAAATTAATACAGTATACAAGGGAAAGATATAGTTTGATGAAAATTACATCTGTCTGTCTAAGTTTTTATAGATACCGATACGATAGGTTCCTAGATCTGGTTAGTTACATTGAAGGGCCTGATAAGGCCCTAATGATCTACTCATGTCGGTCGATTCTCGCATTCAGGGAAGGAGCTAACATGTAAATATCAAACGGGAAGGAAAATTAGTTTGTTGGGGCAAAGAACAAATTCGATAAACAGGGTAGTTCAGAGGGTTAGGTGGGGGGTTGTTTGTGTTTCCATTTCAGCCTGGCCTATAGCTTGGGGCCATAAAAATTACGTTGGCTGGGAAAGTTTGCCATAAATTTCTGCATTTTCTTCTACTGTCTTATCAACAACACAATCACCCTATGTTAGATATGAACTGTTTGTCTAAACTTTCCCTCTATTAAAGATTTTTTCTCTTTCTTCTATAACTAACTTTCCCTCTCATTTTTTATTTACAAGTTAATCCCTCCTCGAAATAGGGAATCATCCCACAAAATTCAATCCCCGGGGCCTTAACCGGTCCCTTCTTATAACTAACCAAATGTAGGAAGATTTTCATGCAAAAATAATAACAAACACACATGTTTACAGTTTTTAGAGAAAATCAAGTTTTCTAACACTGCTGAGTCATAACTCCATGTCCTTAATGTTAGTTAAGTTAGATTTGATATTTCAGATAGACTGATTAGAAATTAAGTCAATGCCAAAAATATTGCAAATTGAGTGCATCAAGACCTGAATCAGGTGGCAAAAGCAAGCTTCCAAGAAGCTTTCTCACAGTTGGGAGATGAGTACACCAACTTCTGAAATCATCAAAAGACATAGCCTCCTCAGTGCACTTTTCATCATGTATGGAAAAATTGGCAGCACTCAGAAATATGTTGACAGTATCTTGATGTGAACTTGATCCATGTTCAGAACCTTCTATGCATAATATATCGTTACAAATGGCAATTAGTACCGATTCCAAATCTGACCTGCATTAATCATACAAGATTCCAAATCAGAACTGCATCCCCAATGCAACATGCATCAATAAAATTTTAAATTTTAAAAGGGATACGGAGAGTATAATAATTTTAAAACCGTGTTAAAAACAGATAAATCTGTATATGTGAAGTAAAAATTCCAACATTTAAAAATCCCTTGTTTTAGAAACATAATAACATCAATCATACTAGAAGCAGTATCTCTAAAGAGGTACCAGTTAGAACTAATCACAGGAGTTCAACCAACTAAACTTGCACAAATAGTTTAAATCCGACGAATTATACTTCATTTCTTAAAAAAGAACAATAAAAGAATGTGAATTAGCATATTTCATTGCTCAATCATTAATCAGACCCAGCATTAAACTTTTACAGGTATAGTATAGAACTAGAAGTTAAGTGAGTATGTCCTACCTCCCTACAAAGTTATCTCCCAATATATCTAATAACTGAAAAATGAATTCTTCAATTTCATCTTTTGTTCCTTTCTCATAAGTAGCCTGCACCATGAAAAGTTAAACCACACACACAAACCAAGTTAAACAAATCCAACTTTTACAACAATAGCAACAAAACATGATTACAATGATAATAGCAAAGAACTCACTTTAGTAATAACAAGGTCTTCAAAGGTTAACTTTTGATCCTTACGCTCCTGAGTAACTAAATCAAACATCCTCTCTCCAATAGGACCATTGAGTTTGAAATATGACTACAACCCAAAGAAAATGGAAAGCATAAAAAAATGATTTTTCATAGATTATAGAGAAAATCAACAATTGGGTCATGATGGAAATTAATCACTGAATTACAAATCATCCAAAAAAAAAAACACAAACCTGAAAAACTGAAGGAGTGATGTATTTTCCATTGCTCTGTGATTGAGATGCCAATGAATCGAATAGTGATTTTAAGTTTTCAAGTCCTTTTTGAGTAAAAGCTCTGCAAAAAAAAAAAAAAAAGATTAATATATGAAAATTGATTCTGTGAGTGTGTATGGAAGAAGAGAAGAAGATGAAGCTACCTGGATGCTGAAAGATATCGAGGATCAGTGGGAGGAGACTGAGCGTTACCCATTGATTTGATTATATGATTGCTTTGCGTTGAGATTTTTATATTCTATCTTCTTCTTCTGATTTAGGAACAGAGTTTGTATGATTGATAACAAGGGACCGGGGGTTTGTGTGGATATATTATTATATTGGTTTGAATGCATTTTTTACTCCCAACTTTTTTATGATTGTTTGATTTTGATCTTACAAGTTTCGATTATTTGATTTTAACCCTCTAATTTTAATGATGTGACAATTTGTGTGTTCCTCCACTTAAATGTCTTTCTACCATTAGATTAGATCAAATCTTTGTAGTTTTTCACTCTTAGGACTACTACAATTTTGAGTTTTAATAGCGCTTTTTAATAAATGCTATCAAAAGCACCATGGTCAAGCTTGTTATAGCGCTTTTGGTCGAACGCTAATACAGGTGGCTCATAAAAAGGCTTTGTTAGCGCTTTTGAGAACCTTCGCCGCACTCTCCTCCTTCCGACGCCGTTTTCGGCCGCCTCAAACACCGATCGAAAAAACAATGACCGCTTTCAAACTCCTAATCAGCTAAGCTTTCTAGTGATCTGAATTATTTATGTGGTTCTCCTCTCCAGGCCGCGTTCAACTTCTAAAACTTTGCCTCCATTTCCATTCCTTCTCCTCTCCACTCTCCAGGTTTTCTTTTCTTTGTTCTATTTTTGTTCAATTGTTTGTCTAATTCGAATCTACTGTTGTTGATGCTTGTTAATGGGTTGAAAAAATGTTTAATATCCCCAATTTTGATTTCCCAAACCCTAATTTTGAATGTTTGAGTTATTGAAAGGGTTGTGTTCATAACTGATCTATACACGATGGTAAAGGATTAAAATATAAAGTAACTAGATTGGGTTTATTTCATTTTTTTGTATACATGTGAAGATGTGATGACATCTTTCTCATTGACGTCTCCTATAATTTTGATTATGACGACATTCATGTTGTATCTTTGCACCATGTTGATTCTTCAAGTTGATTTGTGACAACTATATTTAATTTAGGATATAGATCTATAAGATTAAAAAATTTGGGTTTTTTGACAACTATATTTTTAATCCAACTTCAGACACATGAATGAGAAGCTTTTGTGATGATTGTTGTGATTTGGGTTTTGTTGATTGGTGGTTTTGGAGTTGGAATCCTTTCAATGCCTTGTGAAGCGTTACACCAAGCTTGAACGAGTCTTTCTAAGAGTGTGGTTTGGTGTTAGATCAGTCTAATCTTATAGATGTTGTTTTGTAACAAGACATGTCATGTTTTTCTTTGAAAACAGTCTCTGACTTAATTTTATTTTGGACACAATATTGATCAAAAGAATGGAAATAAATAGTAGAGAAATGTGAATTTAGAACAGAACTTATTATAGGTAATTGTGTTTTATATCTTTGCTTCAAACACTTGGAACATTTAGATGCTAGTCTAGTCATTTGTGAACTTAGCTAAGTATCATCATATTGTTAGAAGAACTGCAAAGTTGTAATTCTTAAATTTTCAAACTCTTATATGTGATATGTTATCTTCTATATAAACTTCAGATGCAAAACTACAAAAGGAAAAAAGAATTGAAAAAGCACCGAGAAAAGGATTTGAGAGAAGACTTGCTACTATACAAGTAAAACTCGACAACTTACATAATTGTTTTCTTTTATTTCTTTCTTTCTTTTTAATTTTCCTTCATTTATCTTGCCCTTGACATTTCATACTGGAACTATATTTTTCTGATAATATGGTCGGCTTGGATGGCATTGAGAATGAGATGAATTCATATGCCGAATGTTGCAATATGTGCAGTTTTCTGTGTCTGAAATTTATCTAGTTGAAACTGTTAATGTTTGTGTCACAATATTGTGTGATTTGACTCTGAATGTTGTTCACTGAAACTTAGTTTTTGTGCTTATAGTGATATTGAATTGTATTTGAATGTGACAGTTATTTGTTTATCTCCACTTACTAGAGAAGCTCGAAGAAATAATTTTGTCCTTGGAGTGATTTGACTCTAACATAATTTTGCATGTCTTGAATGGCTAACAACTAATGTAGATAAGTTGTGGTCAAAAGTATATAGTAATAAACAATAGTGTATGTTTTAAAAATGGTGTTGGAATCCGAAGGAGTGCATGCGTCGGTAGGAAGAGGTGGGACTGTAGTTTTTGGCTTTTTAGGAAAGGAGGCTGTTGTGTTTTTTCTGTTGCGTTTCTGGATCAATACATTGGGGGAAAATCCAACCCTACGTAGAATTAGCGATACTATCTCGGTTCAAAGTTGTTGGGAGTTTTTTTCTCTATGCAGGGGGTGCTGACAGTATTTGGGGCCTGTTTTCTGGGCTTGATTTTTAAGCTTGGTGGATTGTGTTTGTGTTTGTGCTGTTTTTAGTCCATTGAGGTGTTTGAATAGCAACTGTTCTGCCTTTTTCCTCTAGGATCTGTGACGTTTTCTCTGGTGCTGAAAGTCCAATTTGGTTTTGTTATTGGAGGGTTGTGATGTGGGAGTATTCATGTGTTGACCTTTTTGTTGCACTGTTTTGGTTAGGGGTCTTATGCATACCTTGGCATCATGCTTTAGCTTTAGCTAGACTCTTGTTTATGGGGTTCCTTTGGAATGTGTGTTTGTTTTTTTTCGGTGTTCCGCCTATATACGGCACCTTGTATTTGTTGCCTTGTTAACTTGTCTGCGAATGTTTTTTGTGCGCCTTGCACTCATTCGACATGAATAATATTGGCTGTTTCAACAAAAAAAAATCAATTTGGAAAATTGTGGCCATTTATATTATCTATTTGTAAAATATATCACATCATAAAGGAATTCGGCTATTGTTCTAAATTTTATATTGGGTTATCAAGTGAAGTTATTTCATTTTTAGTCTCAATTTTTTGTTGACATCTAAAGTGGCATTCACTATTTAGTTCTGCGGCTTTATATTTTTGATACTATGCTGCTGTATTTTTATTGATTCAACCCTCAAGTATGAGTCAGAATGCTTGCTACGTCATTTGAACCTATAGTTTCTTAAAATATGCAATTCTTTTGAAGGGTGAGATTGAATTTGAATGTTAATTTTCCTCTTTGCCTCCTTATCATCTTGAATTGAGAACTTATGTATCATTGGATTTCTAGTACTGATATCAAACTACAGATAAATTTGACAGATTTTGTCACAGGTATGATAACATGGTTAAAAATGTGTTAAGTTGAATATGAAACATAAAGTTCCAAAGACATTGACCAAATCATCATTGCACTATGTCTCTTTTTATCACTTTGAGCTGTAATTACATTGTCTCTCTTTTGCTTGTATTGGGACGTAAAATATGGCCAGAACATTATTTTTCTCATTGTCATGTTGTATTGCTTGCTAACGACAAATAACTGAACCAACTTAATTTTGATGATAAGGACGTAGAAGCCTCAACCTCATCCTTTTCTGGTCTTTAAGATGCGGCGAGACCCAAATTTGAATTCGAGTCATTAGGCATATATAATGCTCCAAGTTGGAGCGTTCAACTTCTAGATGGTTCAGGCGGTACTCAAGTTGTGCAAGTTCCAAGAGCTCCTTTGGTGGAAGGATTGTCTCTGCCTCCTAACATACAGGTAGCGTCATTTATGATTTATCAACATCTCTGTTAAAGTGGCTAGTGCTGAACCGAATTCTCGTTCTAGTAGGAACCTTACAACGTTGGTTATGAGTATTTTTTGAGCTCGTTGCTGGCCTAAAACACAAGATTGCAGCACGGGTGAGTTTGTAACTCATGACATTATATATTCACTAATGATCCATGGTTGATATATGTCAAACTCCTATTAAGTGTTTCCTGCTCAACTATTTTTTCATTATGTCTATGATTTTTACACCCGTTTTGTTTGAGCTCGTTACTGGCCTAATACACATCTAGTTTTTTCACGTATCTCTTTCGAGAGGGGAAGCTAAACATGATAAAAAAAACATGTGGCAAAAGGTTCATCCTTTGATTAACTTACTTTGCTAACATGTATGTCCTTTATGTGTAAGTGTTAGTGTGTCTGCGATTTTTTGCTTCAAATAAAGAATATTTATCTTTGCTTTCAAGAGCATGGAATAGGTTCTTTTCTCTTGTTTAGGTTTAATAAGAAATAAGACACATATGGTATGTGCAGATTCAGTATGTTAGCCACTAGCCAAACATTACCAATTTGAGTGTGTGATAATTCTGTGAGGTGGTTGCATTTGCCATTTATTTATTTATAATCTGAACCAACCAAGCACGATGTGCACGTTCAAATTAAAAGGCCAATCCACCTCCTATGAAGAATATTTAATACTATTCTCCAAAACATTAGACATTGCTTCCAATTTGCTTGTCAATGTCACACAAGGAGTTAACGCAATCAAGATATGATCCCCACAAATGTACTGTGTGATTTTAACTATGAAACACCGACACAGACACCGGACACGACACGGACACGGTGTTTTTTTGTTGGTAATTGTGGCTGCTTTTAGGTGCTTTTTTTTTTCTAATTGTGGATTGATTAATATTATGACATTTGTAATTAAGTTTATGATCAATTTGTAATGAGATTATCATGAATGCAATTTGCTATATTCATATTTCAGTATCTGTAGATTTAATTATAGCGGAATTGGTTGTAGATTTAAAAAAAAACGTAAGTTTTATTAGCGCTTTCAGTCAAACGCTAAGAAACCCCTGTTTGAGTAGAAAAGATACAATAGTGCTTTCCAGAAAGTGCTAAGAAACGGATGTTAGAAAACGACTTTATTAGCACCAAATTAAGGCTATATTAGCGTTTTTCTGAAAGCGCTATTGAAGTATTGCTATTTAATAGCGTTTTAAAAGCGCTATTATAGGGTTCTGACCTATAACAGCGGAGGCTTTCTTAGCGCTTCAAAAGCGCTATTAAACGCTAAAATGAATGCTATTAAAGAGGGTATTTTGTAGTAGTGGGGGTTTAGGGGTGTTCATGTATTCGGACGATCCGTTCAATTCAGTGACCCAAACAAATTCAACCCACATTTTATCCAAATTCATTCATGTTTGGGTTCAACATATTCAAACTCTAAGTGGGTTGGTTTGAGTAACGAGTTTATCATTTCTACAATTTTCGAGTTCCCCAGTATGAGAGAGTTTTGTATTATGTAAAAATTGAACTCGCAAAACTCTCCTTTCACAATGTCCTCTATTTCTTCCATTTGCTCATTCATTTTTTTACATGCAAAACTTGCAAACAAAACCTTAGGAAATAAGTTGACTATATTAAGTCATGTGGAGAATCTTATCAATAGGTGTAATACTTGAAAATTCATATTCTCTTGAAACTAACTATTGACACGAAAATGTAATCTTAATCTTGGAAGAAAGCTGATGTTATAAATTCGTTATAAATGAAATGAATAATTGGATTTATGTACAAAAAATTGGATTTTAATGTATCATTTTATTTAACCTGTCCCGGTGCTTTGTGGATCACTTTTAATGTTGCTTACCTGAACACGTAGGCTAAGATATAACCATTTATCCAGTTTAAATTTTTTATTCAGGTTGTAAAATATGTAGTGTTTATACAATGGTATCTGCAACTTGCTTGACAACATTGAGGCACATTTCTGTCTTCCGGTATATAGTTATTACTTAAATTAGAACTTGCAAGACCATTCTATCAAAGTTATTGATTAGGATCACGACAGTATATATGTCCTTAAGTCAATTAGATTACTCTCTGTCTACGGGTGTTCCACCTGCTTTTGTTTTTTGACTCAGATACAATATAATGTGTGCATAAGATATATCATGCTATTCTTTTTCATTCGCGTCGATCAACAATAATATATATTTTCCATTTTACCTTCCAGATTTGTGATCTTAATGCAACAGCATCAACAGCCAACTAATGAAATGCAGAAAAGGAGGATTAAGGATCTTTCGAAACGCTTGGAGAAGGGCATGTTAAAAGCTTCTCTCACTAAGGTTTTTTCTAGACCTCATTTTCATTTTCTTTTCACTATTGGGAGGGATTTAAGTCTTCCTTAATTTTAATTTTAACTACTCAAGATTTATGATTCTAGAAGTAAATTTCGAAGACTATTATTCTGTTGACGATGTTTTCGACTCATATTTTAGGAGGACTACATGAATTTGGATACACTGGAGTCATTTAACTAGTAGCTATGCTTGGCCGTTCGGAAGCTCACAAAGATGCAAGCACCAAGGTATACTGTAACACATTTACTCTTTATTTTCTGTTTCTGCATATTTTTTACTTTCCTATTTGGTGAGTTTCAGGCCATTGCTGTTGTGAAACCTCTATTCTTGCATTCTCTATGGATATAACTTGATTAGGCTTATAATTCTTTCCCTTCTTTACTAGGAATTCTCAATTCATTGCGTGTCTCTTTTTCTGCAGAAGGTGTTACAATTATCTCTTTACTATAAATTTAAATTGGAAACAAAGTTTAAAATCAAGGTTGTTGATGATGTGAAGTACTATTCCCTTCAAGGATTTGGACATGCTTGTTCTGCCATTAGAAATCATGCTTTTCTCATCCACTTTTCTTTTTGCCTTTGCCTTATCAGAGCAAAAATTTAAGACAATGGAATTTTAATTTTTACCTTTATCATTCAACAAAGTAATCCTTTGCATTGTCTTCACGTAGTACCACAGTATATGAGAATTATGTTGAGAAATATTATAAAATCTGAAATTAAGCTACTCACTCAAATATAAGAACGTTATTATCAAATAGTAGCAAATGTTTATTCTCTTTCCCAGCCTCAATTTTGCCGGATATAGAATTTGTCTTAATAGGAGTGATTTTAATTTGATCAAATTTGTGTTAGCATCCAGAATCGTTTTGAGCTCTTAATATTTGTTAAATTTTTCCTAGCACAAAGAATAGCCTTTGGCACTCTTCTAATTATTAATGAGTGAAAATTAGAAGGGAAATAAATTAAAGATAAATTACAAGGGAGTAATATTTTTTTAATAAGGATAAAAATGAATAAAAAATTATAATTTATTTCATTCAATCCACATTCCAAACAATATAGTGGTTGTTAATTCCACTCCGCTTGATTCTATTATGTTTCATTCTTTGTTCATTTTAATGTTTCATTCCATTATGTGGCATTCCCTCCTTTCTGTTCATTTTAAATTATTCAAACTAAGCCCAAGACTTAACGCATATGTAGAGTCGGAGCGAAAACTCTTGTTTTCAAATACACACTTAAATTTTTGGAATAGACGTATGGTGGTGGATAGTCTAATTGATTTCAAACACATGTTTGATTATTGATGTGGTTCATATTGATGCTAGAGCTAACTTCTTTGATGGAAAGTTGATACAATGGACTAATTATAACGTGAATAGTTATAGCTTGGAGCCATGATGTTGATTGGAAAGATATTCAGGTCTTCTATCCCTCATACCTTGGGGTTGCGGGGAAGTCACATAAGAATTTATAGGAGAAATTATATAGATCCCTTGAGTTTTGCTTGAATGACACAAACCTCCCCTACTATTAACCCTGTTTAGCTTCCTTTAAAACATAAACATTGCTGGAGAAATATCTCACCTCCTGTAACAAGCAGTGACCTAGCTAGGAACGTTTCTTCCCTAATTTTCAAGCAATGTGAATCACTATTTATAATAAGCCCTCTCACAAGAAGACTGAATCCATTATCAAAAAACCTATCACAAACCAATACCATACACATATAATTCCACAAGACTAGCACAAACATCGACAAGTTGTTATGCGAATCTGTGAATCAACCTCCCATTTATCCCCACCAATTCGTCAACTTATAACTCCCATATTGTGAGATAAATTCATGCCGCATCAGAGATCGACCGAGAAGTCTATATACTAGAAGTGGTGCCATGGTTTTTGTAGTCTAGGGTGGCGATAATCATGTTTTAGACGTGTAGACAACATATTCTCTTTCTCATTGACTGATATGGTTTTTCTGTTTTCTTCTTTGTTCAACAGTGTTATTTAACAAACAATTGATATATTGTCTTTAACAAACTCCTTTCTATTTTGCACACTATATCTCTCCTATCTAAAACAATTTTTTCCATTAGAATTTTTCTTCTAATTTTAACTTAATTTTTTTAATGTTACAATTTTATTTATAGAATCTTTAGATTCATGGATTCATAGTTATTTACCAAATAAATAAGATTCATAGTCTTAAAAAAAAGTTTGTTTAAAAAACTAAAATCACATGCCCGTCTTTCCACTCTTTTTATTGCGCTATCGTGTGTAGATTACCAATGATATTTTATAGAAATTTGCGTGTATTACAAACGAGATTTAATATAAATTTATTTATAGATATTTGTGACTTTCAAATATAACAAACTCAACAAACCATATTAATTGTTTTCAATGGCAACAATAATATAACAAATATAATAAAAATTCTTATCTTTTCAATAATAACACCAACAATGTAACATTATTATAAAAAAAATTGTTTAAAGATATAATTGAAATAAAAGAAAGTCAACCCAGAAATCCTCTAAAGAAAGCTACTATTTTCTTTACATGTATGGTACAAATATATAGTATAGTATAGATTTCCTATAAAAAAGAAAGTATAGTATAGATTTTTTTTGAAGAAAAAAAAGTATAGTAAAAAAAAAATCTATATACTATACTTTTTTCCACATACATATAAATTAATCAGATTTTTTCCACATACATATAACAACCGAATTTTCCACATACATATAAACTAATCAGATGTTTTTTTGAGGGAATAAATTAATCAGATTTATTGAAAAGAATTATTGTAGTAAATAACAAAACGTGCAATTAACTTGTACACCAAAAACGACACGCAAGATCAAGCGAGTAACACAAAGTTTTGGTACGTGTCTTTCTCTCTTTCTCCACGGCAAAAGCATGGTCAATCTTTGTCGTCGCTAATTTTGTTTTCATAGTTCCTTTTTTGGTTTTGTATACAAATTAACACTCCCGTTTGGTGCCGTAACATGCATTTGTTCCTTTGATTCAGTATCTAGGTTTACTTATAGTAGTTTACGCATGATTGAATATGTATATTCTATATCCACTCTTTCAATCATCCATCACAACACAACCATAGGGAATCCGTTTATCCTCTTTTAGAAAATTTGTATATATTCTGATTATAGGTTTTTTCTTACTACTTTTTTATTGGTGCAATCTTCTTAATACTTTTTATTAGCACCTTAAATTAAATTGTTCACATTATATTGACATTTAAATTGATTTTGACGTTGAATTTTCACATGAAACACTAGCTGATGGTGTAATCCTTGGATTTAGGCATTGTTGAATTTGTGCATAGTCTGATACGGGTGAAGAATTAATATGAATCAACAGGCAGATGTGAATGGACAGGTACCCAATCAAGCGGGGTCTCAGTTGCCTGGACAGACTCAACTGAATGGGAATGGGAATGTGAATGCCCTCCCATCACAGATGCCATCTTTAGGCGGATCAGCAATTAATACGGAACTTCTTAGAGCACGCGCACTTATCCGAGATAGGATGTAAGTTACTATTTCTTTGTTTAACTTATCAATAGGTGTAGTATTTGGAGATTGATATTTTCTTGATACTATCTATTGGCTCGAAAATGTAATCTTAATCTTGGAAGATATAAATACAACCATTTAATCGTTTTAAATATTTTACTCAGATTGTGATTATATGTAGTGTTTATAGTTGGTATTTTTGCGACTTGCTTGACAACATTGAGGCACATTTCTTTTTCTGCTGCTATATAGTTATTGCTTATCTTTGAACTTGGCAAGCCATTCTATCAAAGTTATTGATTTGGATTACTACAGTACATATGCATTAATTAAGTCGATTAGATTAATCTCTCTCTCTCTCTCTCTCTCTGTGTTTTCCACATGCTTTTTTTTTTTTTTACGAAGATACGATATAATATGTGCATAAGATATATCACGGTATTCTTTTTCATTCTTGTCGATTTTACTTGACAACAATAATAGATATTTTACATTTTACCTTCCAGCTATGAGATGTTATTGCAACGACATACAATACCAGTTAGTGAAATGCAGAAAAGGAGGATCAAGGATCTTTCAAAACGCCTGGAGGAGGGCCTGTTAAAAGATTCTCTCTCTAAGGTTTTTTCTGGACCCCATGTTAATTTTCTTTTCACTATTGGGAGGGATTTAAATCTTCCTTAATTTTTAAATACTCAAGATTTATGATGCTAGAAGTAAATTTCAAAGACTATATTCTGTTGACAATGTTTTGGACTCATCTTTTAGGAGGACTACATGAACTTGGATACACTACAAAGTCGTTTAACTAATTTCCTCCGACAAGAAGCTATGTATAATCACAACATACAGAATCCCCAGCTTGTTAGCTCTTCTCCCATGGGTACAATGACACCAACCCCTGGTATGTCGCATGGTTCAAATTCAAGCATGGCGGTTGCATCTTCTATAGACGCCTCGAGGATTTCTTCCAGTGGGTGTAATCGCATAGTATCAACCTCTTTCAATGGTGTAAATATGTTACCAGCAGGTGGCATGCTTGGCAGTTCCAAAGTTCACAAAGATGTATGCACCAAGGTATATTGTAGCACCTTTACTCTTTATTTTATGTTTCTGCATATTTTTTTCACTTCTCTTTAGACCATTTCAGCCCATTGTTGCTGTGAAACCTCATCATTGCTCTTCGTCATGATCTTCAAGAAGTAGAAAAGGAACTACAGACAATATTGGCTGATAAGGAAACCAACACAGCATCTGGAAAAGACATTGAGTCCAAAATCAATGAAGAATACTCAAAAGGAGTCAACCTCATGACCAAGATGTCGTCCATTGAAACTGAATATCATTCTGCTCTGACTAAGAAAGCCTCTCTAGCTGAACATTGGGCCTATGTTCAAGCTTGTTTCTTTCCAAAATCAGTTTAATTTAATCATTTACATTAACTTAGATTTCATCAGAAAAATTTGTAATTCTATTGCATTTTAGGTTGTGTTCCCTTTTGTTGAACAAGTATTCCTTCTTTCCTTGTTTACAATGAACTACTTTAACGGTTATTGACAGTCGCTGGTTACTTTCGGTCTACTTTTAACTTGGCCGGTATTGATGATTAATGTGCCTCGTCAATCGTCATGGTATGAATATGATTCATAAACACCATGCTTCGCTCTTTTACCCTTCACAACAAATATCTTACTCCCTCTGTTTTCTTTTCTATCATGTTTCCTTTTGCACTCCCTTCTCCCCCGTGTGGGATTTGGCTTTTGTTTTACAAATCCCTTGATAGGTGTTTGTTTTAATAGCACAAATTGTTTTTAACGTGTTTGTGTTGCCATTGAAAATCATGCTTTTCTCATCCATTTCTCTTTTTGCCTTTGTCTTATCAAAGCAAAAATTCAAGACACATGGAATTTCGATTTTTACCTTTATCAAATTATCATTCCACAAAGTTATTCTTTGTATTGTAAATTTACTTCTTTATGTAATATCACAACAAATGAGAATTATGTCGAGATATATGATTAAGGAAGTTTTTCTTTACATTGTCTTTTCCTATGCAAGCATTTTGCACATAACAGGTTTATAAAGTTTTGAAAATTTACCATTAATGGAAAGAAACATTTGCAGCGATCATGAACGCTTCTTTAAATTCTTAACAGATTTAAACTTAATATGACTGACAAATTCTTGACACTTTTGTGGAATCCTGCCATTTCATCATCAAGACATTACCAGCCAACACAATTTATTATGTGGATTTCTCTGTTGACTTGATCAGTCGATAGGTCAAACTGTTAAATCTGATTCAGACATTACTGACGTTTAGCTGTTATAATTCCGCTTGGCTTACCAACTTGATCTTAGACTGAGTCAAGACAGATGCGTCGTCTAAGACATCTTGATGAATTATTTCTACTTCCACATCAGCAGGTTTAACATTTGGATTTTTACATTTCAAAATCCAAATGGAACTTAAGCAGACTCCACAAAATATCAGATGCTTAAGTGATAATCATTAGAGGACTCGTTAGAGGGTCATATGGTAAATGGATAGGAGGGTCCTTGTAAGTTTTAAAAAAGTTATGGGATGTGTACGAAGGTTTGCTAGTTGCAAAAAGGATGGGATTTAATTCAGATGAGCTAAATGTGGATTGTAGATTCCTTGGTTGTAGCAAATATGATTAATGGAGGAGGGGAAGTTAATCTGATTTGTACGAGTCTAGTTTTTAGGATTCAGTGTCTCCTTCAGCTAGACTGAGAAGTAATCTTGGTGCAAATACTCGTATCTTTTGACAATTTTTTCCGCAGATGTGTGTTATGATTCGATATAGCATATGCGGAAATATACTTGTACAAGGAAAGTTAGCAACACTCTCTTTTGAACATTATCTTTAATATTCACTCTTTTATTGGTTTAAATCATTGTGGATCTATACTTTGGAAATAGAACTCGCGCAAAATGGTGGAACATACATTGATTTCATCCAATAAAAAAGTGAGTGTTAGAGTGTTCAAAAATGAGTGTTGCTAGCATTCCTCCACTTGGTATAATATTATACGTCGAGGCAAATGAACATCTTGCTAGTGAATTTAAAATTAAGGAAGCTTGGATTGTGCATAAATAGAGGAATGATGGTCACCAAGAGGTATGAAGAAAAATGACCAAGTCTCTCTTCTCTCCCTTTGACACTCATTGGTAGAGTAATGACTTAAGTCTTAGGACTAGGTTTTCTTCTATCTTTTTCTTTCTCTTTTTGTACTAAGAATACCAACTCTAATTGGATTCTTGTCTATCAATTCAATATTTGATTCCATAATTAATTTGCAATTATACATCTATCACATGCTCAATAGTGCAAACCCTTACAATGTGTTGGCCAACTTAGTTGTAATCTTGGTTTCTCTTTGATGTATTAGCTAGACAAATGGGAATTTCCTTTGCTCGTTTGGTTGTGATGCAATTCTCTCCTTTGAGCTCCAGACCTCTTTAGGCCTCTTTAGAAAACCTGTTTCATCATCTATCAAAAGGCCTCAAACAAATAAAAAAATTAAGTACATCAAGTAAAGTCTCACAAATAAAAAAAAAATGACGTTTTCAGTTTCAAATTTTTCGGTATGAATATTCAATACTCGAAGTTTTAAAAACAAAACATCCAGGATAATTATTGAAAGGTATCTTTCAAAATTTTAAAACATCGAGAAATTTTGATACACTTAACTTTTTTAGGATGTGATTTTTTGAAGAAAAAACTGTTCTTAATACGTTAATTTTGGTGGGTTAATTTAACTTCTTACAAAAAAAAATTAAAGGTATTTATGAAATAACATGTGTTTGGAGGTATATGTATAAACAGGGTATGAAGTAGAATTTCTTAAGTCATATACCTAACTATCACACGGCCCTTAATCTCGATCCAAAAGAAATAGTTTCCATTAGACCAGAAAAGAAACAAGACCCTCAATAGCAGTATTTCATTGGAATGAACTACTATAATCATTTCATTATTATTATTTTTTTGAGAGGTACAATAATTTAAATATTTTTAGTATGTAAAAAATTCGGTGGATTCTAGAGTGAACCATCATTTAAGTGGTTCACCGGTAGACTAATTTAAATAATAATTAAAAACCATTAGATAATTAAAGAGTACAGATTTTAATATGCACTTTATACATTAGATTTGTTTCTCTCCTATCTTCCGCTCTTTCCATAACTTCCCAACCCCATTCCTGCCTTCTACACTTCTGCAGTAGACAGTTTTTTTACTATCCCCATCATTTCTTACCATCAACATGGCAATATTATTAAATTATATAGTTTTGTTTTATAAAAAAAAAATGCTTAAAAAATTGCTTCAATTAATGGCATTTAAAATTGGTGATTGCAGAGTTTTGTAATAAAAAATGATACCATATTCAACATTAAGATCTAACAATTAACGGTTCCTACAA
>Ga0315915_1000827_pt1 | contig 34602 bp, 18 predicted proteins | sample MpolbnodulesMG_FD_207738 | JGI IMG/M metagenome (GOLD analysis project Ga0315915, IMG submission 207738) | Medicago polymorpha root nodule microbial communities from Los Angeles, California, United States - branched nodules | ecosystem: Host-associated > Plants > Roots > Nodule | place: USA...
ATAATAATAATAATAATAATAATAATAATAATAATAATAATAATAATAATAATAATAATAATAATAATAATAATAATAATAATAATAATAATAATTCTCATATCTGTATATATGTAAAGCCCATAATTTTTCTCTCATATCTTATAATTTGTGCTCGTGTATGCATTCTTATGGTCGTCATTGTTGTGCAAAGGCAACGTGTGGAGTTATAGTGACCGATGATAAATTTCTTTACTATTAACATAAATTCATGTGAGACTTATATTCCAAATGGTAGAACTTATATAAATTTCAATTGTTAGTGTTAAAAGGAGAGTTTAAAGCCACACTTATTTGTTTTATTAAAGTGAGTAACTTGAATGAATGATCAAAATCCTACGCCTAGGCGCAAAATGGTAGAATGACAAGAAACATATTTAAGGTACTTTTGAACAATTCTCCACCTTGCCTTTAAATCGATGATGATGTTACTTTAACTATCAACCACCTTTCTCCTTAACCTTTGTCTTGAACTACTCTTCAAGACAAAACGATCAAGTTTGAGCCCCGCTTAAACATTCATCTAGACACTACCTCCATTGCATCTAACCATCCTTGGCAGTCCCTCAAGCTTCCAAGTCTGATCCTTTCTGCATCATGCTTAACCATCGGCCTGGTTTGCAGATCAGGGTGGTCTGGTCTAGTTTTTAAAACTATGATTATGTGTTCAGTTTTTTTTTAATTCACTTTGGTAATAAGCAACTGTTGGAAATTCCTCATGTTTTTTTTACAGCGATATACAGGTCTTAACATATTTCCTCATGTTTATCTGTTACCTAGTCAGTGTAGTGAACTGTTTCAACGTGTTAACTATTAGTAAACCATCAGTAGTTATTTCTTGCACCAGGTGTTGTTGATGTCACTAAAGCTGGTGGAGTTGGTATAAATCTAACAGCAACTTCCAATGCTTTTGTCATGGTAGGTGCATATCAGTTTTGTGTTTCTTAAACTGATATGTATTTGTCTAGCTTCAGGTTTTCTAACACAGGGCAAATGAAGCATTTGAATTTGATGAATGAGAAAAAATAGGACATATGGTGAAACCTTGTGTTTCAACTACACAACGAGCTCTTTTTATATAGACATCAAAGCAATTAATACAATAATAATTACAGGATATTCTGTTCTTATTTTCACGATATGATATGATACGATATGCCGATCCTATATATATAATAAAGTACATACATGGATCGTAATCTTATTTTCAATAGGATTCTTTGGAGATTTTCTAACAAGGTTTCAGTTGATACTTGATAGAAACACTGCCTCAGAGAAACTGAAATCTAAATATGGATCTTTGATTAATTTGAAGTTGGTAGATAAATTAATGTAACAAGGCAAATTTAAGTTATTATATCCACAATACTTTTACTGATTTCTATATAAATTTACAGTTTTGGTATCCAAATAGTTAGTTGTTTTAGTATATATTTTATAGGTTAAGAAATTTAATCTATGCAATTTATAGGGAGAAGCAATGTATCTTAAATAGGAGTGCCAAGGATTCAGAAAGTTGCAGCAGAATGTTTTTTCTGAACAAGCCAAGTTGCAGCAGAATATGTTAATGAATAACCAACCTAACAGATGTGGCATTATTATTGATATTGGGAAAGATAATTTTTGTTTTGAAGTAATTTTGATATAGATAGTTTGTCAATATGAATAGGACCCATGGTGGAATCCAGCTGTTGAGGAACAAGCTGTTATGCGTATTCATCGCATTGGACAAACAAAGAAGGTGGCCATCAAACGGTTTATTGTGAAGGTACATTTAATATCCCAATTTCGGGAAATCATACATATATTTAACATTGTTTTATTATTATGAACTTTAAATTGGGCCTTGTTAATTGCTTCACTAGGTACAAGGAATTTGGTAGTGAACTAGTGAAGTTTGGGTAACAAAGCCATCAACTGAGCTGAAAATTTTCTTTTCACACGTGAATATTTCATCTATAATTTGTTTAATTGGAGTACTAAAATTTTAATGAGGGCGATGCTTGCTTATGAGTCTGATTTATGAGATTTGTCAAGGTCAAGCAAGTTAATATGGTTGTTAGCATGTCTGTTTGGTGCGTATCGCCAAATGATGTGACTTTATTGATTCGAATATGACATTTATTCTAATGTTTCACATTGCAGTGGTCAGTGGAGCAGAGAGTGGAGGCAGTGGAAGCACACAAACAACGAATGATTTCTGGTGCCTTGACTGATCAGGAAGTTCGATCTGCACGGATTGAGGAGTTGAAGATGCTTTTTACGTAGACCAATGAGGTAGTGAAAACACTGTTTGCTCCTTCATCATTTTGCAACACGTGGCTTTCTTCTCAAGTGCTTGTTTATGGTGGGTAGTGGTGACTCGTAAGATGGAAGTGCTTCTTCTTACGTGGCACGTGAGCCAGGGAGTTGTCCCTTGACTTGCAGCCTCCATTGGGACAGGTCATGTTCTGCGAGAGGGATAAGGAGAACTTCCATCTTCTCCTACACGGGGCTTGAAAATAAAGCCGGAGGAAGGGGCTGATCATTGTTATATAAAGGGGAAGGGATAGATTATTAAAATATATTTTCCACGCAGTTCTTGTTTTGTGTATATGTACCTATGTAATTCATTAACTTGGAGGGGAGGAATTTTTTAGCTTTGAAGGAAGATAAGAAGAGGTCATCTGTTCTTCCATTACATTAAAAATCTCAGGGGTCATTTCCCTTTTTCTCTTCCCATTCTAACCTTCATTCAAACAATAGATTGTAATTAGGGTTCACTTGTTTTGTATTAACTGTACAATAGTCTGAACGATCTAGTCATGGTGAACATATATTCCACTGTACATTTATAGTATGTTCACTTGTACCATTTGCCTTAGTGGCATCAGATGCAACAGTTGTGTCGTTTGTTTGTGCTTTTGATATTTTTGTAATAGTTTATGATTTACACATCCAGTTTCAAATTTTTATCAGATATATACGCGCGCATGTTTCCTTACTTTGTATGGTTACGAGTGGCTTCAAAAATAATCAGTGAAAATAATACGGTCTTATCATTTTTATAAACTATATTGCGTCACCATCTCTTTCCCTTATTCTCCAGTCTCTTTGTTCCACTGACATACCTCTGCTGTGCCACTCCTCAACCCCTACTTACCACACAACTACCGTTGAATCACCATCACAAGCTACAATTCCTTCAACTATTTGTGAATAGTTGTTCCATAACCGTAACCTGCTTGAAATTTAACTGTAATCGATCAACTTTCCTCATTTGAAAATGATAGGGAATCTTTGTTCCAAAATATTTCTCCACTTTGTATTAAAGAAATACTTAAATGAAAAAATTACTCTAAATAATCTTAATTTAGAATAATTTGTCCTTAAATTACATAGTTTATAAGAAAATGTCAAGTATTGTATATTTAAACCTTCACTAATCTTTCTTTTTTTATGATGGACTACTTGTTAAGTGATTCTATTCTATATTATATATATGAGTTCATAATATCTTGTTTACTCCTATATGGTTTTAGCATGTTAGTGCCCTGAGATTGAAATTATAAAATAGTCTTGATTTGAAATTGATAGTCCTCTATTGATTTTGTGTGAAGCAGGAATCCAATGGGTGGATTTGACTTTGAAATTGACCAAGTAGAAAAAATAGCTTTCCCAAAAATAAAAAATTAAATACCACTAAAACTAAATTTCTTACACTACTGATGTTCCCCATTTTCAGTTAGTTACATTTTCTTCTTAGTTATGTTAATACTACAGATGTCTTTGTTGTCTAATTGGGTATTGGCTTAGTCCCCCCAATCTTGTACTTTTCCCTCTATTCTTTTATTGCAATTTTCTAGCTTTATCAAAAAAAAAATACTACAGATGTTTGAAATTCGATAGTTTCTTGGCAATTTTCACTTACATAACATAAGTGTCAAGAGTATATACGCAGGAGTTGAGAAAATCCAAATTTATTCTTCTTAATTGTAGCATAAAAAAGAAGAAGCTATCTTTATTGGAGGAGCATCAGAATGAGACTGAGCCACCAAATAGTGATCCAGTGTTAATTCAGGTTCAGAAAATTGGCAAATGTTCAACATAATAAAACTAAATTGGCGAATTGAGCGGCTAACATCTGATCCAGCTGCAGGAAGTATCAGATACTGTCAACATTAGTCTTGTAAACGATCAGGATATGAACTCTGCTACTCAACATTAGTCTTACAATACTTTTTAAGATCTGCTTTAGATTTATAATAACTTCTCTGAATTTATTTTTCAAAAATATTTCGACTGGATATTGAAATAATTACTTCATTTTTTATCAGAATTTTTCCCCAAAACATGAATGTATTAAGTATATTTTCTCTAGTAATATACTCCTCATATAACTCTATCAACATTTGCATGATGAAGTGTTTGTTCTAGTAGTGCGATGTGACTCCTATTGCCACATAAATTCCAAAATTTAAGATCGGTTAATATTTTCAAAATAATCCCCAAAATTGATAATGCTCTACATTTTATTCTTTTAATTTTATTTTTTTTACTTTTTTTACCTTAAACTCTAAAGTGACAAATGGTATTAGATATTACCCTAAAAAATATTCCCTCATAAATCAGAACGTGGAGATGCATATATCTATTGAAATAACCAAGAAATAAGAACTTAATTTTTTTGAATTATTGATTAGATGGAACTTTTCAGTTATGGTATTTGATTAGTTAGAAGCAGTTAGTTATAACCAAGAAGCAGTTAGTTTTTTGTTTTTGTTTTGAGGAAAGTTATAACCAGTTAGTTACATAGTTCCTTCTTAGCTAGCTCTTCTTTCATATATCTACTGTTTGCATTCCATAGTGTTTCTTGAAAATTATAGATTAAGTTGTTCTTGAGGCCCAGAAATGGAGGAGATTGATAAAAACAAGGGGAAAAGGATGATCAGTTCCACTACTGATCAGAAAGATAATGTAGCAATGAATGAAGCCGGTGGCACAAAAATGGAGGAGGATCATAAGAACAAGGCAGAAGCAAAGATGATCAGTTCTACTACTGATCATCATCAGAAAGAGGCTGGTGATGACGATGTAGCAATGAATGAAGGCAGCACTAGTAGTGATTCTTCAACATTGCCATCCAAAAAGAGAAAAGATGGACCTTCCGAAAATGAAACAACTTCTGCAGAAACTTCTTCCAAGAAAAGAAAAGGACGCCCTTCTGGTTCTTATTCTGTGGGGAAATTAACGTTACATTTGGAAGCTGGCGAGGTACAGCATAAATTAACCAATCTTCACATTTCCGATGCAACTTTATATTTCATCAATCTACTGTTACTATATGGTTTTGGAATTTTATTATTTTGCAGGATGTGGCGGACGTTTTATATGCACTGGCATGTCTGGATTTGAATAAATGAAATAATTAATAATAGTTGTTGATAACTTGCATCGCAAGTTATCTCTTTTAGCTGGTTAGTTTGTTGAAATTTCTTAGGAAATTTGGTTTAGTTTTGCATTGTCTACATAAGAGGTACAGTGTGATGCAAAATCAGTCAGTTACTTAAGTTGAATAAACACGATCTTTCAATAATCACTTTTCCACTTATTTCTCTCTTTTCCCAGTTTTATCTCTTTCATTTGTTTTCATAATTCACTTGCTTTTTATCACATTACAAGCATTTACCCCAACATAGCATCCTGTTATAGTCGATCTGTTTGCATAATTTCTGAGACTGGTTCTGTATCAAAGGGTGCTCTTAATACTCCAAATGGTCCCTCCATGTGCCAGGTAATCAAAGGTCCAAATCTGATTAAATTTTGCATCTTATCTTATAATATACAGTATACTGGCAGAGATTGCATGGGAATAGAAGTAGTAAACTTGTGCTACCCTAGTTAGGGACTCGCGGCCACACACAAGATACACTGGATTGTGTATTGGCCATTTACATTGTATATTTGGCAATTAGTCTCAGGGGACTCTCATGTTCTAAAGCATGAAATTTGGACTAATATTGACATAGCATGCAATTCTGTTGTTAGTGGAAGTTGAACTTAAAAATGTGGTTCAGGTAACTTGCAAATCTTGCTCTAGTAATGTGACCCTATATATGATCCATGCTGGAGGTATGCATGGCTTTAAACTAATAGAATTATCCAATTTCACTATAGCCAAACAAATCATCAATCACGAGTAAAACCAATGCATGGTTACCAAAAGGTGAAACTGTGAGTAGAAGACTAAATGCTACAGAAATAGTTTTATTCATATCAGCTTCACTTCATATGTATACAGAAGCATGGTGCCCAACAAGAAAATTCAATAAACATTCCATTAGGGACTGACATATACATGTGTGATTAAAATAAACACATATTCTAGAACATAAAACAAAATGCTTTTGCAGGTGCAAATATCAATATTTGTGTTCTGTGATGAATGATGAAGTCAATTACTGAAACATTAATTGAATTCATAGATAGACAAACATGGAAATATGAAGTGACATGTAATAAATAATATAATGATATGTGATTTAGGTTTATGTATGATGTTTGGCTGGTAATATATGGATTTGTGTTACATACTATCATGGTTGCTCCAATAATGAAGTGGTTTGATAAATTTGGCGTCTAATTCATCCCAGTTAGGAAACTTATGTAAATTTAATAGTGTTGTGAAATAGTAGATATATTGTGGCTATACTTTTATAGCGTAGCGGTGTTTAGACAAACCGCTAGAGCACTATTGTGTAGTTGACAATAACAAATTTTACTTTTTTGTTGGATCAGAACAATGACAGTTGACAAGTACCTAATTGTCCCCTGAAAATTAGATTTTATGCTGCTTAAACAGTTCACTGTTTGACCTGCAAAGCAAGGGTCTCTTTCCATTTTTGAAAATTTAATACATGCTACAAAATAGGATTTCAATAATCATGGCTCTAATGGCATTTGTGCTCTGATTTGTTTATTTTCTTTAAAATGGCCGCTCTTAGGTTTTTTGGTGCGGATGGATGATCTCTCTGAATTTATTTGGAAAATAGTTCATTTGAATAAAGGACACATATACCATTGAATCAACACTTTCTGATTATTTTTTTATAGCATAGGGTTCCACTTGTAGTTCCAATTCTTCTGACATCATTTTTGGTAAAGGTCTCATCATATTTGCATTTAGTTGGTAACAGCCTTAGTCCCCTCCGACACAGCATGCCTAGCCAATTCTCCCGGTAACATCAACCTAACAGCTGTCTGAATCTCCCTTGAAGTAATTGTCGGCTTCTTATCAGACCCCTCGAGCCTCAACAATTCCTAAGCGAGTATCTCAAATACATCATTCATAAAATTGTTCATTATTTTAATAGATTTATCGAAACACCAAAGTCAGGATGAACTTTCTTCAGAACCTTGAATATGTAGATTTTGTATCTTTCAACGCTTCTCTTCATTCTCTACACAATCAAGTATGTTTTATAAGAATTATAATTTTAAGGAAAAGTTAGCATGCTTTGTGATAATGGTAGTAACTTAAACTATTGGCGAGGTTAATTATTTTAAGGAATTAGATTCATTATTTTAATGTATACAATTGTAAATAATTTTCTTTTATGCATCCCATATATATGCACATATAACGTATCTTATATTTTATTCATCACAATGTTCAGCTTCAACACATTACTATTATCGATTGTTTGCACAATACCAAGAGCAATATGAATATCTTTGAAGCATGAACTACAATCTAGAGGTGCAGCCAAGCTCACGCCCAATGATCAGTTAAATTTTCACATTCAGTTGATTCTAACTCAATTACGCGCATTAACACTTTACTCCACACTTATCAAGAAGTCAGCTGCAAAAGGTTCTTCCATGAGGGTTAAGATTGGATTAAGTCTATCTTGTTCCACTAAGACTTTACGTCTGAATCACTTGACCAACTAGCACAGAGGCTCATGCCCGAAGTTTATGAATTGTTCGATTTCGATGAGAAATTATTCGGTTCGGATATTGCCAAGGAGTTGGACTTTCCGATGCTTGCCACTTCACTTTGCGTCTTACAATTGACGTGGAGATTTAATTTTTTGTTGAGCGTCATGGAGATATAATTAGACATACTTAGATATATTGAAGGCTTTATTTTGCAAATTAAAAACTATTATTTTACAAGTCTTGATCATACTATTGAACGCATATGTTGAATTAATATCAAATATTTTGGCTTTGTTTAATAGGTTCAACCATTAATTTGAAATCTTTGATATTGTAAGAAAAACTTATATAACCCTAGTTAGGGAATCATGACCACACACAGGATATAGACTCTACTGTATATTGGCCATTTACATTGTGTGTCTGGTAATAGGGATGGTAATATATTTGTATCTAGTTAGTCTTAGGCCACTTTCATTCTTCAAAACTTTAAATCATGAAATTCTTCTGTTAGCATATATCCTTAGAAAACATAGAAGTGGAAGTCGAGCCTAAAAATTTGGTTCAGATAAGTTGCAAATTTTAGCCATATAATTTTGAAACAGGTTTCGAGTGTTGCAATGTGTGAAGAGATTTGGTACCATATATCTGTCATGAATATTGAGGCCTAACTCATCCCTACAAAACTGGCCTGTACGGTGAAGAGTGTCTCCTCTTTATAAACTCTTCTCAAGAATCCTATCTATCCGATGTGGGACTAAATCCCAATCGGGTGTTGGCCGCTAACACACCCCCTCACGCTTCAGCCTGGCCCAATGGGCCTGAAGCGTGGAGATGCAGGAAGCCCAACGATGGACCCGATAGGCTCTTTTACCATGTCATGAGTATCGAGGCCTAACTCATCCCTACAAAACCGACTTGTACGATGAGGAGTGTCTCCTCTTTATAAACTGTTCTCAAGAATCCTATCTATTCGATGTGGGACTAAATCCCACCCGAGTGTTGGCCGCTAACAATATCATCCTTCATCTCGACCCAAAAATCCTTGATGAAACCAAGATTGATGGCATCCGGACCTGGACTCTTAAAACTATCGCAGTCCCACACAACCGCCTTAAATTCATTAACAAAAAAGGGCTTGATTAAACTTCCCCCTTCCATACAAGACAACTGACGGAACTGCAAGTGTCCAATACCTGGTCGAGCCGCTCTTTGCGCACGAAAATGATTCGCAAAATGAGAACAAACAACATTACGAACAGGCTGCACACCCTCCACTAAAACACCATCCACAACAATCGAACACAGCGAATTACGGCGTCTCCGACTAGCCAAAACAGAAAGGAAATACTTTGAATTAGCATCACCATCACGCAGCCAATTTAAGCTCGATTGTTGCCAACAAATACTAGTATTAAGGCGGGACAAAGAATGAATGTCCGACATAAAACCATGCAGTTCCCCATACTTGTCTTCTGACAACTCCTCCTCCTCCCCTTTGCAGTAAAGAGTGACCTGTCTGACTTTAAGCAAAGCAATCTTCGCAGGTAAATTATGTGTATGTGACACATGTCATTCCTTCAGTGCCGATTTAATTAATTTCAACTTTTCTTTTAGGACGAAGCCGCCCCAACCTGTAATCTGAAAGGAATTCCACTTGTCACGAACAAATTGTTTGTAGCTAGGTGTATCCTGCCAACATTTCAACTATCGAGTAGGCCTAGGCCTCCAATTCTCTTTATCAACTGATAACAAGATAGGACAATGATCTGACAACCCCCTGTAAGTGAGAAACCTGTAAGCAAGTAGGCCACGACAAACACCACGCCTCAGAAAGCAAAAATCTGTCTAATTAACTCATTGAACTCCTATCAACCTTGAACCAAGTAAACTTACGACCACACAAAGGTAAATAAACCAAAACGTTATCATCAATGAACTGATTAAAGTGGACAAAATCATCGGACATGTGACCACCCCTAATAGAACGACGTTCCTCCCTACATTGCACCACATTGAAATCCTCACGAACACACACTTTTGGCTGCCTATTAATTCCAACCGTGCGGATAAAGAAGACCAGAACACATAGTTTAATATTTTTTCATTCCATTCATGAAGCGGAATACCATACAATCTTAACCAAGCACCCCTTTTAAAAGGCACCGCCTTCTTGTCCCATCTCGCAATGTTAGAGAAAAAATGGTCAAAAAATTCCTTTGCTTCCCCTAGAATTGTCAAACTATAATTATTTGATAAACTCCGCATACAAACTTTATCGGCTCCCATTGGAATGATTTCTAAGTCAGTAAACCTAGCATCTTCAAATATATTATGTACGACCGGAATCGCCTCACCATTAACCACTGAAGCTATCACACCTGAACGTGCCCGTTTTAAATCGTCTCCACTGGATCTATACATCCTAACCAACTTCTAAACTACTAGTTGTTGTTGCTGAACAACACAAACCCGACCATCTCCCTTCTCCCTCACCACGTCCACCGCGTTTCCCTCTTTCAACACCGGCTCACCCCCACCACGTTCCCCCTCCCCCTTAACCTCCCTCACCTTAACGACCACCTTCCCCACGTCACCCTTCTCCCCCTCACTCAAAACAACCTCCTTACGCCCTCCCCCCACTCCATGCACACCCATGATCACGCTTTTTCTCCCTCACCCACATTCTTCTTCCTACTACTTCCTTCCACACCCACGACAACCTTCGCCTTCCTCCCAACATCCGCTCTCCCCACCTCTCATACTCCCTTCCCATCCCTATCCCTTTTCCCCCCAAGAGCAAAATTACGGTCAAACCTAGCCACTTTAGCCCTAACACGAAAGTGACCAAAGCAAACAACATTCACAACTTTCAGTAACTTACCAACATCTTTAACCTTGGAAAACTGTACAAAGCCATAGAGCTCCCCATGCACATTCTGTCTACTAGGAACAAACACTTCCTCAAGCATTCCACAAACCTCAAAACCTTTCCTCAAATAGAAATTTGATAATTGAGCCGGATAATTTGGAAAGTAAAAAGTAACAAACCCTTTGTACTAAGAATTCCCTAAATCCCCCTTCCTTCTAACCGAAGCACCACGCGGCTGATCAAAGTCCTCATCAACTGACCGCGACCTGATTTTCTGTCGCTGTGGTGGTTTGGAGTCGGCATGCCGTGAGTGCACCGCCACGCAACCTTCCTCCATACGCCAGTCATCCCCCCGCGAGCCTGTCGGAACCCTAAACCTAGATTGTCCGTTGTCATAGCCATTCCTATCCCTGTGCCGCTGCTGCTCCTACTATCTGTCCCAACTGCGATCATCCTGTCGCAACACATTCCCACGTCGTTGTCTCACATCATGCCAATCATCCCCATCCCACCCAATTTATGGTACCCTGCTGGGATCCCTTCACCCCGAATGGACCTCACCTCCGGCAATAAGGAGCGCCGACGTGATTGCTTGTGGCGATACCGCGAACGATCACATCTCTCTCTTTCTATCGCTCGCTCTTATTTTTTTTTTATTAAAGTTTAACATTTGCAATCGAATTTGGATTTTCTTAATGTGTCCAAATCTACGACTACTTTTTTTTTTTGAGAGATCTACGACTACATCATTGTTCCAAAGAAATTAATCAAAATTATTTTAAAAGTTGTATCTATATATCTATATAATCTATATATATATAGAAAGAACATGAAAAGACGTGAATTAAATTTTACGTTTATCAATCGCTCTTTTCTTAATTTTTGTCTCTGTTCTCCACTCTATTTCTTTAAAAATAACAAATCAAATATAATAGATGATATGTACAGGAGATACAAGTACCAGAAGGTACAAAGTTGGACCAATTAAGAGACAACGGGAAAATAATACCAATTACAAATACACCTGCTACCTAAAGGAAATATAAGATAACTAAAGAGAACAGGATTAGAGAGAAACAAATTTAAATCTTTAAATTAAGGAAAATCAAGAATTAAGGAAAGTCCGTAATATCAATTAAAAACCTTCTACCCAAAAAATGCGAAAAAATAGAAATAAATTTAAAACAACGAATTAGGAAAAATCACAAATAACCTACTATCCAAAGAATACGACTAAAGAGAAACATATTTAAAACTGAAAATTAAGTAAAATCACAAATTAATAAAATCAAGAATAATATTAACAAATACAATTGCTTCCCAAAGAAAAAAAAATCCATCACTAGTCCATCTTAAACGCTAATTTTTTTTAATTACAAAAATCCATGTGTTACCGGTCTTATAAAAAGCCTTATAAGGAGCAGCGGGCGGGTCAAAACGGTTTGGGCGTTATTGGGGGATGAAGAAGCGGTTTAGGATGGGTTTGGGCGGTCGATTCCGGGTTTAGAAATTACCACTGTTTAAAACCGCAACTGACCCGTATGTTAGGAATTAGGATAGCATGTGTCTTGTAAATGTATGGGCCAACCTAGTTAGGCCCAAATACTCTCAACATTTTTCAACCCAAACCAACACAAACAACCTTTGGTATAAATACTAAAATCACCAACTCCCAAACCCTAGTTTCATTCTTTAAGCTGCGGCTATTTCTCCCTCCTCTCAAGTTCACTGCTTATTAATCATGGTTGTTTTGTGTGGTGGTTCCCTTCTAGTCACTTTTATTTGTTCAACAATACACTAAAAGGCCAAACCAACATAAAAGATTCTTCTCTTCCCCTTGTAATTTTTGCAACATGATGAAATGTTTGTATCTACACCTGATCTATCTTCATGCACATAGACTTGAATTTCTTCTATATAGATATACACTATATTGTAACTTGATATTTTTTTCTTGTATGACTTCAGATTTTCTAGATCTGGGTTGTAACCCGAATGAAACCACCTGTCTAACCTGTAACCCGACAGAACCGCCGCGCGCAAAAGCTAAAGCTGAAAATGGATGGCAGTGGAGTGGTGTTTGAAGCCCGTCAGTTTGGTTGGTTCCGAATTTTGAACCCAAACCCCGTCCAGAACCGTCCTCTGTCCAGGCCTACCTCTACTGCGAAATTTCAACACAAAGTCAATATAGCTAAGTTTCCTTTTTTTTCTTCTTCTTTATTTTAACTTCATATTTTTTGGGTGGTGATTTTAACTTCTTTATATGATTCAATAGTTGTTGTTGTTAGATTAAATAGTTGATGATGTGTGTGATTGGATTAGTTTTATGTGCAATATTCTGGGTGTATATAAATTCTGATGTGTATTATACTGCTTTGAGTGAAATTTTGTTTTAGAAATATTTGTTGTTTATAAAATTTTATTTGGGATGTTGTTGCGCTAAAAACACACTTAGAGCAAGTGTACTCTATCGCAGAAGTAGTATAAAAGATTATCGTATCCAAAGGGATTAATTAACAAGTACCAAACTAATTAAGATTAATTTATTATTTAGACGAAGAAGTAGTAGAATAGTTTCGGTAACCAAGTAAAAAGTAACGACGAAGAAGGATAAGAGTGTGAAGATGTAAATCAACAGAGAGTGATCTAGGGTTGCGGTTTCACTTGCAAGTTTTGATTCCTTTATGTCTAGTTCTAATTAAATTCCTATTTTTATTCAATCACCAATCCCTTTACTAAAACTATTAATCTGTTTGGTCATTCGTGATTAATATTCTTTTTCCTAAATTAACACTTTGTTTGATCATGCAAAGAGTTCAAATTCAAGAAAAGCATAAAGTGTAAAAAGGTTGAATGATTGGAAGACTAAAATTAAGGTTCGATCATGCAATAATTCTAGTCTAAATTGTCCTATAGGTCCACCAATTAACTGCAGTACGATCGCTGATCAGTTAACTGATTGTTAACATGCAAAGATTTAATCATTCCTATTCTTGTGATAAAATCAATAGAGCAATCTTGATTGGAATAAAAACTTAAATTCAAATTAATAAACTAGAACATTACAAAGTCTCTTAAGTTGCAAGATCCACCTAGACCCTAGAAAATATTTAGCTATTCATAATCATGAAGAATACTAAAATAGAGATATAATTCACGAAATTAAGAGTAAGAAATAACCAACAAAAGATGACAAATTTAAGCTTCAATCTCTACTCCATGCTCTTCTCTTCTCTCTTAAGTGTTGTGTTCAATCCCTTCTCTCGTCTGTAGTGTCTCTTCAAGTTGCAATTCCCCCTAGATTTGTGTGCTCCTTTATGGCTCCTCTTGTCTTTCCTTCGGCTCTAAGTCTTTCACAATTCTGCTTCTTTGTGTATTTAAGAGTAAACGCCCATCACTTTTTTTCTTTCTCTTTTCCATCTCTTTTATTCATTTGTGCTTTCAACTGTATTTTGCAAATAGACAAATTCACCTTTCTTATGTTTACACAAGATACCAGCTCTATTGATTTAATTTTGGGTTATCTTATAATAATTTCTATTAGGCCTGAAGCATTGTTTTAATTAACCCCACTTTTCTTGTAGTAATATTAGAGAGAAAGAGTAGGTGTTTGATGGCTTTTTCACTTCTTTAGTTTGATGGCTATAAAAATAGGTTATCTAAATAATAATAACACAAAATATATGAAACTATACCTAAAATTCTAATATAAAGCACATAATTAAGTGGTTTATCAGATGTCACCATTTGTGAGGTGAAGGATTAGTCTTAATCTAGATTTAAGTGGGTGTATTCTGTTGGTTTAAATTGATTGCATCACTAGTGATATTTCCTTTGCACTTTCCAAAGCCAGTCTGGTCACCGTTAGTTTGCAAAGGCAGACTAGTGTCATTTGCATTCCCATAATTAATAAATTGGTTGCTTACCAAGGAGCACTTGGAAGAAATAGCTGCAGTTGACTTGTTATCAGGATTTGGGTAACTCATATCAGACTGGTGGTTAATCGTCGAAACAACAAAATCCAGACCATATTCTGCTTTCCCCAAGTTAACACCGTTATGGTTATCTTCATCTATCTTTGCACTCTCTGGGTTTAGATGTGTTCCGTTTGGAACACATGGGTGTGAAGAGCTTTCTAGAATATTCCAGTATTGTAACATCACCATGCAAATACAGGAGTACAAAGGTCTATGTTGCACATAATCATAAAGCACTAGAATGACTTTACTAATGTCATTCTGATTGTAGTACATTATGACAAAACTCGGCACTGTTAACATTTAGCCTGCAATCGTAAATGACATTACATTAAAACCTCAAAATTAGTAAGTGCAGCTACATTGACAATAATGACCAAAAGTAAAAAGAATAAGAGAACGAAATCAAAGCCTAAGGGAAGAAAATATAACTGGACTCTGAATCTCATTAACTTCCAAGTAAAGCACATTTATTTGACATAACAAATGAAGGAGTTAAAGAAACACAACAGATTATGAACTTACACAAGTAATTAGTGGTCGCAAGTACCCATACAAATCATTTCCAAATGTTTCAGCCCCTTTAAGAGATGTTCCACGTGCAACATTTGGAACATCTCTTAAAGGGGATGAAACATTTGGAAATGATTTGTACAGGCAGCTTTTCATGGGTACTTGTGACCACTTACTTGTGTATGTTCAAAATATGTTGTGTTTCTTTAACTCCTTCATTTGTTATGCCGGATAAATGTGCTTTACTTGGAAGTTAATGAAATTCAGAGTCCAATTATATTTTCTTCCCTTAGACTTAAATTTGCGCTTTGATTTTGTTCTCTTATTCTTTTTACTTTTGGCCATTATCTTCGATGTAGCTGCACTTACTAATTTTAAGGTTTTAACGTAATGTCATTTACGATTGGAAGCTAAATGTCAACAACCCCGAGTTTTGTCATAAGTACTACAATCAAATTGACATTCGTAAAGTTATGCAAGTGCTTTATGCTTCTAAGCAACGTAGACCTCGGTACTCTGGTATTTTCATGGCGATGCTACAATACTGTAATATTTTAGAAAGCTCTTCACACCTATGTGTTCCAAACGGAACACATCTTAACTAAGAGAGTTCAAAGATTGATGAAAATGACCATAAAGGTGTTAGCATGGGAAAGCAGAATATGTTGTTTCGACTATTAACCACCAGTCTGACATGAGTTGCCCAAATCCTGATAACAAGTCAACAACAACTATTTCTTGCAAGTGCTCCTTAGTAAGCAACCCGTTTATTAATTATGGGAATGAAAATGACACTAGTCTGCCTTTGCAAACTAATGGTGACCAGACTGGCTTTGGAAACTGCAAAGGAAATATAACTAGTGATTTTGTGTATATGGGTTGCTCCTATAATAATAATACTTATTCTCATATTTGTATCTGTATATATGTAAAGCCCATAATTTTTCTCTCATATCTTATAATTTGTGCTTGTTATTAGAGATATAGTTTACTTAGAAGTAGTATTAGTCTTATAGTAGTATATATAGTTGTAACCACCCCATTAGTGGGATAACTTCCTCATTTGTAATATCACATTTTACCATCAATAGAACAATTTCATAAGCTTTTCTATCCTTCATTCATGGATGCCATGTTTCCTAACACTCGTGTATGCATTCTAATGGTCGTCATTGTTGTGCAAAGGCAACATGTGGAGTTACAGTGACCGATGATAAATTTCTTTACTATTAACAGAAATTCATGTGAGACTTATATTCCAAATGGTAGAACTTATATAAATTTCAATCGTTAGTGTTAAAAAGAGAGTGTAAAGCCACACTTATTTGTATTATTATAGTGAGTAACTTGAATGAACGATCTGCGCAAAACAACCCCAAAACATTCCTCCAGCAGGTCTCCTGCAAAATCCTACGCCTTGGCGCAAAATGGTAGAATGACAAAAAAAAAACATATTTTAAGGTACTTTTGAACAATTCTCCACCTTGCCTTTAAATTGATGATGATGTTACTTTAACTATCAACCACCTTTCTCCTTAACCTTTGTCTTGAACTACTCTTCAAGACAAAACCGATCAAGTTTAAGCCCCGCTTAAACATTCATCTAGACACTACCTCCATTGCATCTAACCATCCTTGGAAGTCCCTCAAGCTTCCAAGTCTGATCCTTAATCTTGCATCGAACCACACTAAGTTATCCCGTAGGCTTTTTCACCTCTAGCTCTACAACCCTCAAAATGCTACTCAAAACGTTATCTTTGATGCACAAGACAATGACACTTCTAGCCCTATGCAACATCGCGGTCTTGTCAGCTTGTGACATGGTAGCTGAAAAAGCAGCCTCACCCTTAGTGCCTCTGCACACCTTGGTTGAATTAAGACTGCTTGCATCTTCACCTTCCACAGCCCAAAATACAACTAAAAAAACGTGCATGACTCTTTCAAAGGAAAATGATTAATATATATAATAAATAATAATAAAACTTTAAAAATAAATATTAAACAATTAACAAATTCCAACAATTATTTCTCCCAATATATATAAAGCAAGCAAGGGTGGATCCAGATATTTGGTATATGTGTGGCTAAAATTTCAAAGAAACAATAATGCAAACTATATTAAAAATAAGAAATAACGTTGTTTCCTTAAAATAAAAAAAACACTATTTGATGCAATACAATTACGATGAAAATCGTCTCCTATCAATTTGTTGAAAATGAGCTAAAATAACATCATTACCAACAATGATACAAATTTGAAACACAAAAAGTTGAAATCAATATATGTAATCTTTACAAAGCAGTTTGACGAAATTTTTAGAGTGATCAAAACATAAAGATTACATGTTCATGATCATGATTAGAACATAGTTTTCTCAATTAATTATACAAAACATGATCATGAATTTGGGTTTTACATAACACCATTATATAGATTAACACAATAAATTTACACACTCATCCTCAAGTAACCAAACCAAACAAATATCATTGACATTCAATTCAATCACATCACAAAACAACAATGTCCAATTTTAGCTTATCATAATTCATAAACAATTCTAAAATCCTCAATACCAATCAACAATGTGTTATATATATAGTGACAAGGGAGAAATAATGACCATCAAATCCACATCAACGGTTGTTATTTAATTAAGCACTACAGATTTAGTCACACTGTATCCTTTAATCCCCATGTTCATCTCCAATTTAAAAGTCACGTGTTCCCTTCTCTGTCTCTTCATCTCTTTCCATGTTCTTTTAACGAAGCTTTTAAATTGTCAATTTAAAAGCAAACAATTTTTTGTCAATTTATATAACACCCAAGTTGTGTCTGAGCATTCTTTATGCTTTTATTTTTCAAACGAGAATTGTTGGATGCCAACAAAATTAAGCAAACAAAATTAACCAAAAGAACCCAGAAGAATAGAATTAGATTAAGCTTGTGAAAAAAAAATGAAAACGGATTTAACCTAAAAAAACCCAGAAGAATAGAACAAAATTAAAACCCAGAAGAACATAATGAGATTCAACTAGTCCTAGAGTTGAAGAAATAAGGGGGTTTTAATTAATCAAAAGTTTTACAATGATGTTGCAAGATAACTGTTATCATGTTTGCGGATTATCCCGGCTTGTTGGGAGAAATTGCAAGGAAGAACCAAGTAGCAGACACGCGTTATCATGTTTGAGATAGAGAACTAGAAAAGAAATTGAAACGAAATAAAAGAGGATCTGAAGAAGAGGCAAATCGAAAAAATAAAGAAAAGAAAGTGAAACGTGAATGTGAGGAGAACATGCCGCTAAGGGAGATGAACATGGGGATTAAAGGATACAGTGTGACTAAATCTGTAGTGCTTAATTAAATAGCAACCGATGATGTAGATCTGATGGTCATTATTTCACCCTCTCATCTCTCATTTTAAAAGGTCCTCTTGGAATTTTATTATTTTGCAGGATGTGGCGGACGTTTTATATGCACTAGCAGGTTTGGATTTGAATAAATGAAATGATTCATAATAGTTATTGATAACTTGTATTTCAAGTTATCTCTTTTAGTTGGTTAGTTTGTCGAAATATCTTAGGAAATTTGGTGTAGTTTTGCATTGTGCACATAAGCGGTACAATGTGATGCAAAATCAGTCAGTTACTTAAGTTGAATAAACCCGAACTTTCAATAATCACTTTTCCACTTATTTCTCTCTTTTCCCAGTTTTCTCTCTTTCATTTGTTTTCATATTTCACTTGCTTTTCATCACATTACAAGCATTTACCCCAACATAGCATCCTGTTGTAGTCGATCGGTTTGCATAATTTATGGGACCGGTTCTGTATCAAAGGGTGGTCTTAATATTCCAAATGGTCCCTCTATGTGCCAGGTAATCAAAGGTCCTAATCTGATTAAATTTTGCATTTTTTCTTATAATATACAGTATAGTATATTAAAAGCTCTTTTTCCTCATAATCTGTGTGCATGGAGAATTTCAGAAACTTTCTTTATCTGGATCATGTCATTAGTGACGATGGTTGCATTGTCGTGAAAATGCAATGTGCTCCCATAGCGGCCGGCCCTGTTGATGTAAGCAAATCATATTTAATTTATGGAATGAGTAGAACCGACATGTGAGACTTTATATTCAAAATGGTTGAACCAACATAAACTTTAAGGAAAATTCTATGGTGAAGTCATGAAAATGACTTTTCTGATGAAGTTAACACTATAACATCAAAAGTGTAGTGAGTAACACCCCACTGTTTGTACAGTGACATCAAAAGTTCAGTCCCCATAGTATCATCAATTCATCAGATTAACAAGACTACACTTAATCTAATTTTATCATACCTTGTTTTAAGTGTAATACCTCACAAAGTGTAAAACTTAAGACTATCACATAATATCATCAAATCTGTTTGCATGTTAAAGATGCCAACGATAAAATAGTACATGTAAGTCTAAGATGTTGCAAGCATTACTAGATGAATTACTATTGATCATTAATCAGTAATCAACAATTTAAAAATGAATCAAACATTAAAATCAAAATTAACTTTTTCAAAAAAGTCAGTTTTCTGACTACACTGTAGAAGCTCCCAAACTTTAATTAGTAATAAATAGTGTTAAAATGGAATGTCAGAGAAAGTGACAGTCATCTGTTTTAATAAAGTGAGGAACTGTGGATTAACAATTTTATCTCTTGGTTAATTGGGTTATTGCGGCCAGTTTCAAGCAAGGGGTAGCTAAAATCTTCTACTGCTGCTCAAGATGGGTAATTTAGATTCCAAAAAGGTTATTATAGAAGAAGCTTCTAAAATGTCGGTAGAAGGACAAACAAGTCGCATTTTGCCAAAAACCCCACTAGCTGCAAATGGGAACATGAATCCAGGAAATTATATTCCAAAAGCTGTAATTGTTTCCTTTTGTTTTAGTTGATTTTTAGGAAATTAATTCCCATGCCATGCTACACTTTTATGTCATCTATTAATTCGTTGTAGAAGAAATGATGATATATTTCAGGTTTCTCTTGTTGAGTAAAGTCGATTAAACATGATATTTCAGTTTTGAATACTTTTGAGACTTTAGCAGTGGATCTAAAACTTGTATCATTGGGATATTGCCAATGAAAATCTCATGATTTTTCTTAAATATATTTATAAATTCTGTAAAAATATTCAGTGAATATATTTCTGATAGTATTCTTTAAGAAATATTATAATTTAAATATAACTTGTGTAACGTCCACACTAAATGTATCTAGAAAGTTTAGTATGTGCATTATCTTTAGTACTAGATATATTAAAATTTACAACATAAAGACTTCGAATGAATATATATACAACAATTCACGTTCGTACATCTAGTAATACAACATCATCTATCCAAAATATAGTAATACACTCTTGAATCCATAAGAACATCCTGCAGCGGATACGAATGAGCACTTGCTGATTATCCATCCAGCCACATGTCTGCTACACCTTGCTATACTAACCTGCTGATCTGAAACAAAATAGGATTGGGATGAGAGATAATGTCTCAGTGGGTTCTACCTAATCGTAGGCTATAGGTAACCTCGGGGAAAACCTAGGGTCGCCGCGTGTCTACAATACAACAGAACAGTTGATTATACGTGTGTGAAACATGCTTACCTAGACGATCGTGCATACTAGTATCGTCATAAGGCTCTTCGTATCTTAACTTACAAGTCTTGTCATATATCTTACATGCCATGGCCGTCAAGGGAACCTAAGACCGCTACGTCGAGATACGATAAACGCATCAAGACCTAAACATAAACCATTCATAACATGATACTGAACTGGACGATCGGGGAGGTACTAAGATCGTCGACAATATATTTTCATAAACTTTTCCTTGTACATAAGTTTACACATATCTCCTAACATATCATACTCGTATCATATCATAGTTCATAGCTTTCAATTATGTTAGAGAGTTAGCGTGTAACAAACAACATTATCTTGGTTCGTTTTACGGATTAATCCCGAGTGTAACATTATCTGATGCTAACACCGGTACTCCTCTTAATGTCGTGCGGGCCTACCTTGCGGAGCATGTCCCGTCCACCTGACGTGAACCTCTTGCATTCCCCTGGCGTGGATAACAAGAGACACAACATGTTCATATTACTTAGTCTTATACATACATGAGGGCTTGTAACTTATACTTACTTCAGTGATTACCACGGGTCCGTAGCCTACCCCTATAGTGGTAAATCATCATGTGCATGTTCTTAATCTTACATAACTTATACCTAATGAACTTAGGTTACATACTAGCTTGGTTGTTCTCGACTATCTAAGTCGAGGCTCTACATATCCCCTAATACCTAGAGATTATACGCTACCTGAGAGTATTACATGTCATCTTACTCTCGTGTTTCTTGCTCCACCAAATCAAACTTAATACTTGTTCCTTAATTCTCTTATAAAATGGCTTGAAAAATTAACAAGAGAATATTGTTTGGAGGGATTTGCATTTATAAGAAACCATTGAAAAACTAAACATAAAACGGCCACTGATTACTCGAAACAAGTCAACTGCTCATTTCTGTGATGTCCATCTCGCCCTAGCGAGATACTGCTCGCCCTGGCGAGCTGCCAGCTCGAAAACGTGCTTTCTGTTTCAAACTTCCCGCCCTGGCGAGATTTGGCGTGCCGGGCGAGCTGTGACAGTACAGAACGTGAAAACAACAGTTTTGTCCAAAAACCTCCAAATCAAACAACCCAATGCATATTTCAAGCCTAGAAATCATAGAAATACTGAAAACACTTAAGATTACAAGTATTTACTAGTTTAGTTGGCATGACATACAAAGGGGCAAAATCATAACCTAGAATTTCATACTTTTCATACATAACTAATCACACAAAACCAAAGGTAGGTAATCTATCTAAGAACTCACATGACATGTTTTGATTCCATCACAAGCTTAAGCTTCATCTATCCACAAACCAAAACCCTAGCCTTGAATTTCTTGTTGTGAGGAAGAGGAGTGAAAAACATGCTTAATCCAAGCTTCTTCTTGCTTTTAAATCATGAAGAGATCACAACATGAGCTTAATCCATGAGTGAAGGAAACTTTGGAAGGATTGGAGAGGAAATGAGGAGAGGGAAGGCGTGTGGTAGAGAGAAGGGAGAGCAAATTCTGATTTTTGCTTTCTAGAGAGAGAAACAACATGCATTTTGAAGGAAAAAGGCCCTTGTGGCCTTAAATGGCCCTTGTGGCGAGATTACATAAATACCCTTCGTCTTAACGTGTACTTAAACTGATACTGATACAGATACCTGAATCCATATGTTCAATTGGCACTGCACGACAATACTCTCCGTCATAAATAATTTCGTAAACATATATCCTCTAACACATTCGTCTGATGAGACTTGATAAACTGACGAGTGGGATGTTGCAACTTGATTGTTTGTTACTTGCAGAGATTGCATAGAATAGAAGTAGTAAACTAGTTAGGGACTCATGGCCACACACAAGATACACTGGATTGTGTATTGGCCATTTACATTGCATATTTGGCAATTAGTCTCAGGGGACTCTCATGTTCTAAAGCATGAAATTTGGACTAATATTGACATAGCATCAATCACGATTAAAATCAATAAACATTCCTTAACATTAAATTTTGGTGTATACCAGCTGTCCATTAGGGACTGACATATACATGTGTGATTAAAATAAACACATATTCTAGAACATGAAACAAAATGCTTTTGGAGGTGCACATATCAATATTTGTGTTCTGTGGTGAATGATGAAGTCAATTACTGAAACATTAATTGAATTCATAGATAGATAAACATGAAATATGAAGTGACATGTAATAAATAATATAATGATATGTGATTTAGGTTTACTGGATTTGTGTCACATACTATTATGGTTGCTGCAATAATGGAGTAGTTTGATAAATCTGGCCTCTAACTCATCTTAGTTGGGAAACTTATGTAAATTTTACTAGCGTTGTGAAATAGTAGATATACTTGTATATGGTAGCAGTGTTTTGACAAACCACAATTGTTCCACGATAAACTATTTAGTGCAAAATGTTGTCAAATAGCAGCTATAGTGGCGCTAGAGCACTATTGCATAGTTGACAACAGCGAATTTTACTTTTTTGTTTGATAAGAACAAGGGTTAATTATGTTTAAGGTCTCTACAAGTAAGCGAGCTTCCAATATTCATTCCTATTTAAATTTTATTAAATTTTTCATCCCCAACGTTTTTTTCCGTTTGTAAGTTTGGTCCTTGCCGTCAAACTGTGTTGACTAGGCTAACAGAATGTAGACCCAGACATGCCACATGGACATTTCAAGTGACATGGTTGCCATGTGGTAAATGACTTCATATGTTTTTGGTCCCTATAAAATTGGGACATTTTAAGTTTAGTCCTTACTTAATTTTAATAGTGTTTTTAGTCCATATAAAAAAATTATGCACTCAGTTTTAGTGCCTACCAAATCTAAATTTGTTTAGTTATGCTTAAACTTTTAAGATTTTGAACAATTTTTTGCATAAGTGTTAAGAACATCACGGAAAGTTCATCTGCAAAAAATTATCTCAATATTTTATTTCTGCGTCCAGATTTTTGTTACATTTATTTTGAACTTTTGTCTTTTAAAAAAATTCATATTTAATTTATTTAATGTTAAAAAATTCCAAATTTTAGTAAACGAGTCTTTTGTAATGTTCTAAACTTGTATAAAAAAATCATTGAAAAATTTAAGAGTTTTTAGAAGAGCGTCGTCGGCGTGAACGAGGTGGTGAAAAATCCAAACTCTCTCCACCTACTCTTTTCACCACCCCGTTCACGCCGGCGACGTTCTTTTAGCATTCGCATGCAAATTCATCTAAGACATCAATTTCAACAACTTAATCACACGTCAACTTCAACACACAAAAACTCAACAATCTTCACCATTGAAAAATCTAGCAACAACCTTTTTGAGAGAGAAGCGGAACCATTCAATTTTTAAGGTTCAGATCGGGAAACAAAGAGTGGGAGCGAAGAAAATTGAAGAGAGCGAAGTAGTAACAAAGAGAAACAGTAACACATATTTGGTTTTTTTTCCGTCAAATTCAGGGAATGAACGAAAATATTTGTAGGGTGAAATATTTTATGGATCTAGAAGAATAAAAAAGAATGAAGGAGAGTGATAGACTTTGACAAAAATTATGGGAAAATTTGTAACTATCCGTAAACTCTTAAATTTTTCAATAATTTTTTTGATACGAGTTTAGAACATTACAAAAGACTCGTTTACTAAAATTTAGAATATTTTAATATGAAATAAATTAAATATGAATTTTTTTAAAAGACAAAAGTTCAAAATAAAAGTAACAAAAATCTGGACGCAGAAATAAAATTTTGAGATAATTTTTTGTAGATGAACTTTTCGTAATGTTCTTAACACTTGTGCAAAAAATTGTTCAAAATCTTAAAAGTTTGAGTATAATTAAACAAATTTAGATTTAGTAGGGACCAAAACTGAGTGCATAATTTTTTTTTTATGAACTAAAAACACTATTATAATTAAGTAAGGACTAAACTTAAAAGGTCCCAATTTTATAGGGACCAAAAACATATGATGACATTTACCACATGGCAGCCATGTCACTTGAAATGTCCATGTGGCATGTCTGGGTCAGCATTCTGTTAACCTAGTCAGCACAGTTTGACGGCAAGGACCAAACTTACAGACGGAAAAAAACGTTGGGGATGAAAAATTTAATAAAATTTAAATAGGGACCAATGTTGGAAGCTCGCTTATTTGTAGGGATCTTAAACATAATTAACCCTAAGAAAAATGACAGTTGACAAGTACCTAAGAAAATAAGATTTTATGCTGTTTAAACAGTTTAATGTTTGACCTGCAAAGCAAGGGTCTCTTACCATTTTTGGAAATTTAATAATGCTACGAAAAAGGATTTCAATAATCATGGCTCTAAAGGCATTTGTGCTCTATGAAACACGGATACGGATACGGACACGACACGGACACTAACACGCCAATACCGTTAATAATTTAAGAAAATCATATAATTCAGTGTAATTATATGTGTCGGTGTCGGACACGACACCGGAACACAGCTTATTTGAAGAGTGTCCGTGCTTCATAGGCTCTGATTTGTTTAATAATTGGAATAGTAATTTCTTTTCTTAGTCATTCAAAGGTTTTAGGTTTTTTGGTGCGGATGGTATTGTAGTGGTCAGTTGGAACATAAAGAATTTTTTAAGCCAAAAAAAAAAAAAGTACTGTTAACATAATCATTCTAATTTTCAAATCGTTAACAGTTATTGATCAATTGGAATTTTTCAGTTATGATAGTTAGAAGCAGTTAGTTACATAAAATGGAGAAAGATCTCAAGAACAAGGCACATTTATGTTTATGTTTACATAACCAGTTAGTTACATAAATTGGGCCCAACCACGATTGCATTTAGTTTGGTAACAGCCTTAGTCCCCTCCGACACAGCATGCTTAGCCAATTCTCCCAGTAACATCAACCTAATAGCCATCTGAATCTCCCTTGAAGTAATTGTCGGCTTAAACTATTGGCGAGTATAAAACATGGTATATATTATTTAAGGAATTAGATTCATTATTTTAATGTATACAATTGTAAATGATTTTCTTTTATGCATCCCATATATATGCACATATAACGTATCTTATATTTTAATCATCACAATGTTCAGATGCAACACATTACTATTATCGATTTGTTTGCACAATACCAAGAGCAATATGAATATCTTTCAAGCATGAACTACAACCTAGAGGTGCAGCGCCCCAAGCTCACACCCAATGATCGGTTAAATTTTCGCATTCAGTTGATTCTAACTCAATTACGTGCATTAACACTTTACTCCACACTTATCAAGAAGTCAGCTGCAAAAGGTTCTTCCATGAGGCTCAACATTGGATTCAGTCTGTCTTGTTCCACCGTTACTTTACGTCTAAATGACTTGAGCAACTAGCATAGAGGCTCATACCCCAAGTTCATGAACTGTTTGATTTTGATGAGAAATTATTCGGTTCTGATATTGCCAATGGAGTTGGACATTCCGATGCTCACCAATTCACTTTGCGTCTTACAACTGTCGTGGAGATATAATTAGACATATTTAGATTTTTTTTTTGAGGGAAACATATTTAGATATATAGTAGGCTTTATTTTGCAAATTAAAAACTATTGTTTTCCTTGTCTTGGTCATACGCATATGTTGTATTAATATCAAATATTTTGAAATCTTTGATATTTGTAAGAAAAACCATAATATATATTTATAGGGTTTCTTAAGATATATGTCAATTGTGTGTCTGGTAATATATTTGTATCTAGTTAGTCTTAGGAAACTCATTCATGAAAACATTAAATCATGAAATTATGATGTTGGCATATTTTCTTAGAAAACATAGTAGTGGAAGTAGAGCCTGAAAATGTGGTTCAGATAATTTGCAAATCTTATAGCCATATAATAAGTGTTGCATTGTGCGAAGAGATTTGGCACCATATATAGTAGTAATCCATACCATTGCCAAGGAATTTATGGGTGGATATTTTGGAAGAGGGGAAGACTTGTTTATATCAATCTAGGACAAAATATGGCATGTGATCCTTTTGTCAATTAAATCTGATAAAGTTTTGCATCATATCTTATCTTATAAAAATAATAATAATGATTCTCATATCTGTATCTATATATATGTAAAGCCTATAATTTTTCTCTCATACCTTATAATTTGTGCTCGTGTATGCATGCAGGGAAAATTTCAGATAAGAGTGATGCTATTTATCTAAAAAACTTTTATCCTGAGAGGACCACAAAAATGTTTTAGCCAATCAAAAGCCTTCTTGTCCAGAAATCATGGAGGGTGATGGGTGTAATATAGGAAATGTATTTAGCAGCTATACAGTCATGAAATTCTCGCTATCCCATTCCTCGCTATACATATCATTTCCCTTCATATAATTACTTTAGCTGTATATAATATGTCTCGTCATTGTTGTGCAAAGGCAACATGTGGAGTTACAGTGACCGATGACAAATTTATTTACTTTAATTTCTTTACTATTAACCGAAATTCTTGTGAGACTTATATTCCAAATGGGAGAGCTTATATAAATTTCAATTGTTAGTGTTAAAAAGAGAGTGTAAAGTCGCACTTATTTGTTTTATTAAAGTGATCGTAACTTGAATAAACAATCCTGCGCAAAACAACAACCCCAAAACATTCCTCCAGCAGGTCTCCTGCAAAATCCTGCACCTGGAAGCAAAATGGCAGAATGACAAAAAAACATATATATTTTAGGGTTAAATATGTTTTTGACCCCTATAAATATATCAACTTTTTGTTTTAGTCCCTCTAAAATTTTCCTTCAACTTTTAGTCCTTATAAAATTTTCAATCACTACTTTGGTCGCTATTTTTATGTTAATTTTTGTATTTTTTTTTAATGAAATTGTGCAGAAATATGTAGGACATTGTAAAAAAAATTAGGACTTTTTACAAAACATAAATTAAAAAGGAATTTTTAACCGTAAAAAATATAAAAATTCTTATTAAATTCATGTTTTGTTAAATAATTCTAATTTTTTCTGGGAGAGATTTTCGTAATATTATGAATTTCTCTTCATAATTTTATCCAAAAATATGTATTTTACATATGAGTTTACTTTTAAGGAGGGACCAAAAGTAAAGATGGAAACTTTTTGAGGGATTAAAAGTTAAAGAATTTTTTTAGAGGGACTAAGACAAAAATTTAACATATTTATAAAGACCAAAAACATATTTAACCCTATATTTTAAGATACTATTCAACAATTATTCACCTTGCCTTCAAATCGATGATGCTGTCACTTTAACTATCAACCACCTTTCGTCTTTAACCTTTGTCTTGAACTACTCTTCAAGACAAAACCGATCAAGTTTGATCCCCGGTTAAACATTCATCTAAACACTGACCTCCATTCCATCCAACCATCCTTGATAGTCCCTCAAGCTTCAGAGTCTGATCCATATCCTTGCATCAAACTACACTATGTAATCCCATAGGCTTTTTCACCTCTAGCTCTAAAACCCTCAGAATGCCACTCAAAAGTTTATCTATTATGCACAAGAAAATGACACTCCTAGCCTTGTGCACCATCTTGGTCTTGTCATCTTGTGACATGGTAGCTGAAAAGTAGCCTCACCCTTAGTGCCTCTGCACACCTTTGTTGAATTAAGATTACCTGCATCTTCACCTACCACAGTCCAAAATCATTATTTTCGTTGAATTTCTCGATATCCCCTTGGCACTATGGTGCTCCCTAAATGATTTGTTCTGATTGGCCCATAGTGGACACCAATTGTAGTGAATTCGAACAAAACTCACACCAATACTTTGATGCATGGAGCAAAATTAGTAGCAACCAAAACCAAAGTCATCAAACAAGCACAAACAATAAAACATGTTAAATGAGAAGAACGACAAAAAAATGACGATATTTGTTGATCTTGTTCGGTTCAAATTTGACATACGTCTGAAGTAGAGAGATCTCTCAAATTCACCATCAGTGAGTTTTTTACAAAGGAATACAAAAAGTTACAAGAAATTAACTTTCAACTAACTCTCTAAAAGAAAACCATAATTTCTACATTTTTCCCAAATATTTTCTCGTTGCCAAGAGACTCGATGGTGGACCCCTCACCTAACAAGTCCGCTTTTGTGAGGTGATTATTGCCCCCAATATATACAAAGTAAGCAAGGGCGGATCCAGCCATTTGGTATACGTGTGGCTAAAATTTCAAAGAAACAATAATGCAAACTATATTAAAATTAAGAAATAACATTCTTTGATGCAATACAATTACGATGAAAATCGTCTTCTATCAATTTGTTGAAAATGAGTTAAAATAACATAATTGCCAATAATGATGCAAATTTTAAACACTAAAAGTTGAAATCAATATATATATATATATATATATATATATAATCTTTACAAAGTAGTTTGACAAAATTTTTAGAGTGATCAAAACATAAAGATTACTTGTTCATGATCATGATTAGAACATAGTTTTCTCAATTAATTATACATAACATGATCATGAACTTGCATTTTACATAACACCGTTATATAGAACAACACCAATAAATTTACACACTCATCCTTAAGTAACCAAACCAAACAAATATCATCGACATTCATTCACATCACAAAACAACAATGTCCAATTTTGGCTTATCATAATTCATAAACAATTCTAAATCCTCAATTCCAATCAACGATGTCTGTTTTATTTATTTGTGTGTATAAATTGAGGAATAGGATATGTGGCTTTAGCCACACATGGCCATAGCCTACATCCGTCCCTGAAAGCAAGTCATATATAATGACATTTCATTTCCCATAATCTTGGATTCGCTTTTAGATTTTTATATTGAGTATAACTCATCCTTATAAAACTGACTTGTAAGGTGAGGGATGCACCATATCAGAATTTATTGTTGAACTATTAGCAAATAAATATTAAATTTGTGGTTGACTCTAACACAATCCCATGAATCCAACTTGTGAGGTGAAGAACAAATCTTGGATAAGTTATTATACCATCTTAGATTTTTATATCAGGTATAACTTATCCTTAAAAAAACTGATTTATAAAAAAAACTGATTTATACTCTTTCTAGGCTCTATCTTTATTTAATTTAAGACTTGGGTTCCAATATGCCCTTCCACTATTATAATTATAATTATGAAAAAGAAAATATGGAGATCCTTCCCAAACCTTACTCACAATTGTTTGATCAACGTTTCTTTAAAAAATTCTCTTATTAAAGTTTAATATTAGGAATCCAATTTGGATTTTCTTAATGCGTCAAAATCTACGACTACTTTTTTTTTTTTAGAGATCTACGACTACATCATTGTTCCAAAGAAATTAATCAAAATTATTTTAAAAGTTGTATATTTATATAATCTATAGAAGAAGAAAGAACGTGAAAAGATGTGAATTAAGTTTTACTTTTATCAATCACTCTTTTCTTATTTTTTATCTATGTTCTCCTCTCTATTTCTTTTAAAAAAAAAAATCACATATATTAGATGATAGGTACAAGAGATACAAGTACCAAACGGTACAAAGCTGGACCAATTAAGAGACAACGGACAAATAATACCAATTACAAATACACCTGCTACCCAAAGGAAATACAAGATAACTAAAGAGAATAGGACTAGAGAGATACAAATTTAAATATTTAAATTAAGGAAAATCACAAATTAAGGAAAGTCGGTAATACCAATTAAAAACCTGCTACCCAAAAAACGCGACAAAAGAGAAACAAATTTAAAACTACAAATTAAGAAAAATCACAAATACACCTACTATCCAAAGAATAAGACTAAAGAGAAACATATTTAAAACTGAAAAATTAAGTAAAATCACAAATTAAGAAAATCAATAATAATAATTACAAATACAATTGCTACCTAGAGAAAAAAAATCCATCACTCGTCCATCTTAAGCGTTAACTTTTTATAATTAAAAAAATCCACGTGTTACAAGCCTAATAAAAAGCTCTGCATAGGTTTTTTTTTGTATCTCAACTTTCATAGGGTGTTTTGTCAAAAAAAATAACTTTCATAGGATTTTAAACTACTCAGGGGTGGACAAATGGGTTACACACGCCTGAACCCGATTGACAAGTGAGCAAAAAAGGAGCAGCGGATGGGTCAAACGGGTTGGGCGGTTTGGTGGGCCAAAGAAGCGGTTTAGGATGGGTTTGGGCGGTCGGTTCCGGGTTTTGAAATTACCACCATTGAAAACTGCAACTGACACGTATGTTAGGAATTAGGATAGCATGTGTCTTATAAATGTATGGGCCAACCTAGTTAGGCCCAAATACTTTCAACATTTTTCAACCCAACCCAACACAAACAACCTTTGATATAAATACTAAAGTTACCAACTCCTAAACCCTAGTTCCATTCTTCAAGCTGCGCTGTTTCTCCCTCCTCTCCAGCTCACTGTTTATTCATGGTTGTTTTGTGTGGAGATTCCCTTCTAATCACTTTTATTTGTTCAACAATACTCTAAAAGGCCAAACTAGCATAAAAGATTATTCCCTTCCCTTTGTAATTTTTGGAACATGATGAAATATTTGTATCTACACCGGATCTATCTTCATGCACATAAACTTGAATTTCTTCTATATAGATATGCATTGTATTGTAACTCGATATTTTTTCTTGTCTGACTTGAGATTTTATGGATCTGGGGTGTAACCCAAATGAAACCACTTGTCTAACCCGTAACCTGACGGAAGCGCCGCCCGCAAAAACTGTAGCTGAAAATGGATGGCAGCGGAGTGGTGCTTGCAGCCCATCAGTTTGGTTGGTTCCAGATTTTGAGCCCGAACCCCGTCTGAAACTGTCCTCTATCCAGGCATACCTCTACTTCAAAATTTCAACACAAAGTCAATATGGCTAAGTTTCCTCTTTTTTCTTCTTTATTTTAACTTCTTTATATTTTTTTGGTCGTGATTTTAAATTCTTTATATGATTCAATAGTTGTTGTTGTTGTTGTTAGATTAAATAGTTGATGATGTGCGTGATTGGATTCTATAGTTTTATGTGCAAGACTCTGGGGTGTATATAAATTCTGATGTGTATTATACTACTTGGAGTGAAAATTTGTCTTGGAAATATTTGCTTTTTATAAAATTTTGTTTGGGATGTCACCATTTGTGAGGTGAAGAATCAGTCTTAATCTCAATTTAAGTGGGTGTATTTTGTTGTTTAAATAGATTGCATTACTGAGTGTAAGATTAGTCGTGAGATTCAGCTTTAGTAGGAATCTGACATATGTTCAAAGTATTAATAAGCTATTATTCTGGGCTGATCTCGGTGAATCAAACGGTGTACATACTGAGAATAAGAAATTATTTTGTGCCTCGTTGAATTGTTGTATGATTGTTATTTTATTATTGCTCTTTGTAATTACGTTGTAATTTAGCTTGATTGTTTTGATTGCAGTTATATTGAAAATGTGTTGGGATGAAATGTGCAAACATGTTCAAAATATTGTTCCAAAAACATAAGAAGATCCAAAAACAAATGTCTAGGGAAAAATGCATAAAACCAAAAAGAAAAAAGTTAGTCATGTGATGAGTACAAAAAGACTAATTTAGTTGGCGACATTGTGAATTCTGAACCAAGGCAAAGTAAAATAGAGGGTATGAAGAATGTTTCAAATAATATGATGATAGGGAGTCTAACATTCTTGATAGAGAAAAAGAGAAGAGGATACAAACTAATGACGAGTTAGACTCATTATACTCTTGAAAAGATGAGGAGCTAGAATTTTCATTGCGAAATTCCCAACTCGTTCACTATGCACTACGATTTGGGAAAGACACCTCAAAACCTTTTCCAGAGGAACTAATTCAAGGTCCCAACTGAATATTGAGGAAGACATTGAAGAAAATTCATTGGAAGATTTTATCATCCTCCAAATAATATGCAAGTAAATACTCGTAACTTATAATTATCACTTTTTAAAATTATTTTTCTTAGTGCATGTTTGGTTTGGTTCAAGAATTGTCAAAATTACATTGATTTTATTTAAATTACCGTGAATTTGACAATTCTAGCATCAAACCGCACTAAGAAAATAATTTTAGAAAGTGAGTACTATAAGTTACGAGTATTTAGTTGGATATTGTTTAGTGGGATGTTAAAACCTTCCAATGAATTTTATTTAAATACTTCCTCAATATTGAGTTAGGGCCTTGAATTAGTTCCCTCTTGAAAAAGTTTTGAGGCACCATTCCCGAATTGTAGTGGATATTGAAAGAGTTGGGAATTTTGTAATGCAAATCCTAGCTCCTTGTCTTCCCAAGAGGATAAAGAGTCTAACTCCTCATTAGTTTGAATCCTTTTCTCTTTTCCTTTATCAAGAATGTTAGACTCGACATTATCATTATTATTCGAAACATTCTTCATACCCTCTATTTTACCTTGCCTTGGTTCAGAAATCATAATGCCGCGAACTAAATTAGTCTTTTTTTACTCATCGCATCACTACCTTTTCTAATTTGGGTTTTACACATTTTTCCGTTGACAATTGCTTTTGTACTTCTTTTGTTTTTGGAATTGTAATTTCAACATGTTTGCACATTTCATCCAACACATTTTCAATATAACTACAGTCAAATTGAAATTACACCGTAATCACAAAAAAAATGAATAAAATAACAACCATACAACCATTCAACGAGGCACCAAAGAATTTCCTATTCCAAATATGAACATTCTTTGATCCTACACCTACTTTGAATATACGATGACTAATCTTACACTTAGTGATGCATTCCATTTATCAATCCTACGTCGAAATTGAAATCAATAGAATACACCCACTTAAATTGACACCCAAGACTAATCCTTCACCTCACAAATGGTGACATCCCAAAAAGAGTTTTACAAAAAGTAAATATACAAAACAAAATTTTACACGAAAAAAGTATATCACATCAAAATTTATAGTCACCAAAGTTGTACACACAAATACTGTAGAGTCCACTCACACATCAACAACTATTTAATCTAATGACACACAACAACAATAGTTCGTTCACATGTCATTATGCATTTTTCTATCATCTATTAAATCTTTGTAACTTGAGATCAATATAATAAATGGCAATCTAGTGGTTAATTTATTACAATACTTTTTAAGATTTGCTTTAGATTTAGAATAAATTTTCTGAATTTATTTTCCAAAAATATTTCTATTGCATATCGAAATAGTAACTTCATTTTTTATGAGAAGGCAATCATTACTTATTTTAATTTTTTGTAAAAATACAAGAATTTTTCATAAAACATTAATGTAGTTTCCAAGGAGGTTATTATAACCTAGCAGAAGAATGTATGAAGTATATTTTCTCCAGTGATGAGACCCTATAACATTTGCATGATAAAGAGTCACATGGTATATTTTTAGTCCTTCTGTCCTGCAAATAATTAGAAATTTAGTTCAAGAGGATCTATTGCAAGAACAAGAAGAATCTACATTTTCTCAACCGAGCAACCAAAACTCAACACTCTCGCTCACCCTTGATGATTTCCAATGCAGTAGTGATAAGAATCTACATTTTCTCAACCGAGCAATCAAAACTCAACACTCTCGCTCACCCTTGATGATTTCCAATGCAGTAGTGATAAGTATCTTTACTTATCACTACTGCATTGG
>Ga0315915_1000831_pt1 | contig 34566 bp, 20 predicted proteins | sample MpolbnodulesMG_FD_207738 | JGI IMG/M metagenome (GOLD analysis project Ga0315915, IMG submission 207738) | Medicago polymorpha root nodule microbial communities from Los Angeles, California, United States - branched nodules | ecosystem: Host-associated > Plants > Roots > Nodule | place: USA...
AGAGAGAGAGAGAGAGAGAGAGAGAGAGAGAGAGAGAGAGAGAGAGACTAATCAGTAATCACCAAGACAAAGACCAATTGCTTTTCTCAAAAAGCACCGACTTAGGTAAATACTACTCTCTCCGTTTTAGAAAAAGTGTCATATTTTTGTCTAAATATAACCGTTACTTCAAAATACCAATGAATTTTTGATGATTTTTTTTACTAACATACTCAATTATCTTTTTAACAATATACCCATAAGTATATCTCTAACAATTAAGGTGTTTTAGTCTTAACATATTATATCACTATTAAAATCTAACTCAACTAATTATTTTTTTAAGAACCCCGCATAGCTCGAATATGAACTTTTTATGCGACGAAAGAAGTATATACCTATCATGGAAGAATCATCCTACGTACTCCATCTGTACGTACTGTTTTAATAATATATTTAGCCATAGATATTTAACCTTTTTTTGTGAACGAAATTGCAAAACTTCTCCCACCAAATTATACACATACGTCGCGTTACTTAGGTCCATAATAATCATTGGTTTTTGTCTATGTCGAAGAATCTTATACTGATTTTGGATTTGAAACCGGACCAGTCATCTTTATCTACATGTCAAAATGAACACTATTCTAGAACTTCCTGGTCCATGTGTTAAATAAAAATGCAATCCCTCACTTTCAATGTTTGATGTAGACACTTGAATTGTATAGTTGTATAACTAAGATTATATCCTACAATGAAGGGCCAAAGCAATTCAAGTTGCTAACAAATCTGATTCTAAGCATGCAACTTGCCCCACACGTGTAGGGTATGGTTACAGCTACTAAAGCTAGTGTTTGGCTTGATGTTTCATTTTCATTCACACGATATATATAAATAAAAAAAATATGGGACTGTTAGGGTGGAAAAAATATTTAAAAAAAAGAACCAAATTGTTAAACTGAACTAAACCATACTAAAAAACCAAACCATTATTAACAATTTTGAAACGGAACTAAAACAATTCGGTTTAGTTTAAAACAATTCAGTTCAATTTAAAACAGTTCGATTCAGGATAGTTCGATTCAGTTTTAAAAACTTTTAAAATTCAATTTCATTTGGTTTTTTATATTTTATTCAACGGTACTAATAATAATAATTCGGTTCGGTTCAGAACAGTTCGATTTAGTTTGAAATATAAACAGTTTGGTTTGGTTCAGTTATTTTAAATTTAACAAACATTTCAGATCGGTTTGGTTCAGTTTTATTTTGAACCGAACCATGTCCACCCCTATGTTCACAAGGGGATCAAATTCTCTCCGGTGGCTCACCCGTAATGAATCTCGATCATTGATTTCAAATCATATGATAAATATCAGTAAGCTATGTTTAAATCATCTTGATTATTAATTTAGATCCTACCAAGTTGATGATATATGTACGGATTCAAATGAATTATACTGTTGAGGATATTTATTTTTCTTGTTGATGGCTAAATGGCATGTAGGGTAAGATAAAGTGTGAACACACTTGGTCACATGTAGTTTACCAATCTTTGAAGGGGATATTTTTGGTGAAATATATAATATCATATTAATGACAAGAGGGACTTTTTTTATTATTATATCTCCCAAAAAATATCCTTCTTGTCTTGTAGTTCTTATAAAGATCTACATTTTTCACTATACATTCAAATTGTGTGCATATTTGAATGAAATAATTTAAATATATTTAGGTTTAACTAGTTCCAATATTTTATTTGTTATCAGTAGAAAAAAAATGTGTCTCAACTTTGAATTTAATTTTGAAAACATAAATTTCTTGAAGAATTTTATCACTTATGAGGATATCCAATTTATAATAAAGAAGTTATTTTATGTTATTTAGACTTCTTTTTATTTGTGTTTTCCATCATTTGATAAAGGATCACAATCACCAAACGTAGTTGGAAAAAATAAATTAAATGGTGAGACAATGAAAAATATTATTCCACTTGAAAAATCATCAACTTTTTTCTTCTTTAGAATCTAAATGTGACGAGATCAATACATCCCAGTCCCTTCATTAAAACATTAACTTAATATTTGGTATTATCTAAAAATTACAATGATTCAATACGATTTTATAGAAACTACAAAATAAAATTCCTTAAAAATAATGGTGAATCACCGCAATTCTGATATACTCATTATAATATCGAACACATACTAAATTGGTAAGCTTCTACTATAGTCAGAACTCACTTGTCAATTTTGTTAACATTTTGATTTTTTGTATAAGTTTATCACTCTTAAACCAAATTAGTTGAAAGTGTGGCTTCTAAATATGTTAACCATAAAGAAGTTTTTATTTTGAAAGAAAAAAATTGTCGCGTAATAAGCCACTTTATAAATCTCTCCTATCAAGACATGATATGTGTACTATTTCAAAACAACTCTCTTTCATACTCTTATTGTGTTTTTAGCTTTTACTCTCTATTGTTTTTAACAAAAAAAAAAACAAAAAAAAAAATTGTCCCAAAAGTTAACCACAAATAGTTATACATATATCTTTACTTATCTCTAAAATACTTTAGTTATCCTCCCCTAAGTACCTAGTACACTTAGTTATCCAAATAAAGGGAAAGATGTTAGTTAGCATTAACATTAAAAAATTTGTTAATAACATTAATTTTTCCTTTCCATTCATCAAGGGAGTAGATAAAATATCCCTTTCCACAAATGATAGGTTGTAAGTTCCTATCTATCATGACCATTCTAGTCCTTTCTTGAACCTTAATATGATAAAAACAAAATAGTTATCACTAGTACCATCTTTTTTCTCTGAACTTTTTTGAGCAAAAATTTAGTGCAGAGACATCACATAACAAAAATGACATCCAAACTATGTTGGCATCTCAGGACCACCATCTCAGGACCACCGCCGGCGCGCATTCTATGCAGCTTTTTACATTCATAACTTCAAATTTATTGCAATTAACTTCTAAGAACAGATAATCATAATCATTTAAGAATTTCTTCAATAGTATATTGGCATATACCATTGTTTTCTTACACATCAAGTAAACAAGATAAACCAAATCTTTTAGAAACTTGAGATGTATAATGAAGGAGCAAAACTCTTTACAGAACCAACTAAAACTGAACAAGGATCTCTATGATATCCAAATAGATACATACATCTACATTGGATTCTAGAAATGAAATGAAGATGTTACAATAGCAAAACTTAAATGAAAGCCTTCATCACTCCAATTAAAGTGGAGTTAGAAATTTACTCCAAAGAAGAAACTAAAACAACCATGAATAGAAGAAATATTAAACTAATCAACTTCAATTTTCACTGTAAGAGGAGAACACTTACTTAGCATCATAACAAATGAAAGAGCATTGTCTATAAGTTATAGGGAAGGGATCAGAGGAACCAAATTAATGATGATTCCGCGGTCTTGAAAAATTACTACTATTCTGAGGGTGTTGCATGCTAGTAAAGCCTATGTCCGGAACAAATAGAGCATTATCGAATGAATACCGAGGGTTTTTTGGCCAGTTTAGCCCGGAAGCTGTAGGTGGTGAAGGGATCTGAGGAACTGTCCAAGATGAATCTGGAACACGGTCCATGTAGTCGTCGTATTCCATTTCCTCTTCATTGGATCTTAAAATAGGAGAATCAGAATCTTCAAGCTTACCACTGTCAGCCTGCACAAACGCATCAGAAGGACCGCATAAGCATTCGACCATAGAGACTAACACTGCAGTAAGACTGTTAACCACTGCAACAGCTGACGGATATAAGGCCTGTTTGAATTGGCTCATTTGAACTTATCTGCTGACACATGCACTTGAATATATTGCTTGTGAGAGCTTACGAAAACAGTTAATAACATGTCCATAAGCTGTTTTAAACTTATTTTCATAAGTTTTTAAAGATAGCCTGTGAAAACAACTATTAGCTTAAATGAAAACAGTTTGACTTTAATTTTATCATTTGTTATAAAAACAGTTTATGCTATAAGCGCTTAGTTAAAATGTTTATCCAAACAGGGATATAGTGCTACTGAAATAGCTTATCATCACCTTTACTACTTTCAACATTCATTTCAAAAAAGAATGTTTATAATATGTTGAGTGAAAGTCAAATGAATATTGCACTTCTAAAAGGTAAAGTTTTCCATAGTTAAGAAGAGCTTAAAAATAAGAGAACTAAAGAAACAAAGCACAAGCACTTCAATCAACCAAACAACATATACCACCAGTTCTTAACATTTCTGAATTTACAATGTACATAGGAAACAAATATTTGCCAGTGATCCAATCGTATGGATATGTTCACAGGGCATCCATGAACAGAGAAGAGAGAAATCTAAAAATTCTCAGTGAATCCATGATCTAAATAGTAAAAAAAAATATTGAGGGTAGAATGCAGAAACTATGAACATACCCTTGAATTTGATGATCCATCCATGTAGTTATAATTCTGACTGAAATCATTTACGCCGAAAAATTCATCAATTGTCCACTGTGACATGTTTCCAGAGTTAGAACCACCACCATAAGACACCTTGGCTGGTGGAAAATCTCCAAATCCTCCGGCTTCGGTAGGCAACATTTCATTGTATTCAGATGATTGAGGCATTTGCGAAACCTTTCTCGAGACAGAAGAAGATTTTGTATCGGAAACTTTCTCACCAGAATCCGTCTTCAACGAATTTGAGGAAGTGCCGTGATCAGTAGCTTCTAGGCCAACTTTTACACCGGTCAGAAGAAACCTTTGATGTCCTGAGACAAATGCATTTGCAGTGTGTATTGCTAAATCACATTTTCGACAGAGTAAAGCGCGATCCTCTAGACAAAAGAAATAGCCGAATGCTTCCTGAAAGATTTAAATAACACAATTCGAGTTCTTTCAAACTGAACCAGGACAAATAGCAAATTAACAAGGTTCTACCTCAACAAAAATGTCGACAATGGTTTAAGTCACAAAAACATGACAAAAAACAAATTAACAAAGCTATCAACTGCATACAACCACAAGAAACCTATATAGCACTGACACTTCAGATTGAAGACGTGTCCATCGTTTGATACCGACATTAAAACATAGTTATATTCAATTACTTCCATTTTCTCAAATGATTACCAGTGTCGACGTTCAAATGTTGGGACCGATTTCTGTGTGTGTCAAGCAAGAAACTCTCATATTCAAGGAAAAGGATTTGAATCACAATTTCCACTTTCTAACTTGTCATAGAAGCAAGGTTTAGTAAGACACTCACAAATATCTTGATAAATATTAGAGACCAAACAGGAAATGCTAACGAGCGCCCCGGACAATATTTAACAACCTTAAATGGTAAGTTTTTATGAAAAATTGAATATACAATGCATTGAAAATTTAAATATTTGACTTATGAATGAAATAATTTCTTAATTTAGAATCCTTAAAAAGTGTATGGAGCACTCGTTAACAAGACCTTATACAAAATTATAGATTTGTTAGTGATCAACAAATGATTCCAAACATTTTAGCTGTTTCTAATCAATCAAAGATCTTCAATTTAGTTCCAGAATCATATAAAGGTTTCAAGCAATCTCGTCAAAATATTACAATTTAATTTAAAAAATATAAATAAAAGGAATCTCCTCTTTCTAAAACAATAAAAAAAACTGTCACATTGCAAATCCTAAAATTGTAAAGTATCAATAAAAAAAAACACATCTTTGTAAAGTATCAATAAAAATCAGCAACAAATGTTACAATCAAAGAAAAATAAATACACAATAATTTTAACAGTGTCCAATACCAAAACTTGATCATACCAAACTTTTTCTTTTTTCATGAAATTTACCACTCCAAATAAATATAAAAAAATACCATTCAAATAAATCAATAAAAAACCTCTTTAATCCCAATTAAAAATCACAAAAACAACAAAAAAAAATGAAAATACCTGACAAATATCACATTTAGGCACATGAGAAGAAGAAGCAGAAAGAGGAACTCTTTGATGTTTGCTAGCAAGTTTATTAGCAGCATGAACTTTCTCATCACATTCCCAACACAAAGCAGCTTCATCAGCACAACAAAGAACCTTAGCCTCTGCACCTTCACAAACATTACACTGAATCTTCATCTCAAATTTTCAAGCAAAACCCACTTCAAGTTTCAATTTTCCCACACCAAAGTTTCAAACTTTAACCTCAAAAGTAGAGAAAAATTATGATTTTTTTTTTGGGTTTTTGAGTAAAAGTGAAAGAAGAAGAGGGTTTAAGAAAGGAAGAAAAATGGAGGATATTTTTGTGGACACGTAGTTGAAGGACACGTGGCATGAATTTGGTAGTGTCGTGGCATAGGAGACCGCCTTTGCTGGCTTTGGTCATTGGTACATTGTAAGAGAAAATTTAAGAATAATATCTTAAAAAGAACACAACATAAATATCTTGGTTTTCTATTCTATTTGTTAGGTATGTTCTTTTTTATGTGAACCTTGTGTTTTCTTGTAAACTTTTCAATATATTGATATTCATTTAAGGTGACTTCTATCGGTGGATAGATTACTATGAATGAGTATTTATAACTATCAGAAATTTAAAATTTGATAAACGATATTGATTTGTTGGATAGATTATAATTTTATGGTTTAAATAGTGATTTGGTTGACATTACTCATTTGATGGATACTTATGACCATGATTCATATTAGAACTTCTCCTTATTTAAATGATGGTTAACAACAATAAATTGATATAAATGGAAGAGTCTTTAACTTTAAAGCTAGTAGTTAGCGCTTCAATCCTTGATTGCCACGTATGGATTGATTTCGAGCAAAAAATATATCTTATAATTTAGTTTTTTGTGTTATACCATTAATTTTCAGAGGAAGTAGACTCATGTAATCCAGATTTTGGTTGAAAGGTAAAAAAATATTATTCAAGAATTGTTTCATCCAAAATTTTAACTCAGATTCTCCTGAATAATTTATTATTTAGGAAACTCAGTAATCAATTATATCAAATTGCTTAGTCGAATCTTTCTTATTATTTTGGACCAACGTGTAAAAAAAAAAGGAGTTAATATACTTTTTCTTTTTGTAATAAAATGATTGCCAACTTTTTGTAGAAGAAAGTGATTACCTTTTTTCAAGAGTGGTTTTTTTTATACTCATTTGATGTATGATATTTCATTCAATTATGAATACCTGTTCTATGAGATATGGTCAAAACACTTTTCAGAGGTTCTGTTATAAAAAAATTGCAAAAATATTCTCAACTTGTATGAGAAATTCCAAGATTCATTCAATAGGAAGACTTCTCCACAAAGATATTATTATACTTCAGTAGTCGGTACAACCGGCTCAACACTGTTAAACCGCGGTTTGGTTCAATTTCTTTTTTTCTTTTGTTGAGAGGTTGTTCAAATAATTCTTATTTTTTGTATTAAAAAAAAACGTTTAAATGTTATTTATTGATTTATTTATTTATCACTCAGCTCTAACAGATGTCTCATCGATTCAATTTGCAGTTCAGTTTACAAAACAACAATTATATCCACTAACAATAAATTGATTCCTCCTCCACTAAAAAAAAAATTTGATTCCTCCTAACATGTTTAAAGAATTTCATTATTTGGTAGTTTCCTTCTTGGTTTCCTAGCTATTGTGGAGATCTTCAGTATCTTACATGATGAGATCAAGCGTTGTTGCTTGGTCTAAAATTGTATTGAGAGGTATGTCATAGAAAACTTATATATTTTTATTATTCTTTTTGTGTGGTACAATTAGTGATGAAGGACACTCTAATGTTTCATCATTATACAAATCTTTGGAACTCATCTAAAATTATCTTACTTAAGATTGATTTGTTTCTATTTATCATATCTTTCGGAAATGGAACTCTTGTGTTGATATCTTTGTTAAGTTTCGAGCTAATAACGTTGACCATCTTGTTACAGTTAATAAGCCATTGCCGTGTTTATCACATGCTTCACTAGACGATGCTTTAGACGTGGCCTTTTTTAAGGACTTGGTTTTTCTTTTCCAAAAGCTAGCAACACACATTCTAACATATATTTTTCAACAAACTCTCTTTGATTGGTTAAAATTTACATGTGACCCACACGATTTGGTAGGACCCATGTGAATTTTAATCAATCAAAGAGAGTATGTTGAAAAGTGTGTTGCTAACATTTCTCATATTTTAATTTGGATCAAGAACCCATTTTTCACTATTTGAATTCACTATGAAATCAAAGATATTTTGTAAATGTTGATCAAAGTGGATATTTGTAATTGTATGCATATCTTTTTTGTGTTGTTTAATGTTAATAATGTGTTTATAATAAAGTGGGTGTAAATTAGCAAAGATTGTTCAAATTAACAAATGTTTTTAATGATAATTACAAAACTAACTCTCTAGTTTAAATAATAAAGATGAATTTTTTTTTTGTCCAAATGAAGTAGTTCACACTTGCTAATTTACATCTTAATATTTTTAGATGGATGTAAAAATTAACAACCTATATACATAATGTAATAAAATACTTTAGTGACGTTTTCTCTTGTTTTGTGGATAATAAACCGTAGCTTTTTATTTTTCTTTCTTTGTTACAATTTTCAATTTGATTTTTTAGTTGACTGGCTGAGGATATTTATCCATTTATTTTGGAAAGTGTACTCATTTATGCAAACAAAATTAGAAGGCAAAGGGTTTGGTCATGCCTTCTTGTTCCTAAGAAAAAGGGAATGAAAGTTTTGTAAAATTTCACAAGCGTGAACTGAGGTCCCACTGTTTATGCAAAAGAGGAGGAAATGAAAATGAGTTTTGGATATGAATGGGATATTTTGTAGCATAAGATAAGATACATAGTGGGGTATTAGACAAAAAAGTGAAGGAAAAAAAATATTAATTTAAAGCTTAGATCTGAGTTAGTGGACTGGATTGATGCATGAGCAGGGATATTTTTTTTACATTGAAAATGGAAATTCAATGTTTACATGAGTACATCTATGTGAACTTTTTTTGAGCCACAAAAGGAAATGATAGTTAAATCAGTTGTGTTTTTAAAAGAAAAAAGAAGGAAAAAAATTATGAGTGGAACAGTTCTTGATTGAACTATATATATATATATATTAGGGTCGAACTTTGGATTATTAAAATTTATTCTCTTAGAAAGCATAGAATTAACATAAAAAAATGAATGATATTAACCTTTTTGTTGTGATATCAACAACAAAAACAAAACAAATTTGGATAACTTTTATATAAAAAAATGATGTAATTATTCGACTTAAAGATTAATTTAAGCTCTTTTTTTTCTCCTCACATATGTTATACTCATTAACATTAAATTTAAATCGATCTACTCACAACATAATTAAATTGAGTTGGAATGTTCTAATTTTTTAAAACAAATTGATGACTTCGTTTGAATAGAGAAAGACACAGAAAATTGACGGTTATGAAAGATTTTTATCATTCAATTCTTTTTCAAATATTAGTAGTGGAATGAAGAGAATCCTATAACCACTTTAAAGAATTTTGTTATCTATATATATAGTCTCGTACCACACTAAAAACTATGATAAACTATATTTTGTAGTACAATGCCATGATCATCGATGAAGTTTATGTTGATTCGTGGACAATAAAATATAGATTTATATTTTTCGTTTTCTTTGTGTGTTTTAGAGTGTCCGAGTCAAGACACAATCCATCAATAGACTAAGTCACCCTCAATCACTAGCTCATAGGCAGATCATCCCATAAACTTGCCCTAGAGGCACACATGAGGATTATACAAGGATTATTAGATTGTACAAGGACTACTGATTAATTGTAAAGGGATCGTTAGATTGTACAAGGACTATCAGATGAAGATCAAATCACAATCTATCTACAGATGTCCAAGAAAACAACCGTCCAAGTTAGGGTTTTACGGTTCCTTGAACCCTAGTCCACCTTATGGGCCCGTTTATTTTAGATTTAAAAAAAATGGATTTTCCTTTGTATTTTTAAAAATAGATTTTTTTGAAATTTACTTAAAAATAGTAAAAGTTATTTCAAACTCATTTGAAATAAGTTAAAAAAGAGATTTTGACAATCACTAACTTAAATATTCATTGTTCGAGATTTTACATAGTAAAATCACATATTTTTTCAAAATGACATCTTTCAAAAATGATTTTTATGAAAAGCTATTTGAAATAGCTTTTTTTTTTTTTAGAGATTTTTTCAAAATCTTAGTATCCAAAAAAACTTATAACCAAATAATGAAATACTTAGAATGACATTTTAAGATAAACTATTCAAACAGATTTTTCATTTGAAACTTAAGTTGAAAATTTCTTTGTTAAAAAAATTATAACAAAAATACTTTACACTATCAAAATCTATTTTAATAAAAAAAACCTCTCACCTATAAAGCTCATCAACTTAACCATCATAGTGTTTGTAAGTACAACCCTACCTCCGACACCGAAGACGAAAATTCCAATCAAGTACCACCGTCCAAGAAACCTTCTTCCACCGTCTGCCGCCGCTGTTGTGAACCCGAGTTCCAAGATCAAAATAGTGAAGATTTTTTATTTAATTTTTTTTTAGACTGAGAATATATAAACCATTTATAATGGGTAGTGTATTCACTTATGTAAACAGAATGAGAAGGCAAAGGATTCGGTTATGCCTTCTTGTTCCTAAGAAAAAGGGAATGAAGGTTTAGGAGAATTTGGTTGGCGTGAACTTAGGCCCCAGTGTTTAGGCAAAAGTGGGGAAATGAAAATGAGTTCCGGACATGAATTGGATATTTTGTTGCATAACATAAGATACACCATAGTTTTAGACAACAAAGAGAAGGGGAAAATACTAATTCAAAGCATGGATGTGAGTTGAAGGAGTGGATTATTGATGCAAGAGTATGGATATTTCTTAACATTGAAAATGAAAATTCAATGTTTAGTTAATTAAATCTAAGTAAACTTATTTTGAACCACAAAAATAAAAGATAACTAAATCAAGTCTGATTCCAAAAGAGAAAGTTGAATATAGTATTAACATTTAGGATATGTTTTTGAAAGGCTAAGTCTATATTTTAAAATATATGTGACGTTTTGTTTCATAAAAAAAAAAGTGACGTTTTAAAATAATAAATAAATAATCAAAGAAGATGATAAATGTTTATATACTACTTCCTTTAAAAAAATGGTTATATACTACTTCAATTAAACTACCAAAAAAATTGATTTAAAAAAATAACATTTCAAAATGTCCATAATTTAAAAGAGAAAAATAAATCCTCCCCTTGGAAACCCTTATCCAAACATTCACTAGTTTTCATAATATTGTTTTTTATAATACTATTTTTTTTTTCTAAGTAGTTTAGTTGCTATCAATTCATTTTTTTAAGGTGAATAAATGGGTGTTTAAGATTCGAACTCTGATTACTGCACATAAGCAATATCCCTACTAATTGAGTTAAGTTCATTGAAACTATTATAATATTACATTTATAGATAAAACCAAAAAGGAATATAAAGGAAAAGCACTAAGTAGTTTTTCCAAAGAAAATACAACCTTTTTATTTGTACTTCCTTGAATTCTCTACATCCAGTTAGCACTTCATTTTCTCTTTCTCCCTCTCTTCCTACCACAACATCACTTATCACATTTTTCACACCTCTCTCTCCCTCCCTCTCTCTCTATTTCTTTCTCTTCTTGGTGTAGAACGGATAATGGTTGTACAAAAATAATTTTCCAAGAAAATATGAGATATACATAAAATATGGCTTTGTGCATAGATTGGAACAACGGGACTAACAACTTTACTCACCCCATCTTATCAAAAAAAAAAAAACTTTACTCACCCCACATTTCGATAAGGCAAAATTACATTTATCGTGGTAAAAATCAAATCACAAATTTCTCACAATAAAAATAAAGAATATCACTCACTCAAAAAAAAAAAATACATTATAAAAAAAATGCAAAAAAAAAAAAAGCCTTTGAAATTAGCCCGATTTACAAATAAAAAAGCCTGCTGAGTTACAATGTATTCCTAAATCAACCATTGAAATGCAAAAAAACATGTTAGTGTAAGATGATATCATTAACAAAAGTCAGCACGTAACTGGATTTTATTTTTTTGACAATAGCATATTATTGGATTGAAAGGCACCCTTTACAGCTATTTACAACCAAATACAGTAAAATGTTTAAAATGGTCCTTTTTTAACTTGGATAAAACTCTGGATGATCCCTCCACAGTCACCTATATAAACTGTCCTAGAAAATATATAACAAGAAATGCACTATTTATTTTTGGCAAAATAATACCAATTATTTGAGGAATCACCGAATTTTCCACTATGGAAATACTTTCCTAAGTGATACTTACATCAGAAACTTCATCCTCCTCAATTTATAGTCAAGTCAGCTTCATATTTAGGTCATCCCTTAAGAAGAAAAGGGCATTACATATGCATGCTTAAAAGCCATGTCACCTCATTTTGCCTAAACTTTTCCATTTTGCTCACACAAATCCTCCAACAAAATTTGTCTATTCTTTTTATGAAGAAGATATACTGGGAAATTTACTTTACTTCACATCTTTCCTAATTGCAACAACTGATGAGGCAAGAAAACATTCAGACTAGGTGCTTTGGAAGATATCTCAATGATGTCCCCGTCTTGAATGGTGTAGTTGATATGAGAACCATCGATATATATCACACCTTTTCTACAAGTCCACGTAGCGTTCATTTTTTCGTCGTGTTTAATCAATCCATGCATAGAGTCTGACACTGCTGTAGGTGAGATAGGCTCCCTAATCATGTACTGGAGATCCCGAGATAAAATGGGCATTGGAAATCCACCTGCTGAATGCATTGCAGCTGTTGAACCGGCAGCTGTTGAAACTCTTAGACCGCTTGATCTACAGTTAATTGGTGGCGAACACGATTGACCTTCCTTTGTAATTCTGCAAACATATAAGCTTAATTGGCTTTCTTTGTTTTTTAATAGCTTGGTTTTTCATCGCCTTTTTTTGTTTGGGAAGTGGGAGGCAAATAATCAATCTTAGAGATGAAAATAAATAAAAACAGAGAGTAAATACTCAGTTTAGTCCCCAAGAAAAACGGCAAAACCCAATTTAATCTTTAAGAAAAATAAAAGTAACTTTTAGTCCCCAAAAAAGAAAAAACCAAGACAACTTAGTTCCCAAAACTCAATTTTTTTGTCTCCTCTTTGGGTCTCAGGGACTAAATTGTATAGGTTTTATTCTCGGACACAAAAAGTTGGTTTTATTTTTCTCAACTAAATTTGGTTTACCGATTTTTCTCGGGACAAAAATGAGTTTTCACTCGAATAAAAGAGTATATGAATCACAGGGTTTTCATATCTCACTTGGAAGCTCTTACCTGAAGGAGAACCTAGAGAGTGAAGCAGGACATGGATGCGCAACTAAGATATCATTGAGAGCATAAGTTGACAGTCGTTGTGCATTTACGGATATCATTACCCTTGTTAACTCGGAAGGAGAAATTCGACCTTCGAGTATACCATCTAAAACCTGAAAAAGATTTTGAAAAAATCACATTGGTAAATAGCAGGCCAGCTAACACAGTCATGTATACACTTGCTCAAGGTTCAACAAAAAGGATGAAATCAAGTAGATAAAGCACTTTTCACTGTTCAAATGATTTGGATTGAAGCACTGTGAATTACTGGAAAGTTTCATTCAAATGATATTCAAGAAGAGGCTCTATATAGATCCACAAATTAATTAAATTTTGTCATTGGCATATACATAAAACAAACATGAAGGGCATAATATTTAAAGATATAGCCCATAAGAACCAGATGTATCTATATGTATGTGGTACGAAGTTTATCTTTTCTACAATAATATGGGTAAAAGAAGTACAGTAAAAAGGTAAAAGCCACTTCTAATTTCTTCATGTTAATACATGTCATAAGTGTTGTGAATTCGATGAAAAAATCACACCAATAACAAACTTGATGTGTGGAGCAAGGAATAATCAAGCAACCAAAAAACAAAGTGTATGGAACAATTATAAACACAAGCCAAAAGTAGAAAACAACGAGAGAGAAAAGAAGAGAGAACACAAGAATTTGTTGACCCAGTTCGGTCCAAATTGACCTAGTCTGGGGGAGAGAGCAGCCCTCCGTTTCACTATAATGATGAGTAACCTTACAAAAGAGATATCAATGGGTTACAAGAATAAGTCTCCCGCCTAATTCTACCCAAAGTCTCAATCTCTTCTCGTAACCAAGAGACTCAATCCTAATAGTGTTTCCCAAGGTGAATCAACCCTCAAACCCTAGTTTTTGTTGCCAAAGAGACAAACTCTATACAAACCCTAGTTTTGTTGTTGTCTTTCTAAACCCTTGTTTCAGCCCCCTCTATCTCCAAGTTTACTCTGATACAAAGTCTATATTTATAGTAAATAACCCCCATAAAATTGTAACAAATCTGGCCCAAAAAATACGTTTCACTTTTTTCCCACTGCGCGAATTTGGGCGGCGAAAAAAGCCGCAACAAAATGCTGAAAAACACAGCCAAATTCGGGCCCTGATTTTGCTTTGCACTTCCAGAAATCCAATTTTGAGTCACTTCTACAACAATCTCCACCTTGACTCTAAATTAGTGATGATGCCAAACCATCAACCACCTTGCTGCTCTTTCCCTTGCTTTCCACGACACCAAGTAGCTCCACAAGTTTACACCCTAACCTCTTCAACCATCGGAATGTCTTCCGCCCTTTTGAAGATCCTTGTGTCCAAACTACTCATGGAATTTTAGGTAGTTCCACAAGTATACACCTTAACCCCTTCAACCATCGGAATGTCTTCCGCCTTCTCGAAGGTCCTTGCAGTCCAACTACACTAGGAATTTTAGGTAGTTCCACAAGCATTCACCTTAACCTATTCAGCCATCGGAATGTCTTCCGCCTTCTCGAAGAGTCCTTGCAGTCCAACTACACTAGGAGTTTTAGGTAGTTCCACAAGCATTCACCATAACATCTTCAACACAGGACATCTCCCGCTTCTTTGAAGGTCCCTTTGCATCCAATCACCCTTGGCCTTTTTTTAGGGTAATCCCGCAAGCCGTGCTATACATTCTTCAACCTCCGGAATGCTTCCGTCTTCATGAAGAAATCCCTTGGTCACCACTAGAGCATAGCACCCAAGGTCCTCCATAGCCGTACCATTACTGGTGTGTTCAACTCCACCTCAAGCTGAGCGTACTCTACCTCAACTAGCAAATGCGTACATTCCACTATGTCTTCAACCTTGAAACTCCACCTCAACAGGTAGATCATGAGTATTGTTGCCTCCGCCTCTCCAGACTAATCATTAGTATTCTTACCATTGCCTCTCCAGGCTGATGTTGAGTGTTTAACGTCTCTCCAGACGATCACCGCTTCACTAGGCATCATTCTTTAGGTGAGACACATCACCTTCTTCATCCTCCAAACAACACACACCACCAGAGCACCCGCATCCTGAAGATGCACCTCAATCTTCTCCAAATCACCAATGATTTTGTTGAACTCTATAAGTTGTTCCATGATGGTCTTTGACTCTACCATCTTGAATGAGTAAAGTTGTTGCTTTAGGAATTGCCGATGAACCAAAGACTTTGTCATATACAAATATTCGAACTTTGACCACATCGATGCCGCAGTTGTTTCCTTCGCTACTTCTCTCAAAACTTTATCCCCGAGGCACAAGATAATGGCACTCCTGGCCTTGTCCACCATCTCGGTCTTCTCCGTTCGTGACATGGTGACCGGTAACACACCTTCACCCTTCAAAGCTTTCTCACACTTCTGTTGTATTAACACCGCTTCCATCTTTACCTTCCATAACCCAAAATCGTTATCTCCGGTAAACTACTCAATATCCCACTTCGAACCCATGGTACTTGATTATCCTTTGACCCTTGCCCCACGATGGGGGCCAATTGTTGTTAATTCGATGAAAAAATCACACCAATAACAAACTTGATGTGTGGAGCAAGGAATAATCAAGCAACCAAAAAACAAAGTGTATGAAACAATTATAAACACAAGCCAAAAGTAGAAAACAGCGAGAGAGAAAAAAAGAGAGAACACAAAAGAATTTGTTGACCCAGTTCAGTTTAAATTGACCTAGTCTGGGGGAGAGAGCAGCCATCTGTTTCACTATAATGATGAGTAACCTTACAAAAGAGATATCAATGGGTTACAAGAATAAGTCTCCCGCCTAATTCTACCCAAAGTTCCAATCTCTTCCCGTAACCAAGAGACTCAATCCTAATAGTGTTTCCCAAGGTGAATCAACCCTCAAACCCTAGTGTTTGTTGCCAAAGAGACAAACTCTATACAAACCCTAGTTTTGTTGTTGTCTTTCTAAACCCTTGTTTCAGCCCCCTCTATCTCCAGGTTTACTCTGATTCAAAGTCTATATTTATAGTAAAAATAACCGCCATAAAATTGTAACAAATCTGGTCCAAAAAATACGTTTCACTTTTTTCCCACTGCGCGAATTCGGGCGCCGATTTGCACCCTTCGGGCGCCGAGAAAAGCCGCAACAAAATGCTGAAAAACACAGCCAAATTCGGGCCCCAGTTTTGCACTTCTAGAAATCCAATTTTGAGTCACTTCTACACCAACAAGTATACTTGTTTTTTTGCACTTGGCTCCGGTTTCACCTTTCAAACTGCCCTTATAAGTAGAGGAACATTTTCCATAGAGTTCATGTGTGAAGGAAAATTCCCTTAATTTGCAGATATAACCGAGGTAGGTTATTTCCCAACAAATGAGCATTTGGTGCTGAAAATTAGTAACCAAGTTTGAACCAGTCACGCAAAAAATTAGCATAATAATACATCCACATCTGAACATTAACTTGGAGAAACAACACAGTTGTCCAAATTAGAAAGGGTTCCTTTCAAAGGTGCTACATGTGTAGCCGGTGTGCTGTTCATTAACTCATGTATCAGATTGGTATCAAATTATAAGTTCAGAAATAATATTGACACGTGCATCCAAATATTTAAAAATATTGAAATGGATATCGAACACACGTTTTTGTAACTTTTTCTCAATTCTCTTCGTTGATTAAGGTATCATGAACCTAAACCTGTGCTATTGTTATTCCATGCTAAAATAGCTTTGACAACAAGTAATTTAGACTATCCCAATTGGCTTCACCACCGGTAAATTCATCACTATGACAACAGAGTCATAGAATTTGAAGATATCAGGTTTACAACATCTGCTATTTCTTCTAAAGTATTATAGAGTTTATCTTACTTGTTCAAAGTTTTCAACAGTTGCAGCACAAAGATGACCGGTGCTCCTAGTAGCATCAAACACACCACTGAATTTCTCCACCTATTGCAAATAAAATATGAATTTAAATTAAATGTCGAAACTCGGAAGCCAAAATATCAATATTAAAACCAAGACTGCATGCATATAAACCTCATCAATCCGTGTAGGATCGGAGTTAACTCCAAGAACTGGAATTCTGTCATCAATGAAATGGCTGGCTTGCAGAAGAGTTCCATCACCGCCAATTGTAACAACCAGGTCAACATCATTGATGGGCTGTGTCAAATCATTTCGATGTACAGCTTTCCATTCAACTGATTTTTTCCGCAGAATTTCTTGACAAAAGTTTATGGAATCATGGTGCACCTTATTCCTATTATTCAAAAAGTGTAAGACCTGCAATTTTCTAACAGAATTAAAACTTGAAATGACACAAAAAGACCTATAATGATGCCTACTATCCAAGTAAAACATAAGCCAAAACAGCAGAAATATCACTAAGTTAGGATACATATGAGGGTTGAGTTCCTGAATACTTATCATATATATACGATTCCTCTCTCACACAATTATTTTCTTGGGTCTAGACTCTTTCATTTGTAAAAACTACTACCCACTTTTTTCCATCATAAACAAACATATATAGATATCATTTTGAACACTAAACTAATAAAGCTTTTATTGGTTGGAATGAAATGGCCACGTGGAAAATGGAAATGTAGTTGGACAAATAAAATTCATCAAGTTCTCAGATGAAAACCCATGAAGCATCTCATATTAAGTAAGAATTCATTCAAGTGTCGAGTTCTCTCATATACTACAAGAATCAACTCACAAAATTCAGCTAATACAGAACCTCATACTTTATATACTAATTTGCTTTAAAAATTGAGAACATGAGAAGAGGTAATATGACCATATAATATAACCTTACACCAATCATCAAGTTCGGTTTTACTCAAACCTAATCTCGACCATATATGTATGGTTGTATGGGTAAAGATTAGCTCATCTCATGCTCTTACCTAATAGACAGGCAAACACAACAATTTTCTTGGTTCTAGCTCATTCATTGGTATGAAACTCTTCATGGACACCAGACACGACACTGCCACATAGATATTGCTAATAAATTAAGTAAATCAATGTGTTTGTGCTGAACACACTTTCGATCTCAAGTGTCCGAGCTACATAAATAACTACCTCTTTTTAACCAACACAAGCAAGCAAATATAAATAACCATGGAACATTGAACTAAGATCTGTTGAACGTAATCATACGGTGTCAACATATCCGATGCCCGTCTATGTCCCTATCCGTGCTTCATAAACTAAAACTTTTCTAAGTCGAGGGCAGTTAAAAAATGAGAATGCAACTGCACATATACATAAAAATATTCAATCTTGTGATTTTCCACAAGCCCATTTTGACTCTAACAAAGCACAGTCTCTCACACATCCACACAGACATTTTATCAAACAAGATACATGCAAATAAGAAATTTCAAAAAAAAAAACAAACCACCCATTAACGCTTAGAAGATTCAATAACACAGACAAAACCATTAACGAGAGAAGAAGAAGAAGAAGAAGAATTACCTGAGGGTGTGTGTGAGAAGGTTGCGGTGATACAGCGAAGGGTTTAAGAAGAAGTAACAGTTTCTTCATCGCCATTCGCTTTTGCTCCTTCAAATGTTTTCAACAACACAGCTCACCGAATTTGTTATTTGCAAAAAAATTGATTTTGAATGAATTGATTTAGTAACATTAATTTTGATCGATTAAAAATGAATTAAATGTAAAATGACATTGTTCGAATACATTCACATACTATAAATTTATGTGTAAAACACAATTTTATAATCAAAAGATATAAATCATATTTATCAATTCTACTCAAAAAGAATCAATATGTCATAATCAATTACTCCCTCCGTCCTAATTTATAATCAAAAAAACACAAATTCACACTTATTAAGAAAACTAAAAAATTTGAGTTATAGTTTTCTGCATTCTTCTTGGAAGTTTCATAAAAAGATGTAAAAACAATTTTTATTGGATAATGATTATGGAGAAAATAAAAAGGAGAACAAATTAAATGCAATTTGCATTTAATTTTACTTTGGAATTTTTTTTTATTTTAAAAAAAACATAATAATAGCATAAAAGTTGGTCTTTTTTACTTATATTTTGGAACAAAGAAAATGAGATTTTTTTTTGCTTATAATTTAAGACGGAGGTAGTATACATATTCTACTATACTTATTTTAGCTTTTCTAGAAGTGATTTTTAGATAACTAAATCCAATTTACGACTAGCGAGAGAAAGATAAAAGAATGGTCTGAAAAATGTAATAGATGGGTGATAAGATACAATGAGAGCAATAAAAAAAAATTAAGTGTCGGAGCTGAATGCACGTAGAAAAATAAGAAGGTAAATTATTTGCTCTCTTTTAAGATTTCTATATATGTAAAAAAAAAATTAATTGATGATATGATGTTTGGTGGACATTGGAAACACCAATTTTACATTTTGGATGGATCCACACATCCGTACTTTTTAGGCTTTGTTTAAGAGTTTGAAGAGGATGAGAGAGTTAAATATTAGAAAATTTGATAAATCTTTCACAATATTTTAATGGGTATTTTGTTTTAGAGAATGATAAATTAATGTTTATAATTAATATATTTTTAGTTTTAAGAATATTATAACAACATATATTGAATCTTACTTAATATAACTTAATGATAAATTGATATTTGGTGAAGATGTTCCTTGCTTGGTTTGGACTCGAAAGGGTTGGTATAGTTGCTGCTTTCGTTGCAGGGGCTTTTGGTTCTTGAATCTCTCTATGTTGACAGTTGATTCTTACACCATTCCCGGGTATCCCAATCATCTTGTTGATTGACATGGGACTGTATGGACTCGAAAGAGTCATCAATGCTTGATGTTGTTGTTGCAGGGAGTTGATGGTACGTGATCCGATTCGTGTTGACGGTGGACTCATTCGCCAAACTTTAAACCTGCGCTTAATTGTTAGAATTGTTTAGGGTTGAATCCACTTTGTGGATCTTTTTTTGGTTTTGCCCGTTAAGGTTGTTAACTGAATCAGGTTTTATGTCCCCCCCAATTTTTATGTAATTTTTTCTTTTTTTTAATAATATATATGAGCAATTGGCAACAGATAAGAGTAGGGTTCCAACTTAGTTGGACACTATTCTCTTTTATGTCATTTTGTTCTTGACTTATAAAAAAATATTATCTCTTGAAGCAAGGTTTAGCTTTTCGTAGTCATGATGAGACTCCATCATCAAGTAATAATGGTAATTCTCTTGTTAACCATAATGAAACTACTCGTGAAGTTTGGAAGAATACTCGTGGAAATCTTGAGCTAACATCTCCTCATCAAAAGGAAATTGTTTGAGCTGATGCCCATTAAACTGCTAAAGCAATACTTCATGATGTAGGAGACGATTTCTTTGCTATTATGATTGATGAATCTCGAGATATCTCAATTAAGGAGCAAATAGTTGTTGCTTTACGTTATGTTAATAAAAAAGGAAAAGCTGTTGAGCATTTTCTTGGTATTGCTGAGGTTTCTAATACTAGTGCTTTATCCTTGAAATCGGCTTTGGAGACATTGCTTGCAAAATATGGGTTAAGTTTGTCCAGGATACATGGACAAGGATATGATGGAGCAAGCAACATGCGAGGTGAATATAATGGTCTCAAAAGCTTGATATGGAAAGAAAATTGTTCTGCTTTCTATATTCATTGTTTTGCTCATCGACTCATATTAGCTTTTGTGACATTAGCAAAAAAACATTATGACATTGCAACATTTTTTAATCTAGTAGCTAATTTGTCTAATGTTGTTGGAGGATCATGTAAGCGTCAAGATGCTCTTTGTGAAAGTTAATTTAAAAAGGTGGAGGAAGCATTGAAAGTAAGAGAAATAACTAGTGGGTGTGGCATGAATCAAGAAATTGCGGTTAAGAAGGTGGGGGACACTCAATGGAGTTCACATTATGGTACATTACTTAGTATAGTTTCTTTATTCTCGTCTATGATTGATGTGCTTGACATGATTGAGGAATATGGAACATGCTTAGAGAAAAAAGGTGAAGAATGCTTTTGTTGAAATGTATGCAATCTTTTGAATTTATTTTCATCATGCACTTGATGATTTTTTTTTTTTTGTCAATTACTCATGCGCTATCTCAAGCATTACAAAGAAGTCATCAAGATATTGTTAATGTCATGAAATTAGTCAAAAATGTCCAAACAAAAGTTTCAATGGATGGGATTCTTTGCTCCATGAAGTTTCATTGTTTTGTGAACATCATGAAGTTGTCATCCAAAATGGATGATACCTATCAAACAATTAAAAAGTCAAAGCGCAACTTTAAGAAATTTTTTAAATTACATTACTTTCAAGTTCAATTCTTCTATCAAGTGATTGATCGATAACTTCAAGAGTTGAATAATCGCTTTACAGAAGTGAATACTGAGTTGCTTCTTTGTGTAGCTTGTTTAATCCCAAAAGATATCTTTTATGCATTTGATAAGGAAAAGTTGATTCGTCTACCTCAATTTTATCCTTCAGAATTTTTTCCTATTCAACTATTGGCACTAGATTCTCAGCTTCAAAATTATTTCTTAGATGTATGCTCTGAAGATGCATTTTGGGAATTAGAGGGGATTGGTGATTTGAGTATAAAGATGGTGGAGACAAGGAAACATATTGTGTACCTGTTGGTATATTTTCTTTTAAAGTTATCTTTGATATTACCTCTGGCAACTACAACAGTTGAAAGAGCTTTCTCAGCAATGAATATTATCAAGGCTGAGTTGCGAAATTGCATGGTGATCAATGGTTAAATGTTTGTCTAGTTACTTTTATATATATACACACACACACTAGCGAAATTATGAACAATATTTTTTTGTGAAATTTTGATTTTGATTAAAACTAAATATATAAATGTTTGTTGCTTGTAAATTATAACAAATCAAACTAACCGTGATTATCTATTTCAATGACACCAACAATATAACAAAAAAAAATTAATTTTAATTTTTTAACGACACCAATGATGGTTGGATATGGCAAGTGTACCAAATCGTTTACCAAGTAATAAAGTGATAAGTAGAGTATCGTATTCACAGGGATTGTTGTTTCGTCCAAAAACTCGCGTTACTTACTTTTGTAAGTTTGAAGATATAAAAGATAAGGGTTAGAAAGGTTGCAATTTTTATTTGTTTGCAACAGAGCAAGTTTACCTGTTTTTGGTTGCAGAAAAGTAAGCAGCGGTTAGGATTCTTTGAATCCCCCTTGTTTATATTGTTGGATATTAAGTAACAGTGATGCCGCATTTATTTATCTTAGGTAGACTATTCAAGTGATAAGGTCGTTGGGACGTTCTAACCTAGTCGGTTGTCAAGCTGAACTTGTTGATCACACGGTGATCCTTACGTGTGGGGTCTATACTATCCCGGTTGATCTAGGTTTATCCCTCCGATGGCTAACTGCACCTGCTTATCACACGGTGATCCTTACGTGCGGGGTCTTGTTAATTCAAAGGTAATTGAAACATAAACTTAAATTGGCGTTGTAGCTTTTCCCAAGGCAATGAAGGCTAAGGTTCCATTAGGTCGGCTCATCTATGAATCTTAGGACACTCATATCACACCCTCTCTACACTCTTAATAGTTCTACAAACGGACAACCCTAATCTACGTCTACCTTACTAAGGGTTTCAAGAGAATGGTTCGATATTATGTTTATTCCCCAGAGACACTTGTTTCCCTAATTACTAACTAGTTACATCTTAGGTTCGGTAGAGTAACCACTCAGTCTTAGTAATGTCACCTCCTAAGTACTTACAACTAGGGTCTACTCTCTTTCGATATCTTTTGTTAGTTAATAATCACCTACTTCCTAGATAGATAGTTACTAGTATAATGCTATAAATATCAAGATATAAGCAACAAGATAATAGTAATAATGTTAGGCCCTATCACAACCTAAGTACCTAATCTAGAGTTATGCTCCTTTGAAATAAATCACTATATCAGGAACTTAATAGCGAACAAAAGAATAAATAAAATAAACGACATGTTATATTAAATAAATATCCAACAAAAATAAACAGAGGTTCATCTTAGAACTCTAACCTAAAAAGATTTAGTTACACATGGTAACTAAAAACAAATTACTAAAGATAAAAACATACCCTAGAAAATCAAGGAGAAGATAGATTCTCTCCTAAAGCTCTGAAGTAACCTTCCTCTTGAACTACCACGGTTCTGAACAAAAAAATTTGAATGAGAAATGCTAGTATTTATAAGGGAGATTTCTAATTGGGTTTGAGCTGAAAACCCGGGCCAAACCCACTAAAACAATTAAAATTACGCTTGTGCCCCTCGCATTTGAGATGCTTGGGGCGCATATAGTGCAATTTTGCATATGCTCTAGGCGCATGGCTGCTCCTCTTGGGCCCAGTTTCTCCAATTTTTGTCGTTTTTAGGTCTTCATCTTCAAATAATTTACCTCGGAACTTGGGAACAAAATTTCTCCCTATGTAAAGTCTCTCGAGTCCTCTTGAATCTTCATTCTTGGTCTTCCCAAAGTCTTGATAATTCTTCAGATGTTCTTGATTTTCCGGTTTGCATGATTTCTTCGCGAATTACTTCAAAACCCCCCTAAGATTGCTATGTTTCAGAAAAACTAGAATTACAGTCTCAAATATCGAAAACATTACAAAAGTCCTGAAATCATAGGCAATCGTTCTAATACTCCTCCTTTTTGCTACTAAAACCTACTGAAAATGACTGAAAAACATGCTAAGAATAACGTAAGATGACTTGCCATCAACCGACAACAATCTTTATTATACAAAAAGTTGTTTAAGGGTATAACTGGGATAATGAAAAAGTAAGTATAGATATACTCATCTAGTTTGTTACACTATTTAAAGGATAAAGGAAAAAAAATTGACATATATATATGCTCATATCGTGTTTGTTACACTTTTATTTTAATATTTAAATTTATTCTTATCTATTTGTTATATGTGTTATTTGTATTGTAACTTGAGGGCAATTTTGAAAATAGAAAAAGTCAGCCCAAAAGGGATGAAATGAGTTATTTTCTTTATATATAGTTTTAAAAAATGACAAGTCGTTACCGCTTGTGAGCCCATACAAATGGAAGTGTTCATGATCTTACATAGCAACAACACAAAATCTATAAATAATAATTCCTACTTCCTTGGAGCTATGAAAACTTCATCAAGTTGTATCCAAATTGAGCATATAACCATAGTTCACGATCCAATTACCATATTCATTATGTAACATATTTAAAATCAATTGATTGTCATGCTCATATTCCACATAAATCCTTTCCTATTAAAAATGTTGTGATTTAGCCCCCTGCTAAAAAATTTTTTGGCCCCCATGATTTAGCCTCTTTGCAAATGTCTATCTTTTTGCCAATTTTAACCGAGTTAACGTACACATGGAAGTGGGTAGGATGCCAAATGTGTATTTTTTGAATTAAAAAAAAAATTAAAAAATCCAAGCGTGTACATGTTGAATAAAAAGAAAGAAAGGCACATGCAGTCTCTCTACCTCCTCCTCTCCCATCAGATCCACCACCCCTCTCTTTCATCTTCTTCCATTCTTCCTGCAAATTCAACATTCAAGCACACCACCACCCATTTCCTCTTCTCTCCGGGTCTCTCCTCTCTTGTTACTCTCTCTTCTTGCTCCGGCGACCACCGCACTGGTCCCTAAATGATAAAATATAAGGTCTAAACCAACAAACCGGAGGTCCAAATCGAAGAGGTCTGAACCAACAACAAGGTCTGAACCAACAAACCGGAGGTACGAATCAAGGAGGTCCGAACCAAGAAATCGGAGGTATGAGTCAACAACATCCAAGATTCCTTCAAAGAAACACAGGAACCAGTGGTGGGTTTAAATTGCCTGCGAGAATTTGAAGAAATGCAGGTTCCGCATAGATTGTAATAGCTTTGAAAATGATAGGTGTTTTTTTATGACAAAAAATGATAGGTGTTTTTTGTTAGCAATTAGAAATTAGAACTTCTCAAATTGAGAATGGTAGATTTGATTTCTGATGGTACTTTGGAAAACTACTCCCTTTTTTGTTGAACAAAATTATAAAGAGGAATTTTTAAATTTGTTAGTTTTTTTTAATAAAAAAATTTGTTGTTTTTTTTTAGATTTGTATTCATGGTAATATTCGTTGTATTTGAAACTTGGTTGTGTTAGTTTTTATGTTAGGACTTAAGATGATTATTTTGGTGATTATCTATGTAGTATGATCTGTTGTTATTTTAGGGTATGCAATGATTTCTGAATTGATACGTCAGATTCTTTTATCCGTGGCATTTAAATCCATGAGATGCCAACAAAACATGTGCATGATATGTCATATTATTGAAGAGATTGTTGTTGTATTTTTTGGGTTGTGGTTAAGAAGAAGATGAAGTTGTTGGGTTTGATGATGTTGGTGGGTTAAGAAGATGAAGGAGAAGGAGATTAATGATGTTGTTGGGTTTGTTGAACCTCCCGTGCCCATTCTTTTTCCTTTCTTTTTTTTAAAAATATATTTTTATTCAGTTAGTAAACACTTGACATCTTTCTTTTTTTAAAATATGTAATTACACATGTGGCATGCCACACAAACTTTAAAAAAGTTAAAACTGACAAAAAAAAAGATGATTATTGCAAAGGGGTTAAATCATGAGAGGCCAAATTTTTCATTTTTTTTAATAGGGAGTCAAAATCGCAACATTTTAAATCTTAGGAGGTCAAAAATACACTTTAGCCTAATATTTTTTCACCAACTATCCTTACCTTAATCATAATTTTCTTCAAACGCAATTATAATAAAGCAATTACCAAATATTTTACCTTTATTGCATAAATAAACAACAAACAATTCAAACGACCCTAAGCATGCTCCTAAAATGACAATAGGCACACGAAAACAAAAAGAAACTTAATCATCCTTTGAAATCACTATATTGATCAATGATTTTGATAAACAACTAAATAACGACGTAACTTGAAAATAATTCCACTCCTCAGAGCCATCAATTGAGTGTTAGCTATCATTAACTACTTATCCATAGTAGGGCTTAGGTCACCCTACACATAATATTGTTTTGATTTTACTCTAATTGTTCTCAATGTAGACTTAAGTTTTCCCCCAACTTAAAAATAGAAAAGTTCAACGTAACCAATAATGAAGATACTTTAAAAAAGATCACAATAATCCTTACTAGTAGGCGTAGTTTTGTAGAACGGAAAGGAACCGCTTCTAAGGAGTTTTGAGATTATATTATATAGGAACATGAAATTAAATAACTATCTATTACAATGCATGTGTGGCAAGTGTCTTCTAACTTCCAAGAGAAACTTCTTTGATAACTTCTCTACTATAACTTCTCTTTTGAATTTGAATCTTTAGCGCTTTTGGATGAATAACTATCACTCTTGAAACTTTTTGAGTAATCATCATCAAATGACATTTTTATGAAGCTGTAACCATTTTAACGAGAATAACAATTTACCTTCAACGTTTTTTTTAGCTTCTTTAATATGCTTTAACTTTAAACCGCTCCTTTGCACAATATTTTCTCTTTCTTAAAACCTTTTCTCTTGCTCAAGAGTAAATGGTTTCACATACTTACCCTTAGTTGTGTTTTCAAGGATTCTTTAAATGCATACTAATACTAACTTAGTTTTTATCGGTAAAAAAAATCGTATTTTAAATAGAGAAGTAGAATAAATAATTCATCTAAACAGCCATATTGTCTTCATTTATTAAAGTAGCTAATTATAATTATGTAGTGAAAATTTTGTCTCAATGTCTTCTATGAGTGAATGGAGGTAACTTAATTAAATAACATAATAATAAGCATTTGAGCTTGTAAGAGAAATTGTAAGGTCAAAGAAACGTAAATATATATGTGAGGGAAATCAATATAGTACCAACATTACATACAAATAATATCATACAACTACAAGTAACATAAATTCTTTTTGTCAAAAAAAAAAAAAAGTAACATAAATTCTTTTTCAACTACACTTAGACACATGGATGGATCTTCATTGCTGGTGGATAGATGTCATCGAACACCTTAGATATTTTATACATACTATATTTGATGTATTATGACATTAGTTTTCATCTAAAGTTGATGCTTTTTACAACATCAGTTCGTGAGTTCAAGTCCTTGTTTCTATATTTCTTTTGTATTTTTATTCAAAAAAAGGTTTTGTCTGGACTTGAACCCTCACGTAGGGGAGATATTACAACAAAATTAATCATTGCACCAACTATTTATTTATTATTTGAGTATATATATATTCAATGACTTTTTGGCACACAACAAAATCACTCGATGTTACATAAGAACACACTTACACATATTCCTAATGCACTTTTGGTGTAAAGGAAAGGAGCACATATATCTTGGACAATGAGAAGATCTTTTGCAAAGAATGAAATGTCCTGTAAAATAAGAACAAACAAGTTTTACTAAAACACGATAAAATATTGTGTGTAAAATAAAATTGAAACTTTAAAGTGGTGCGAAAAATGACTTACCGCCGTTGATAACAACAAGAAAAATAAAACGAAAGATGATCAGAACATAAAATAAACTTGAGATTTGAACCATATTTTTCTTCATTTCCATGTAATAAATATAAATTTAATTTACCACACTTTATAAGGGAAAAAAAATGCATTCTTAACTTTAATCAAATAGTTTTTAGAAGTTAGAGCATGAAAGAAACCATTTATAAAATTGAAAGTATTGCAAATTGTCTCTAAGTTACATCAATGTGCCATTTTTATCTCTTTCCGTCAATCATTTGATCACTTAACTTTAATAAAGAACTCACATAAAAATTCATTCTTCTTTAAGGTATTTCAATATTTATATTTTATTTCTTTTTTAACCTTTCATGATAGACAAAAAAAAAAACATATCAAAAGAAAAATAATAGTGACGGATGATAATAAAAGAGTAGTCAAAATAATGCATTGAAGATGTGACAACTCATTTATTTACCAATTCAAAGTGTCATAGGATAATGTTTTTTTATTAAAAAAAAAAAGCATAGGATCAAATATAAAACGTATTAAATGTGAAATTTTCACGAGTTTAACCAATGTTGTGCTACCCTGCCAAAGCAAAGAAAAAGAATTATTTATGAGATATTGTTGTGGAGACAATTTTTTTGTGATCTTACAATTGAATAAAAATAAAAACAATAATCAAGTGCATGGAAGGTACAAGAAAGGTCTTGTAGACTTAGAAAGTAAATAAGACCAAACAAGCCTTGCTTAATACTACAATGTGACGATACATAGACAATTACAAATTTAGAAACACACAAGTCGATCGGAAAAAACCCCTAAATATTTAACCTATGTTGAAGACCGTTATTAGCCTAAGGCATATGGAAAACATACATGTATTAGTAGTTATGAGAATTTTCGCGGTATTTTTTTCATTAAGGATTGGGTTTCTTTACCTGGTGTTTTGTCTGTTGCTTCGTGTGGTATTCATGTTTAGCATATGCCTGCTCTGACCGAGATATTTGAAGATGATTTTGTACTTCAATTCGGTGGAGGAACTTTAGGACACCCTTGGAGAAATGCACCTGGTGTCGTAGCGAATCGAGTAGCTCTGGAACCATGTGTACAAACTCGTAACGAGGGACTTGTTAGAAAACATTTTATCACTTCCTTATAAGATCGGCACCTACGGCCAGTATTCGTAGGTAAAAGATTTTATTAGTTCTCAATAAGCTTAGAACATACGGCAAGCATCCATAGGTAAAACAAAAATGTTTGTCTGATAAAATTCAATCACTATAGGTATAGGATATACTGACGGAAAATCCATAGGTACAACGAAAAATGTGCCGTAGGTATATGAATTTTGTGCTATAGCTATGGCCAATTAACTTTTATCTACAGGTTTTAGCTGTCACTAAATGTCTATTTTCTTGTAGCGAGAATGTCTTCTAAATTGGATAAATATCTTATGGAGTCAATATTCTCTCCATTTTGGATCTCTACAATTTCTTTCATTTGGAGAGATAAAGACGCAATAACATTTGAAAATAATTAATAATAGTGGGACTCACTCGTTGATATGATCCACAATCTATATTTTATGCGTATCTCTTTCAAAATGACAGTCTCCATTTATTTTTATAAATGGAGACAATCTTAACTCTAATCTAATGCATTTAAACAGAATCTGGTAATGTCAATACATAATTTATGTAAGGTTCATGGTTCAAACCTCGGCCACAAAAAAAGAACTGTATCTTTTAAGTTGGTTCATTTCAAAACAACTTTTTCTATTTTTTGGTTAAACAACCATTTTAAAAATTGGTTAATAAATCGAAAATTCATCACCAATTTACATATTTTCTACCATATTTTTCTTTAACCTAGTTTTCACGATCAGATTTTAAAATCCTCTCATAAAATGTATATTTTCCCAAAGTGTGTTCTTGATTTTTTCTTTCTTTCCATTAGATTGAGAAAATATGACGAGGAAAACAATTGTTAATATTACATGTCTACGACCATTGATATAATTAGAGTAACTTGGCCTTAATATGAGAAGTGTAATTCATAAAAATAAATCAGAAATAGATTTTATAATTTTCATATTTTTCAATGACAAATGTATATTATACATATACAAAGGAGAAATCTCCTGCAAGAGTATAAATAAATATAAAATTTGAGTACAAGGAGTATTTAAGTCAAACAATAATAAAAGAAAAAATCGTCACCTTAGTCACTGACTATGCGCCTCGTTGTCATAAAGGTCTTTGACTTAGGATTAAATATAGAGTTAATATGTCTTTACCCCTCTGTAATTTGAGCGAGTTCCGATTTACCCCTGTAAAAAAAATAGTTTAAATTCCAACCCTGTAATTTGAAGATTCTTTCGAAATAGACCCTTTAATTTGAAGATTCTTTCGTTTTAGACCATGAGACCATCTGACTGTGCAAACAAGATAACGTGGCACGCTGAGTTAGCATTTTTCGATAATATGGCGTGCTGACTGTATAATTAATTTTGTTTTTAATTTTTTTATTTTCATTTATATTAATTTAAAAATTAAAAAAACTGAAAATTAATTTAAAAATAGAAAAAAATTCAGATTATTTTTTTCAAAATTGAAAAAATAAAAAAAAAGATTTTTTTTGAAATTTAAAAAATTCGAAAAATCAGAAACAAATTCAGATTTATTTTAAAAAAAAAAAAAATTATAAAATTAAGATTTTGAAAATTAAAATAAAATCGATTTTTTTTCTTCAGATTATATAATTTTTAAAATTTTATTTCATATTTTAATCTGAATTATAAAAAAAATTATATTCAGATTTTAATTATATTGTAATCTGAATTACAAAGTTAATTATACAGTCAGCGTGCCACATAATCAGATATGCACAGTCAGCGCGCCACTCAGCATGCCACGTCAGCATTTTGTCCAGTCAGATGGCATCAGGGTCTAAAACGAAAGAATCTTAAATTACAGGGTTGAAATCTAAACTTTTTTTTTACAGGGGGATAAACTGGAACTCGTCCAAATTACAGGGGAGTAAAGACATATTAACCCTTAAATATAAAGAAGTCTCTGAATCTGCACTTCCGTTATTACTTTAGCCCCTAACGTTAAATAATTATGTTAAGTGATGATGTGACACATGTTTTACGATGACATGGTATATGATGTGTCACATGGACTTAAGTGAAAGTAGAAAATGGTCACTTTGGTCTCTAAACCAAAAATCAATATCCCTAAATTGAATCTCAAATCCCTAAATTTCAAATCTCTAATTGTCATCTAATTCTCTCTTTTGTTCAAAATCAATCTTTCATTAAATACCAACTTACTGTTAGGTCCTTGACTAAACATACTTACTATCAATTAGGTCCTTGACAATAAACATGTACTCTCATTAAGGTCCATCGCAAGTTGTAAACTATTATAACAACCTTGTAAACTAAAATAAGCCACAACCTTGTAAACTATTATAATACTTGTCAAAATGATTATATAATTGAATACCAAAATGTTTCCATAACATAACTATTAATTCATTACATAAAGGTCAACCATAGAGTAATCAAAAGATTGCACCACATTTAGACATATAATTCAATAAGTCATTGCATGATTATTCATCAAAAAATTAAACAAAATATTGCACCATAGTTGTGCTTATAATTTAGCAACTTTAGTACATAAATAAACTAATGAACATCACATAGTTGACCTTGGACCCCTTGGAGTAAATCTTGGAGTTGATGTGAAAGATGTAAGCATTTGTTCATTCAGACGTGCATTTGGATGCACAGTCAGGGACTTAACTAAGTATGTACAGTCAAAGACCTAACAATAAGTTGGTGTTTAATGGAAGATTGGTTTTGAACAAAAGAGAGAATTAGATGACATTATGAGATTTGAGATTTAGGGATTTAGGGTTTTGAGATTCAACTTGGGGATATTGATTTTTGGTTCAGGGACAAAAGTGATCATTTTCTACTTTCACTTAAGTCCATGAGACACATCATATGTCATGTCATTGAAAAACATGTGCCACATCATCACTTAACATAATTATTTAACGCTAGGGACTAAAGTGATACGGAAGTGCAGAGTCAGGGACTTCTTTGTATTTAATCCTGAGTCAGGGATCTTTGTGACAGCAAGGTGAAGAGTCAGGGACTAAAGTGACCATTTGCTCAATAATAAAATCAAAGAATGTCCTCCACAGAAAATAAAAGAAGCGAAAACTAAAACACCATCATAAAATCATTTAAACTCCTATCAGAAACACTCAGCACATCCAAACATGAGGAAGCCTAGGAACAAAACCTCTCAGTCAACCAACCCCCTAGACAAATCCGCCATAAGTCACTGTCGCTGCCAACACATAATGGGTTCATGATCTAACTCATAGAAGTAACATGTGTAACCAGAATGTTTTCCTAAAAACCACTTCCAAGAGGTGAATTTAACCATATCCACCATCTGGAGCTCAAAATATGTCTCCTTCCCCAAAAAGATGTCGGCGTTTCAAGGTCTAAACAAAGACCACACAAGAGTTCGTCAGATTAATAAGAAACCAAACCTCTCCTTTTTCCCCCCAACCTAACTCTACCATAGAACTAAGAAGACTCGCTAAATCTGAAGCTAAAATAAACTCCCACCCTAACCACCTAGACACATGATACCACACATGACCTAAAAAAGGACATCTAACAAAAAGATCACTTATTATTCAAATGTCTAGTTAATATTAGAACTTCACTTGAAGTATTCACAAAAAGGTAGTTATCATCTAATTATGTGGATAAAATAGGTGAGGCTAAAGTATAACACTCAATTTGAAGTAGTCACACTAGGGTTTGTAAGCTCTATTATAACTACTTCAAAAGTTCTATTGTAACTACTTCAAATTGAGTGTATTGCCTTAAAATGTGATTTTGGTACAATAATATCAATATTAATTACCTTTAAATTTATTTCCAATTGTTTAAGTTTATCTCATTTAAATAGTTTTAAACATATACTAGTTTTTATTCAGTTAATATTATACACACCAATATTATTCTTAAAAAAAAAAATTACACACCAATATTATACTAAATTTAAATGTACAATAAATTAAACTCTACAAAATCCTCTACCAAAAAAAAAAACTCTACGAAATCATCTATTTACGTTATTCATTAAAGGTTCTAGTGATATTTATGCACCGTTGTTTTTGATATTTTCTTTGACAAAAAGGTGAAAATACTTTCATAAATCGAAGTGAGAGAAAATTTTAAATACCAACAATATTACAAATCCAATTATAAGCTTAAAGAAATAGAGAATTGAGTTTTAAGTTAGCTACTCCCTCTCTCCCAATTTAAGTGAATCTTTTGCTCATTTCACACTTATTAAAAAAATATATTAGTGAAGGAGAGAGAAAAATGATTTTAAGCATTCTTGTTAAGTATTGATGCATTTACCATTATCATAACTGCAAAGTACAATATATTAAATTGTGAGTGATGAAAGTAATATTAATTAGAATTATAATTTTAAAAAAAAAATATTTGAAAAGTGAAATGAATCAGTTATTTTAGAACAATATTTTTTTTTACAAAACGCTCATTTATTATGGGACAGATGAAATATTACATTTAGTAGCACCAACATTGGTATGCCATGCACCAAGGAGTTTGAGGTGAAGTACACATATAATGTGGACAATCTGAATGAGTTTCACAGTGTTCAATCTCTGTGATGTCAAATAAGAATAAATGAATGATACTAGAAATAGTGAAATTTTATATTGTATATATATGTTAAAGACAAAATAAAAATTGAAATGGGTATGAAAAGAGACAAATACCATTGTTGCTTACGACCAGAATAAAAGAAAGAAAGATGATCAAAGCATAAACAAGTTTTGGAATTTCAGCCATACTTTAATTTATGTCCTTAATTTGCATGTAATGAACGTAATAGAAATTAGTAACTTTATAAGTAAAACCCCTTATGCTTTGTTAATATTAAATATATTTCTGTCACTTAAAAATTGCGAAAAGCCATTCATAAAATCAGATATATTAATATTATTATTATATGTTTCTTATATAAGTGCGTCAATGAGTCATACTTATCTTTAAAAAATGTTACTCCCTCCGTCCCACAATACATGACACAGTTGACTCTATTACGCATGTCAATGCATAATTTTGACTTTAAATATTTTGAATAATATATTAGAAAAAATTATGAAAATTTGATATTTTGAAAATATTCGTCGAGACGAATCTAACTACATCTTATATGATATTATTCATCTTTGTATATGAATAAAAAATTATGGTCAAAGTAAGTTATGTCAAAATTGTATGTTTTCAAATGAATCATCTATTGCGGGACGGAGGGATTACATGATATATTGTATTTTTTATAGTTGGTTTATACTTTAGAAAATCAACTTAAAAAACAGCTACGAATCCCACAATTCATATTAACTATTATTCGTTAAAATGCATTTTGTTTTGTATATATCAAAATATAAAAGTTAGAGTAAATAGGCAATTACCCCCCTGAAATTGTAAGTTTCGTCAATTACCCCCTGAAATTAACAAAACTTCAATTAGCCCCCTGTG
>Ga0315915_1000832_pt1 | contig 34557 bp, 14 predicted proteins | sample MpolbnodulesMG_FD_207738 | JGI IMG/M metagenome (GOLD analysis project Ga0315915, IMG submission 207738) | Medicago polymorpha root nodule microbial communities from Los Angeles, California, United States - branched nodules | ecosystem: Host-associated > Plants > Roots > Nodule | place: USA...
AGTTATAGTTAGGACTCTCATGTTAGCAAATATAATGAAAACGTATCTATTACCAGGTGTGAAGGTATTGGAGAAGTGAAGTCAAAAAGATAGAAGGTATCTATCTTTCCCCTTCAAATATAATATCGTTGCTATTACAGTGAGATATTTCATATTTTAATGGGATTTAATTTTTTTTAATTAAATTTTAAAATAATGTTATTAAAAGATAAAATGGTAAATATTCTAGTTTAAATAAAGGATAAAATAAGTAATGAAAAAGTCAGTTCAAATTCATATATTCTAGACCTGGTCAGTCCAAATTCATGTATTCTAAACTTATTTTCTTTACATATAGTATAAATAACAATATAAAAAGGGAACATCAGATTTTTGGTTAAATTTTTTAAGCTTAATACATGTTTTGGTCCCTTAAATTATTTTTGGATTTCATTTTGGTTCCATAATTATAAAGTGTCTCAATTTGATCCCTTATTTCTTTTGGAGTTACCTCTTTTGTTCCTATCCGTTACATTTTAACCATAAATGTCTAAGGTATAACTGCATTGTAGGTGGTCTATCCCTTATTCTGTTTGATCAATTTTTCAAATAGAAAACCGTTGGATCATGTAGGTCTATTGTAGCCTATGTTGAATGATTAACGCCTAATTTTTTCTCTTCGTCATCTTCACTAATATTCTTTTCATCATCATCTTCTTGATCTTTGTCCATTATCTTCATAAAACAATCCCAGAAAATAAAAAAATTAAAACTCAAATTCATTATTTTTTAAATTGCAAACCAAAGATCAGTCTCCACCACTATTCTATCTCTCTCTCTTCTCCTTCTGCAATCCTCATCTCCTCTTTCTCTTCCTTTTTTTTTTAAATGTCAAACCAAAAATCAATCTCCACCACAAAATTCGAAGGTTCAACAGAAGTAGAGAGGCAGAATCAGAGATGTGAAGGTATTAGAGAAGTGAAGTCAAAAAATTCGTCAAAACCACCACCTCCAACGACTGATTCTGCCGTAAACGATCATCATTTCCTGTCGACGCCGTCGTCACACCAAAGCAACAATCTCATTTCGATTCTGAATTTCTTCCTGAAGATTTTCAATCTCACTTCTACAACTTGAAGAATCTTAAATCTCCAATTTATCAAAAATTAAAGATAATTTTTCGTCTTCTAGAACAATTTCTCTCTTGATTCCTTCTAGAACAGAAACAAGAATTTGTTCTTCACCTAACAAATTATCCGTTGTAAAAAAATCGATTTTTATTTTTTTCCCTCTTCAAGGACCCTAATTTTAATTTTTCGTTTACATATTGTTAAGGTTGTTGTTGATGTTGATGTTGATGTTGTTGTAGAACACGCTGCTATTGTTGATACAGTTGTTGTTGCCGCTGTTGAAATTGAGTGTTTGTGGTGGTTGAAAAGGTTGTTGTTGTTGATGATGTTGAAGAAATTGTTGTTGATGATGTTAATGGAACCACCAATTGAAGAAGCCATGTTGCTATATTTTGCAGGCATTGATTGTGTAACAGGGAAGGGTGAGTAGGGATATCCTCCCTTGGTGTTTGAACCGTTGAAGCCAACAAAGCACTGGGCAAAGAATTTGTGCATGCCTATAAAGCAATATAAGTTAGATGTAAATAGTAATATCGACAGATAATATCAACATTTGCAGATAAAAGAAGAAACTACAGTAATATCCTATGTTATTACCACACGACAGTTGTGATCTCTGCACCAATGTAATGGGACAAAAGTATTGTGTATTGTTGAAAAGAGAAGATTTACTTAAATCTTGAATATCTTGTTGGAATTGTTTTGAGAAAAAATGGATGATGAATTGTATTGTTACGTTGTTTCAGTTTGAGTTTTAGGTATGAATTTTTGTGTTGCTGGTTTTTTTTGTATGAAGTTAGGAGATGAAGAGGAAAGAAGATGAAGATTGATAGTGATTTTTAATTTTTAATTTTTATTTTCCGGAAAATTAAGAAAAATAGAAATTATCGTATGTTGTGAGTCCACGGTATGCAACCTAATTTTTAAATTCAACTGTTGATCACCAATCCTAAAGGACACGTGGAAATGAGTTAACCGATTTTGCAAAAAATCTAACGGAGAGGACTAAAATGGTAAACGACATAAGATTTATAGGACTAAATTGAGATACTTTATAGTTATGGGACCAAAATGAAATCAGAAAATAAGTTAAGGAACCAAAGCATGTATTAAGCCAATTTTTTATTATTCCAATTGTAGTCTTAAACAAATTTTCCTATAACTATGTTATATTGTTTTGTTAAGCAACAATGTTACATTGTTGGTGTTATTGAAAAATATAAGAATTTAGGTTTAAATGCATTTTGTATCCCTCTATTTTAAATTAATCAGAATTTTGATCCCCATATTTCTAAAACCACTATTTTAGTCCCCCTATTATATAATAATTTTGGGTTTTTTTAATTCCCCATCAATTCTGCTTTTAGGGCTTGTGAAGACTTTCCTTTAGACTTTAGTGCAATAGGCTTTGGCTTTCTAGCAGGTTCGTGCTCGTTAAGACCAATCTCATGACACTTGAGATAACTTATAAGATCTTCAACACTTAGAGTGTTTAAATCCTTAACTTCCTCAATAGCAGTAACTTCAGGTCTCCATCTAGCAGATATGCTTCTTAGAATCTTGTTCGCATGATCAAAAGATACATAACTTTTCTTCAATATTTGAAGTCCAGAGACTAGAGTTTGAAACCTTGAGTACATACCATCAATGTTTTCATCATCTTTCATCTTGAACAACTCATACTAATGAACAAGCATAGTAGCTTTAGCCTCTCTGACTTTCTTGTTACCTTCATAGTTTGCACACAAGGAAGCAAACCTTGCTCTAGCAGTATATTTGTCACTCATCTTCAGGTACTCTTTGTGAGGCAAAGCAGCAACAAGAATGCTTCTGATCTTGTGATGTTTCTTGTACAACTTCTTCTGAGCAGCAGTGTGTTTCTTCTATCAATATCATCTCATTTTTCATCCAACACCAAGTCACCAACACCATCTTAAAGCACATCCCAAAGTTCTTCATCTAAACCCATAATATGACTATACATTTTGGTTTTCCACCAAGAGAAAGTCTCAGGATCTCCATTAAACATAGGGGGTTTATTAGAACCAAATGACTTATCTTCAGAAGTTCCATAATCATATGCTACAACATTATGGCCAGGACTGGAAACTTCACCAGATGACATGTTTTTCTTAGATCGTACTTTGTTATGTTGTTAGGTGCTAGGACGACAGAATCAGGCTCTAGATACCAACTGAAGGTGAGAAAAACACAAGAAGGGGGTTTAATTATGTTAGATTTTTTTTCTTTTTAAAACTAATTCCAATGTTCAGAGTTTGATAGAGTTCAGAGTCTGAAAAAGATTTCAGAGTCTTATGCAGCGGATAATGTAGAGAGAGAGAGAGAGACAAAAAAAAGAAAGACAGAAAGCAATTATACAGGTTCCTTCCATAATGCGGAAGTAGTTTTGTCCCCCTTCAAACTACTCAAGCACAAAAGTAAAAGGTTTCATATGCTCAAACACACACGCAATAGACTTCTTATGCTCAAGCACAAAATCAAGAGACTTCTAATCAAACAGAATTACACATAAGATTGTTTGAGGTTTGAACTCTTGATATACAATCAGTGGTGTTCACAATACAAATCAGATACAGACTCTTAAGACTCTAGAATATCTAAGATATGAAAGTTTTTAAGAAATTCTAAGTAAACTTTTGATGTGAAAACAATTTCAGTAGAGTTTTGGCACTTGGAAAATTGTTGTGAGTCTCTTACAATCTTCAAGTCTTCACTCCTTTATATAGAGGTGTGAAAGAGACGTTGTTGATTGCTAGCACATCAAAAGAGTCGTTGTTGAAGCTTGATCATCACCAATGATTTGTTGCTTGATTTGGTTATTGTCCTAGGAGGGAACAATTTCAAATTCATTCCTTGAATAGAGAATAACCAGCGTAGCCACAACTGTTATCTTGTATTATTGCAGACATAAGGAGTGGAGTAGTGGTTGTACAACTGTACTATGTCCTTTTCCTGCGCTCTTCAGTGGATAAGCATCCAATGCCTTCTAATTCCTCTAAAATAGCTGTTGCTCCAGGCTTCCATTCATTTTGTAATGATATGCATTAGAATAATAACATTTAACTAACTGAAGCTTCAAGTCTTCAGACTCTGATGAACTTCAGCTTTTGATGCTCTTCAGACTCTGTGATGGTCTTCAGATGCTCTTAGTCTTTAGACTCTGTCTTGCAACATAAGCTTCTTTTGTAGGCTCATTTACTCTCTTTTGTTCTTTCAGAACCAATGCTTGACTTATAATTTTTGACTATGGTCCTGCACACTTGAACAAATATTAGCAATTCCAATTGACATTTTAATACCTTGTTATCATCAAAACTTAAGGTGGTAATGTTAAACACATTTTGTTCAAACAGACTCTTCCACAGCCAGAGTACTTTTGCTAGTGATATTATTGCTCGAGAAGGCATGGGCTTGTGCAAACCTTCTACTACTCGTTGACACCAAACAAAAGCTCAGTACCACCGCCGATACTTCATATGACAATCCCACTTTATATCGAAGTCTTGCAAGAGCCTTGCAGTATCTTACTTTCACCTAACCTGACATCTCTTATGTTGTCCAATATGTGTGTCTTCAAATGCATGCCCCTTTCACCGGCCACATGCTTGCCTTCAAACGAATCATGCGTTATGTTCAGGGCACCCTAAACTATGGTTTGCATCTTTATCCATCCCTATTGAGAAACTTATCTCCTACACTGATGTTGATTGGGGTGGATGTCCTAACACCCATCGTACGACCTCTGGCTATTGTTTGTTTCTTGGTGACAACCTCATTTCCTGGTCTTCCAAACGACAACCCACACTTCCTCGCTCCAGTGCAGAAGCTAAGTACAAGAGTGTTGCTAATGTGGTTTCTGAATTGTGTTGGCTTCACAATCTTCTCTCAGAGCTTCACCACCCACTTTCTCATGCTACTTTGGTGTATTGCGATGATGTTAGTGTCATCTCCCTTTCTTGTAATCCAGTGCAGCATCAATGTACTAAACATATTGAGATGAACATTCACTTTGTTCGAGAAAAGGTCGTGTGTGGCCAGACACGTGTCCTTCATGTTCCTTCTCATCATCAGATTGCTGACATCTTCACCAAAGGCCTACCTCAAGTTTTTTTTGATGATTTCCATACGAGTCTAAGCGTCCGTGTGATGAAATATTATCCATGCCCTATTCTTTTTTCTTATCTATGCTCAAGGGTCATTTTAGTAGTGATAATTTAATATAATGTGGGATATGATACAATATACATATAAAAACTAGCATAAAGTATTGATGATCTACATAATGATTGAACAACAAGATTTTACTTGCTCTTGATGAAACTAGCCTGGTAGTTTGGTAAATTTTTCAGGTGTAGTCTGCATCTAGATAGAATGACTCCAAATATATTATGGTATGCTTTATCTAGATACAATTTACTTTCATGGCTTGTGTTTTTCGACATAATTTTGGTGAAATTAACAAACTGCGCAAAACATAAACAGTATGTGACCAATTGATGAAAGAAATAATGTATCAGTTATCTTCAGCCAAATGTTGATCATTTGATTAATTTAACGGCTACAGAGCAGTTAGAATATCTGATGCCTTACACTTCACCGAAAAGAATTGCATTAAAGTAGAGTAAAATCGGACGAAATAATGAAACTGATTAATTGCAATAATATTTCAAGAATAACACTATTAAAAATGTGAAGATATAATAATGACCTGAGAGTTTCAAGTTTGGAACTGTTCTTTTGTAGCAAGCCAAAACGTCCTCAAATCCATGGCAAGGTGAATGATCACTATGAAAGCTGAATAATGAATGGTTAAATTTGAGGATAAGTTGAATTTATGAAGTCCTTACAGGAAGGTACGTAGTTGTTTGTCAATGATCACAGTAACAGATCTCAGACATCCAAATTCATACCTTAGAGACATGATTTCGTGAGCTGTCTTCAAAATTTCACGAGATTGTGTCTCCACGGACTTGTCATTAATTAGTCGTGTAAAACTTCAGGCAACGACTCATGATAACGGATCATCTTACATTATTTTTAGAGTATTTTTGAGTTGGTTATTATCCTATTCTAGTCATTATAAATGAATTTTAGAGAAGTTTCCCATGGTTTAGGGGACATTTTGCACCGTTTACAATTGACTCATGTAATTCTGTTTTCTTTCCTAAACTAGACAACCTCATAGATGTTTTATTGACATATCATGTAATACGGCAAGCAAAACACCTCATGGATGTTTTGGAAGATTTGGTAAAAAGCTTTTATACTGCTACGTGACTCAAACAGAAATATGGCTATAACATTTTGATCTCAATTAAACACTAGAATATACCAAATGAGCTAGTGTCTTTTTACATTATATATAAAAGATTGGAATCCGACATCATGAGATTAAACACTTACATTATATAATCATCCTTTATGTAATTTAACACAAAAGAGATACACGTTACAGAAGCTCCAACACATCCTTCTTGGTTGCGAGTTTACACATAAAAAGTTATCACCAATTGTAATATATGATATATGACCAAAAGAGTATAATATGATAAAAGAAAACACACTATCAAATTAGATGAAATGAAATTTATTTACAACCTTTTAAAATACAAAAATAAATAAAAACTCAGCAGAATCATCAAAACTAGAACCACATAGCCACTATTAATCCCCAATCAAAATTAAAATCAATTTCATTATTCTCTGCCACCTTTTTTGTTGCTGGAGCCGGAACTTTGACACGATCACCGAATTTGTAGGAGAGGTTTAAGGTACCCTTGGATTTGGCATACGGTTTTTTTCTAACTGGTAACTGAGTTGGTGGCCGGCAGCAGCAGGGTTATCAAGAAGTTCCTAGAGAGGGATATAGATGGTGCCGATTGTGGTATTCCATGGGAGGAATTTCTTACGGGAGAGGAGCTTGACTTTGAGATAGATGTCATAATATTTAGCTAAAAATTCGTTGACAGTGAACTTAACGGGGAAGTTCCAAACGGGGTTTCTTCCATGGTAGGTGGTGGTGATTTTTCAGATGGATGGGTCATTGGAGACTGAAAAAGAAGCGAATACAAACATATTAACATCTTTGAAATCTATATGTCATCGAACAAAATGAGAGAGTAGTAGAATTTTTTGTCTAGATATTCTTTTTTTGAAGAGCAGGCTCGATGTTCTTCTTATTATTATTATTATTAATTGGCTTCCAGCATAAGATTGTGCAGAACAGTGTAAAGCCAAACAACAAATATATAAGATGGCGAAAGCCAACATCAGCAGGTAAAATAATCTCCTTCATCATCCTTGTAAACCAGAGAGAGAGAGAGAGGGAAAGTAAGGGAGAAGGATAAAAGAGAGATTTTAACTTGTTTTTCTAGGGTTTTGAATAATGATGATTTGTGTGTGATTGTATTTATAAGGTGAAAATCTTTGTTGAGGAAACCTCCTTGTATGTTACTTTCTTATATACTCGAAAGTCCTTGTGTTCATCTCTCTCATCATTTTCCTTTAAAAAAAAAATGTTACTTTCTTATATCGTGACAAAGCCCAACAAAACATAGCACGTCATAGTTTAGAAACAACCAATCAAAAAAATTTGTTCAATTTAATAAAATAAAAAACTAAAAATAAAATGGTCACGTTCTCTCTCTTCTTCTCTTGCTGTCTCCCCGGCAACAAAAACGCAACAGCAATATTGTTTTCCTCTAAACCCCACTTTGGCTCTCAATCACATCATGTATTTGTTGGTTCTTCCTAAGACAATATCTTTATTTTTCACTTTCGTATTTAAACAAATCCAATTCTTATCCCCCACAACCACAATGTTTTCCGGTAGCCCATCACGTAAAGTTTCATTCTTCTCCACTAGCTAGAAATAATAAATATATTGAGGTCACTGATGTTGATGTGGCTGCCACTGTTCAAAAGGCACAAAGATCTATTGTGAATTTCAAGAGTGTTAGTACAACGTTGGTGGAGACACTAAGTGGAGGTCCAATTTTGCCAATATCTGATGTTCATTAGACACCTCCTTTTAATGGTTTCTACAAGCTTAATGTTGATGCAACAAGTCTGACAGAGGGTGATAAGTGGGGTATTGGTGTTGTGGTGAGAGATAATGAAGGTGTTGTCGTTGGTGCTAGTTCCTGACAAGTCTTTTCGTTACCAGATTCAGAGGTTGCAGAAGCTTAATCTATGCGGAAGAGTTTGGAATTTGCAAAAGACATGTCTTTTCTGAATCTTATAGCAAAATCAGATGCTTCTAATGTAGTTTTAGCGTTGAATGCTCACCAACTATCTCCCAACTATGTTGACTCTATTATTCAAGATTGTATTAGTTTTAAGGATAGTTTTCGTAGTTTAAATTTTTTGCATGTTAGGCGTGAAGCTAATCAAGCTGCTCATTATTTAGCTAAATATGCTCTTAAGAATTTAGATTGCATATGGGTCGAAGAAACTCCGCCTTGTATTTTTGTAGTCTTGGCATTTGATTTATTGCAAACTTTCGTTAATAAAATTGTCTTTTAACGTAAAAAGAAAAAAGACGGCACGTGAGTGTCCGTCTTTCTGCTATTTTTATTGCGTTAACGTTTGAAAATTATAAACGGTGTTTTTTTATGAAATTTTGATTTTGATTAAAAATAAAAAATATATATATGTTTGTTGCTTTCAAGTTATAAAAAATCAAACTAACCATGATTATCTATTTCAACGACACTGTCGATAATACAATATAACAAAAAAAAATCTAAATTCTTTTTTTAATGACACCAAAAACAATTTTATTATAGAAAAAGGTGTTTAAGGGTATAACTGGAATGATAAACAAATAAGTAAAAATATACTCATCTAGTTAGTTACAGTTTTTAAATGATAAAGGAAAAAGAACAAAAAAATATATATTCATATCGTGTTTGTTATATTTGTTTTAATATTTAAATTAAATTAAATTTATTCTTATCTATTTGTTACGTGTTATTAATTGTATTTAAAATTGAGAGTATTTTTAGAAATAAAAATCCAACTAAAAACTATTGAAGGGGGTTAGTTTTCTCCATATATAATATAGATTCAATCTACCGTGTTGGTTTTTTTTCTTCTTCTGTACGGGAAGGCTGTTGATGTTGGGTTTTTTCTTCTGCATCTACACGTGTGTTGTGTGCATCTTTCACAAGGGTTTGCCAATTTCTTTGGTTTTTGTATTTAATCAATAAATGTTTCTCAATTTCTTTGGTTTTTGTATTTAATCAAATACATGTACTTTTGGTATGAAGAATTGATCATGGAGGAAGACACTTCAAAGAGGAAAAGTAAAAAAAAAAACACTGAAAGAGAACGTGTCCATTTTAATTTTAGTTTTTTATTTTATTAAATTAAACAAAATTTTGTGATTGTTATTTCTAAACTGATGTGTTAAGTTTGTTTGCACCTAAGAAAATCCAGGAAAGGACAGACAACAAGTTTATCACGCAAGTGTTAAGAAGCATGTACCTTTGGTACTTCTAAGGCTTTGTTGGTTAAAAATAGTTGGATAATTGTCGAGTTAGCTGATAGCGTTTATTTGATAGCTGATAACTTATAGTTTGTTACACTTTTTTAAGATAAAATAAAAAATTGGACATAAACTCATATTGTGTTTGTTACATTTTTCTATTCTCTATTTTTCTATTCTCGTAATGTCAACCAAAAATACAATCTTACATCTTCTTAATATTTTGACACGTCATCAAAGTTATATCCTTTTGTGTCTTTTGTTTCAACCTCCCCCTATTTTTTCTCTCTTAAAAACAAATTAAAACAAACTCACTCGATAAAACACACTAACTTAATCTTTTTTCAAAAAAATAAACAAACTTAATCTTAATCTCAAGAACAAATTTTCCTATAATTCAACTTCTAATTATCTAAAGAGTTTAAAACAATCTATTCTCTAATGATGAAACTTAATGTCTACCAAAAATACAATCTTACCCCTTCTTAATATTTTGAGACGTCGCCAAAATTATATTCTTTTGTGACCTTCGTTTCAACCTCCCCCTATTTTTTCTCTTTTAAAAACAAATTAAAACAAACTCACTCGATAAAACACACAAACTCAATCTTTTTTTTTAAAAATAGACAAACTTAATCTTAATCGGAATCAAAACAATTACACAATAACCTCAAATTATAAAATAACTTAACTTTGAGAAAATTACAAAATATTTGCCACTTATAGATTATACACGGGATTAATATTTATTACAACACAACTATTATAACGGAGGAGTGGCAAAGAGATACAACCTCAAAATGTAACATAGATAAGAGAGAGAACAAAAAAAAACGGAGAGGGACTAAGCCAAAACCTCCACACTAGACAAAATCCACAAGTAGGCAATCCTAGAGATTCCTCACAAAAGGCTTTCTAATTAAGGAGGGCAAATCTAACTATATATAAGAGTTCAAAGAGAGCCCTATATTAGCCATTATGTCAGAACAATGGTTTCATTTCCTATAGATATAGAAAAATGCTTCACTGACATCAGAAATGTCCTAATAACACATGAAAAACCAAAAATACCCCCAGCGGTAGTTAACTACCGTTGCGCATGATACATATGCAACTCAAAATCAAGTTTTCAGCCACTCTTTCATTACTCTCTCTCTAAAAAATTTAATTTTCACTCTCTCTAAAAAAACTCTACCAAATCATCCAAATTTTTTTGCCACTAATTCACAAGTAAGTAATCACTTAGGCTATTATCATACATTTTAGTTGGTATATATGTATAATTTTAGTTGTAGTTTTATTTTTTCTAATAGAGTTATGTTGTAGATCTGAAATGTTATTAACGAATATTATGAATACTTGTTATAATGGAGTTATATTGCTTAAATTTATATTTTTTTTCTGAGTTTTTTTAATTATTTTAGGGTTTATTTGGGTTTTTTTAGGGTTTATGTATAATTTGCACTCCAAGTGTTTGATGAAATGTTTGACTGAGTTTTTATTAATTGTTTAATTTTTTATGGTGTAGGTAGGTCTGGAACAATGACCGATTTGTTCAGTGTTTGCATATTCAACGGTGGAAATCCTCAGATGTTCAAGGTTCGGTACATTAATGTCACGTTAAAAGGTCTCAAGGATCACCTGGATGAAATTGACCAAGGACTCAACCTCGGGGACATAAGGATGGTGAAATGCATTTGGTATGAACGTCCAACGTTGGACGACGGGAGAATAACGTTCAGTTGGCTAGAATTAAAGAACGACGACGACGTGATGAGCATGTTCTCGATTTTTTGGCAGCACAACATGGTTTCGTTGATCGATATGTTTGACACGTTGCAGAAATCAACTGAAGATATTCTCAACAACTTGATTCCGGCAGAAGATCGTGATTAGGTAGAGAAATTGGCTAAGGTCAAACCTGTTAAACAAAAACTCTCAAGCATTCACTTGAAAGTTCTATTTTTCCTTTCAAATATTAGGTAGTAATTTGCAAGCCCCTTTGAAAAGTCAAAAGATAAGAGAACACAACATGTATTATGCAGAATCAACTATATATGTAGCTATGTATGTTTAATGCATTCAATGTATGATATATCTTGATCAGATGTAAAAGAAAAATTGAAGTTCAGATTGAAATGCATGTTAAATAAATTAATAGCAAATGTGTAATGATATAAAAGTTTGTCTATTATTACAATATACTCAATTGACAAAAGTGTCATGGTTTGACGATAGTTGGTAAATACTATCAAGAGTATATAAGTTTATTCATAGACATAGTTATGATAATTAAAAATCTATGTGAAGAATTGCATATTCAAAGTTTATAAAAGTTAAAGGAAAATTTTGCAATTATTTGACGAAATAATTGATAAGGATATGATGTGTTTGAAAATGATGTTTGAATACATTGAATACATTATTAGGGATGTGGTACAAACCCAAATCTAATTGATCACCAGTGGTGGAAACTCAACCCACACTTGAGTAGCATCAAGTCTTGGGTTCAATGGTGAAAGTACACTATTAGAGTGATTGAAGTACTTGACAATAAATACATCCTAAGGGGTAAAAGTACTTGGACTATAAGAAGAAAAAGGGTAGGATGAGATTTTTCTCTGAATGGACGTATAACATATATTTGCTGGAATGCATACTTATGGGGCATTCCTGATATAGTCTACCTATGTGAGAATGAAGTTTGGCCGTTTCACGGAGTTCAAGGGCTTGACTCTGAAATTCTCATGAAAATGGATATATGACACAAGACCTTCTTAATGTGTCATTTTACAAGTCTCTTTATCAATGAGAATTCTATGTGTAAGGTATGCACACTTGTTCTAATGAATAGTTGGTTCAAAGCTTGTCTACCATACTATCTGGGAATGACCGAAAACTTAACTTACTAAGTAATGATTCAAATCGCAAGATACCATTATCTGAAGGCATGAAATTTCCGGATTTATGAGATTTAGTATTTTGAAAATGGTGGGGGATTGTTGGTGATTTTCAAAATAATGGAATCACTTTAGAACCAAAAATTGTAACTCTTCACCAAAAGTTGTAACTCTTCATGGGAACCATTCATATACATTGGAACATTATTATTTATTATAGATAATGAACCATGACATTGATTCAAGAGTATATGGTTATAACCTTTGGCAAAAGGATGCTTAATGAACCTAGGGGTGACAAAAATACCATGCCCACGCGCACCCGTGGGTAAAATCCGTCACGGGCACGGGGCGGATAGCTAAACGGCTATCCATGAGTATAATAAACGGGTATTTGACTACCCATTATTATATGGATACAAACACGAATTTGATAGTGTCCATACCCAAAAGTACCCATACCCGATAATAATTAAGTAAATTACTAAAATATCCTTATATATTTTATCTTATTACTTAAAATTGTTACTTTATTGAAGGAAATTTTATCACCCACCTAAGATACCTCATTAATAACCTTTTTTTATTTTTTATTTTTTTAATTCATCTTATTAAGTTCGCCGTTTCCACTTCATTCACATTATAAAACATATTATATGGAATATCTAAGAATCATGAATTTTCTATGGATTATGTATGATTTATGAAATTTTGAATGGATTATGTATGCCTGTTTAAAAGTTGAATTTTTTTGGTAATTAAAAAAAGTTTATCATACTATCCATACCCATGGGTACCCATTGACATCGCAAAAAAGAACCATAACATTGATTCAAGTGTATATGATCATAACCTTTGGCAAAGGGGTGCTTAATGAACCATAACATTGATTCAACTCAAATGGACGCTTTCTCTCATGCGAAGGGTCATATAATGCACTATAAATGCTTGACATTTGGGCATTAATTTGAACACACAAAATACACACAGAGCAGAAATTTTGTTGCATTAACAACATAATTCTCCATCATTCTCTTACTCTAAATCATCCATCAATTCTCTAATGCATGAGCGAATTGTTGGAACCATAAATCTGTAAAATAATGTTAGGAGATACACTTGATGTGGTTGTGCAATACACGTCAAGGAGCTCATAGTATCCTGAAGGGGATTCGCCGGTCATTCCTATTGCATCCAATATACAGTTATTGGTGGGGGCGAATGGAACCTAAAGGTTAGTGTAGCAACCCTATGCACTTTGAGTTTTACATGCATAATCATTAAACTTTTCAGGTTTCAAGTGCAGCAGCATCTTCCCAACAATCAAGTTTTATGCATTTCATCATGTTCATCTTCTTAGTCAAGTTATTGCAGCAGACCCCAAACACAAGTTTCAACAGAACTACACCTTTTTTTTTAGAGAGAGAGAACTACACCTTTGATAATTGTTTTTCTTGATTATTGTGGAAAAAACCTTAAGCCATTGGTTAATCATAAAGGATATGTTAACACAAGATAGTTGTACACCTTTAATAATTGTTTTAAACACCAATGTAGATCCTCTGTAGCACAAGTGTATGGAAGAGTATATGTTGAAAACGCATAACCTCATGCATAGTCTCCGACTCTATAATGTTACCTCTTAAAACTCACCTGGCAAAAAAGTATGGGTACCAAAAAAGAAATGATTATTGAGATGCTCGAGGCTGACGAGGGTGGAGAGAGATCGTACATGAACATGACACATAATGAACAGCTCCTGACATGCTTCTAGATAGGGTACACATGAACGAAATAAATCACATCAAAATAAAAGGGATCCTAAGGTCGTGTAGGTATGAGACTATATAGTTGAAAGAGGGTTTATAAGACCTATTTAGTACTCTTCCATACCATAAAAACTACACAGTTGAGCGTGATTGACTTGGAATAATTTTGAGATGGTGATCTTTTGAGAAGTTATATAGAAAACGTATGAGTGAAGACAAACTCATGTTGGTTTGTGAGATCATCCGGCAATCGTGAAAGGAGTCTAGGGCGATACATTATGGGAACCTTTTTTTCCCTTTACTCTTTCAAAATGTTAAACCAAACGATATTGTTAAGATAAATAAAAAAGCTTAACTGTACTTTTGACCTCCTAAGTTTCAAAATGTTGCGATTTTGACCCCTTATTTAAAAAAAAGACAAATTTAGTCCCCTATAAATTAGCCCCTTTGCAATAGTAGTCCTTTTGCTCAATTTTGACCTAACCAACACCTAAGTGGCATGCCACATGTGTAATTATTGTTTAAAAAAAAATTAAAATCGCACGTGTGTGTATATATTGAATAAAAAAATGAAAGGAAATTGAAAAACGCAGAAAATCACTTTCTTCATCATATTCATGTTTTGGCCAGCAAAATCACCTCCCGCAATTTTTTTTCGCTCGTGTTTGATGATAAGCCAATAAAACAAAAGCAATCATCACAACATCACCCATAGAAGCAAGGATAATTGCTATCCTCTATTACCCTTTGAACTATGATGTTTACATTTATCTGGGATCTCTAGCAATTCAGAATGTTCAAGAGCATTATTTGATAACTTTAGCTTTTCATTTACAGGGTAAAAGGAACATGAACTTAGATTCATGAATGGGATGTGGCTGTTTGGTTTCATTTCATTTCTAAGAACATGAATAGAATGAAGAAAGTGAAATATCTAGCTAGATTCAATATGAACATGAGGAGAGAGACGAGAAATAAAAATGATTTTTATTTTATTTTATTTTATGGGTTTTTCAATTTCCTCTCATTTTTTCATTTTTTTAATTCAATATATACACGTGTGACATTTTAATTTTTAAAAAAATCAATAATTACACATGTGACATGCCACTTAAGCGTTGATTAGGTTAAAATTGACAAAAATGACTACTATTGCAAATGGGCTAATTTATAGGGGACTAAATTTGTCATTTTTTTTAATAAAGGACCAAAATCGAAATATTTTAAAACTTAGGGGGTCAAAAGTAAAGTTAAGTCAAATAAAAAACCATGCTTTGCAACCTAACTTACTTTGGTCCGTCCATGACCAGAAGGAGGGACTGACATGCATGATATTGAGGTGCATCATATAGGTCCATAAACAGTGCATACAAGATTAAAACATGAACTTCAATGTAGTCCTAGCCAATTTGCCTTAAGTTAAATGTCTAAATTCGGCAATTAGTTACAACATTTTTTTGTTCTTAATATCCTAAGTTATTACAACAAAGAATACAAGTACAACAAACAACAAAAGACGTTCTCTTCTGCTGCCTCAAGCCAGCATCAGTCTTAGCATGCATCATGATTTTCTAATCAATACTGCAGCACACCCTGCACACAATATTAAGTTATATTACAATGCCCCCAAATAAAAAGAATTAGTCAACTACTTGAAATTAGGTGCCGCAGCAGCGCCATTACACATATCACAACCATTTCAAAAATATTCCCTTAGTTTAGATCATATCGAAAATCAAAGATGTTTAATAACCTCGTTTATCAACAATTCCAGTTTGAAAACTTGCAGATTCCATTTAAAGAAAAATACGCTAGAATACTCTATTGGTAATCATATCTCTCACAGGATGAATATCGCTTACTTTGGTACAGTAACTTTCAACCGCCTTGCTCCGAAGTGAATGCCTTGGATTGAAATCATCTTCAACATGTCTTGTGAAAGAGGAAGGTCCAGGATTTATCTGGCAAGTGACTGCAGAGGGTTCAGCATCTTTATTTACAATGGGAGCACCCTCGTTTAATGAAAAACCAAACACTCTGCAGCTACTTTTACATGTAGAAACCAACTCTTGACCGCTTCTCTGTAGTGTAACCAAATCGCGTGAATGTGTACCAAACGAATTTGTGTCTTCATGAGCTAGCTCGTGGAAAATAGGCTTATTAGTTGGTGTTGACGTAAATGTACCATCTTTCATTTCAGAAGCATAATATGAACCTCTTTGAAGGACGTTATCCCCCATCACCGGATTAATTTTGTTATTATAATCCATGTTTGACGCTTGCTGGTACATCAACACTGATGGATGAAAATGTGAGCTGTTATTCGTCTGGGAAGACCATCCATTTGTGGATCTTGGCACCTGGTGGTGACCATCAAAAAGTCCAAAGCGACCATTTCTACAAGCCTCGTCGACAGAAAAGGCTTGTCCATATGGTTGGCTAGGAAGTATTTCTTGACCTTGCAAGACCTTTTGGAATCGGAAAGATTCACCAAAGCCATTGCAGGAAACATCAGAATTCATTTGTGGGATTCTGATGTTGTTTCCTGTTGAAGCGATCCCGGGATAGGTTGAACCGGGATAGCACCTCCGTAATTCAGATAACTGGTGGTGACTATGAGCACTGATGCTATCGAAAGTAGTATCAATGCCTAAAATTTCTTGACCTTGCAAGACCTTCTGGAACCGCAGTGATTCCCCAAAGTCTGATGTCCCAATTCTATCTGTTAGAGGAATGGAGCAATTCATCAATGACGTTGCATTGCATGAGGTAGAACAATTCAAAAGTAAACCAAAAAAATAAATAAATTGAGACATACTGGGAACCGGAAACTCTAGCTTTGATGAAGGCAATCCAGTCTTGGTCCTCTTCAAACTAGTTGCCATCAAGCTATTGGTGGTGGAAGACGAGCCTGAGGGCTCAATCTCCCATGGCGAAACCCTGTTGAGCCTTGAAGCTTCCATGTCATCCCACCTTACCTAAAATTATGAGAAAAGCCATTTGATTGCAATCAGTCAAGTTACTCTAAATATGACATCACAAACAAGTAGTAATGAGGTTAATAGGAAGCAATCATAGTTTCCATGAACAGCAAATGCAATCAATCTTCAAACAGGCTCACAAATGGCCTTTTATAGATTAATTAGTAGAAATATGCTTGCCAAGCATACTTCTTAGGATACTTCACGTTTACCAAAAACTTGAGTTACTTCAAGAACGTAAAGTATAGACAATCTCAGCCAAAACAATATGAAGTGAAATATGGTATTGGTTTGAAAATCCAAATTTTTCCTATGTTAAGTAATACTCCCTCACTGTTTCAAAAATGAGTGGTTTTTATACACAGATTAAGAAATGTAATGATGGTGTCAATTGTCAAATGACATGACAATTTTACTAAACTTACCTTATTTACTATTGGTGTAATGTTTTGGAAGTAGTGTACACTCAATTGATTAAAGGGTACAATTGGAAGTAGAATGGAGTGTACAGTGAAATTCAGTTTGAAACAAATTTTTATTGCTAAAGTGACACTTATTTGAAACGGAGGGAGTATTTAATTGTTACACTGAAAGGCTGACCCATGTAAGTTTCTACAATTTTCATGTTCCATAAAGCCAGTTCAATAATGGAATTATTTGACTATATAATAATCCTTCTCATTCTAAGGGAATACAAAACAGTAGTACAGAACTCCTACGGTTTTGAAAGTGTGCCACTAATATGTGTAGTTGGATGGAAGACAGAGGTATTTTGCTATAACACACGCACCAAAGTGCAGGCTATATAATAAAACGACGGTAAAATCATACCAACAAACCGTCTGCAAAATTTTATTAAAAAGAAAATATCAGGCTTCAACCCCATGTGACAGGAGGACACAAGGATGAGGGAGCCACAACATTAACAAAAAAAATGCAAACTTAAATATGACAAATCAATAGGAGTTTCCTTAACTGGCGGTCAGAACAAGCCATCTCCTAACACCCAATATCAAGCATATAAATGATAATCCTAATAAACAAAGTTAGAAAGGTCCCAGCAAAATACCACTAGGCATTTCCATTTTGATCCAGGCCATCTAACAGGATCCACATCAGTAATTCCAATAATCAATCCTGTGAATCTGCATAATAAAAGGAACATGATTAAGATTCTCTTAAACAAGGTTATCTAAATACAAAAAGCTGAATCATGAACAAACCTTCGCTCTGCAGCATCTTCAGATTCAAAACGCATCCTGAATCTCATTCCAACTGAGTAAGAATAATCAAGGCTCTTTAAGAATTTGTGGATAGGTATGATGAACTCAGATGAACCAATCCTACAAAGAAATAGTAAAAGCATTGAAAATATTACACTCTAGAAACTGTAGATAGAAACGAACGATTTCTCTTTCACGAACTACTAAAGAACGTATAAGAGAATAGCCATAAAAATACCTCGGATTGTAGTGTATGCTAAAGGCACATCTAGTAGATAAAGCATTAACTATGTCCCTAAGGCTACCAAGATTCAATTGCTGGCCCGAGATAGATGAAAAGTTACTGCAACTTTTTAATTGAACTGCCCTTCGGATTCCTAATCTCAATTCGCCATCCTCTCCCCTGTCAATTGTTGTGAAATACAAAACATCGGATGAGTCCTTGTTACTCTATCTAAATATTTTGATAGAATGTAGGTCATCTTACCGGAGGAACAGAACTGCATCTCCAGATACAAGTTTCTTCTTGTTAACAAATGCACTCCATCCAGTTGTAAGCAAATGCCTTCGTGGCTGCCCTGTGTTTATTAGAAACCAAAAATACAAACCTAACAATCAATTGGTATTCTACCTGAAATGTTCTTGTCCTTATAAAAATGAGAAACAAGAGAAAAACCTCTGTATATATGTCGAAACTTCCATTCCTGGCCGTGCAGATCCTTTGCCACAAGCTCTTGTGAAGGTCTTTGTTGAGAGTAGTCCTAAAGAGGAAGTAGACTTAAATTCAAAATGCATCGGAATAACTACTTATCACAATTTTAGAAATTAGATACATGTTTTTATGAAAGAAAACTTTCAAAATTGAACAAGGGTGTGTCATTCAAAGTAGCACACTCAAGGTAAGTACCAGGGGAGGAAAGCAATCTTCGGCTGCTCGACGAGGTACAGAGAATCCACCATGAGTGCTAGTATCAGAAGCAGTAAGAGTCTTGCAGAACATGTGAGGTGTTGTTGACTTCATAACAGCATCAGTATCCTCTCCTTCACCATCACCATCACCATCACCATCAATTACCCCTTCCCTCAACTTTTGTTGCACTTGCTATAAAAAGTGGCCAAGTTCATTCAAAAATCAGTTCATAAAGTCACTTCATTTAATACTAATATAGCACTCTAGTGTTCAAAAGGACTAGTTAATCAACAAAGACAGAGAACAAACCTATAGCTACTTAGTACTATGACTCATTTGGTAATATGACAATTAGCATAGCTCAATCAAGCAATTTCATTATAATCATCTAAAATGGTCAACTTAGAGTCTTAGACCCCTAAGACTTGGACACTGAATAATATTTCTCAAGATTAATCAAGATTTCTTTCTATTTTCAGCATTATCTCCAAAACAGAACTGAACCAAAATGAACAACACAAAACATAACAAGTCTCACCTCACTTTCAGGAACTAACAACACCTGACAATACACCTCATCGTTCCCTTCCTCAGCCTGCATAAACACACATTCTTTCTACGTCAAAAAATACCAAGCAACAACAAAACCAAACTATAACAACTTTCACTCAAAAAACACAATGAGAATATGAGATAAACACAGACAGATAATAAAAGGGTCATTCACAAAATTTGTCAATAGAACAACAACAACCTATGCCAAACTTGACAATAACACAGATAATTTTCCAATCAATTTCCCTACTAAGCAAACAAAACCCACATGTAAAAACCCAAAAAGAAACCAAATTTCAGAAGAAAAAAGTAAAACAAAAGAAAAACATGAAAATAGAATATTGAACAATGACCCGACCAATAAAAGACAACATTCGATTTGTACGCTGAAAAGAAGGGAATAACAAAAACTCACATGAAGCTTGACATCAACAACACGACAGAACACATGAGAAGGTATATTATCCGAAAAAGATAACGGAAAATCATGAAAATGTTCCAAGTGTCCTTGAGGGAAGTAAACAACAACACTTCCTTTCTTTGGCAAAGAGATCATAGGACCAGCACAAGCATGCCATAGCTCCAAACACACAGAAGAACCAGAACCAGCAGCACCAACACTACCTATGCTTGTACTTGAAGATGAACCAGAAGAAGGTGTTTCATCTTCCTCAGTAGTGTTGAGATCAATCAAACCCATCATAGTGAAGAGAATCTTGTGATAATGATGATGAGAGAAAAATGAAAGTGTTGTTTATTATTGTAGTGGTTTCATAATAATGATGGTTACTACAAGTAGTAGTGCATATTTTTTGTTTTGCAGAGAGCGTGAAGAACTTTGGCATTGGCAAAAGAACCTGACCCAATACACCAAAAAGAAAGAGACCTTCTTTCTCTTTCTCTTTCTCTTCCCACTCACTCTCTGCCAAATTTTCCTTTTGTTTCTTTTTTGGGTTCTTTCCTTTTACTTTCTTTTTCCCTCTCACTGAATGGGCTTTCGGGTAGGCATTAAATCCAGCTTTCATCACCATTTTTAAGTTCAGGTCACATAAAAATGGAGTAATACCTCAAATTCGTCCTTGAATTTTCATCAATCAGCTAAATTCGTCTCTGAATTTTGCAAAATGTCTATTTAGTCCCTGAATTTTACAGACGTCCATCAAAATGATCTCTCCGTCCAAAAGCTCCGTTAGTAGTGATGATGTGTCTTCTTGCATGTTGTGTTGTCCTGTACACATGTCAACAATGCAGCCACGTGTACAAAGACTAATTTGAGATTTAACTTTTCGGTGTAATTTTTCCTGTGTTTCCAATTATACCCCTTTATTATATAAGGATCGATTTGAGACTTATTGTCATAATTTAAGGACTAATTTGATGGATATTGTTATAATTTAAGGGCTGATGTGATTGATTTTAGTTCAGGTAATAAGTACAAGGAGATATGGCATGAGAGGACCATTGATTTCAAATGACAGGCATAAACAAACACCACTGAGGGGTCCTGCTCCACAAAATCCAACTGCTCCTGGAGTTATTAGAGTTCCAAATCCAAATTACGGGTCATACGCTTCTACACAACCCCAATACATGGATTTTATCTCAACTCCAGGATTTCCAAAGCAGTGATGCTTGTTTAAATTATGTTTTTGGACTAATTTCATTAATGCTTTTTGGACTTTTTTTTTTTAAGAAGTTAAACTAACCCCCTCAAATTGGCACCAGAGAGAATCGAACTTGAGACCTTGAGGAGGAGCACACTCCTAGATTTCAAGCCAATACTACTAGGTCAACCCAAGTGGGTTGCTTTTTGGACTTGTTTAATTTATGCTTTTTTGGATATGTAATGACTTAAGAACATCAAATGACTTGATGGTTATGTAATGTTATTTTTTTTTGCTATGTGATGACTTATGAACATCAAATGTATGACTTATGATGGTATGCAAATGTCTGTCTTTTTACAATCAAAGTGCCTGTCTTTTACTTTTTACTTTGTTCAGCAAATGTATGCACCAAGGATCACAGTGATATATGTTGTGATGGTATTTTCATTAATTAGGGAATCGATATGATGGATAGACATACAATAGAATGACCATTTTGATTGAAATTTTTTGACAGAAGGGTTGGATTCATTCATTGACAACCTCTTTTCATTACAACGTTACACAGACTTGGCACAATACAATAACATTTTAAACAACTCAATCAAACAAATTATTCTTATCAATATCTTAATCAACCTAAGTTCACTTCGTACATAATAAACTTTATCCATCAACCTTGCCCTTCAAACCTCTTCTCTGACACTATCATTTGGCTTCTCCATCAACCTTTCATTTCTTCCATGACCAACACCATTATTTTTAAAATAACCTAGTTCTTCAGCTCCATCAATTTAAGGTTCCAAATTTATATATTTGGGGAAGAAAGAACCGTTAATGAGAAAGAGGAGAAAGAGCCGTTAGGAATTTTGAAATTTTCTAAAAATCAATCAATTTGGTCCTTGGCAATTTTGATGGATATTGTTATAATTTAAGGGCTGATGTGATTAAAAAAATTTTTTGTGTGAAATTACATACTCATACTCTTTGTGTGCAAATGAGGGGTAACATTGGCACAATCGGTAAAGTTGTTATCATCTGATTGGAAAGTCACGGGTTCAAGTCTTAGAAACAGTGTCCTGTATAAAAAAAACGGGGTAAAACGGCGTACAATACACCAAATGATTGACGCCTTCTCGGGTCATGCGTATGTGGAAGTTTTAGTGCACCGGGTTGCCCTTTTACTCTTTGTGTGCAAATGTAAAAAATAATCTTTTAAATAGAGTGTATATTTGGTTTCAATTTTAAAAGGATCGTAATTGATTTTGAAGGTGTAAAATTGATTTTAATATATTTGATTCTTGTTGAGTAAAATTAATTGTGTCTTCAAAGTTGAATCTACTTAAAATTAGGATATGTAGTTTTTTTTATTTTAGAATTGATTTTCACACATATTTATAGTTTAATCCACTTTTACAAAAATATATCAAAACACATATCACTTGTATCGTAATTATTTTTTAACCAAAATCAATAATCAATTCTACAAAATCAATTCTTCCTACCGCACAATCTAACACGCGCTAAATAGAACTGTAATTGGTGGACGAATACTTGTTGAAAGGATTTAACATTGTTGTATTTTCATGACATGATTCGATTCCAAAACTTAAGATTGAGTTGGAAATGATTTTTTTTCATATTATCCAAATGTTATTGAATTTTTTTATATACTCTCTTCTATATTTAAAGAAAGTAGAATCAATAAAAGTTAACGTATCTAAGGTGATCCAAAGTTTGGATAATGCAAGTTAACTTTTGTCAATCCAAATTTATTTTATGTATAAGACTGGACGAAGTATTAAAAACTAAAAAAGTTTACTTTTTTTTGAAAGAGTTATTAATGCTATTTATTGTTTGTATTATTATTTTGAGAAATGATATTTGTACAACCATTTTTAACAATTTTTATGACAACTTTCTCTTTCATACTCACATTATATTTTTATTTTTTCTCTTTTGCTTTAGTTTTCATGTCAATACATGATTTTGTTTGTAAAAATATGGTTGGCAATCAAATTGATTGATGTTAGCTCTTATTATTTTTGTATACCCTTTTACTCGTTCGTCTATATGCTGAAGGTGTAGCAGTGTTGCAGAGACTGCAATGCTGAAGACTGTTTGGGTGTGATGTGTGGCAGACAAGAAGAGAGAGAAAAGAAAAAGAAAGACTGTGTACTGTGGTAAAAGGGTGAGTGAGTGAGTCACTTTTTGTTTGGGAAGGGAATACTATTTTGGTTGTACGGTCCCCCTGTATTTCCGGGCGGATGTCTATTCTGTCCCCTTCTATTTCATCAAATCTCACATCTATCCTTCTTCTTAATCTTATTGATTAACTAATGAAAATAATCAACATTATTATACTTCAAATAAGTTAAGGTTGATAAAAATTTATGTAATATTATGTTACCTAAAATCTATGTAGTATTATGTTACTTCAATTAGTCTTGATGACAACGGGAAATGCCGATATTAGTTGATAAGACGTTACAGTTATGTGTATAAACTTTAAATAATATTTATCACTTTGTTTATTGAAGAAAAAAACATGTATATATAACCACAAAAAAAGTTAAGCACAACTTTGGTCTCTAAAAAAACAGTCATTTTTAATCTACTACGATAATAAAGTGGACGACATTAGTTCTTCATTCAGTGATATATTTTTCAACCGATATTTTTTCTAATTTGAACCATGCCTGGTCGGTTCATGTCTATTTTAAATCCAAAATCAATAAATTTGAATGTCGCTCGTCTTCATTCCACTTTCTTCTTCCAAGGCAGAATCAAAAGTAAAAATGTGTTGTTTTTAAGGGACCGGAATCTAAATAGAAAAAAATATGTCCTTCCAAATAGCACATCAACTCAACCCATTAAGATAACTCGACACTCTAAGCAACGGAAATGTGAAGTCGGTTACGGGTCGAAGACTGGAATCACGGTGGGGTTTATGCGATGGATGCAAGAGGATGAGTGAATCACAATCCTCATTTTTCCTCCCAATTTTTTTTTCTTCTAAATAACTAAGGAATAAGTTGTTCCTTCTTTTTTTGTCAAGTGACACATTCAATGCCACATCAGTAAGTTAACAACTTAACGTTCCACAATTCACTAAATTATATTGGTTAAGAGACTATATTTGCGTTTACTTTTGTAAGAAATTAAAAAAAAAAATCTTTTTTACAGCGACTAACTAATCAATAGATTTTTTGTACCGAAAAAAAAAACTAATCAATATGAAGGTGAGAAAAACCACAAGAAGGGGGGGTTGAATTGTGTTTTCAAAAACTTTTCTTTCTTACGTTCTGAAAAACTATTCCCAAATTCAGAGTCTGAAATAGTTCAGAGTCTGACTTGAGTTCAGAGTCTTAGTGCAACGGATAATAGGTAAGAGAACAGAGAAAGAAAAAACACAAGCAATTATACAGGTTCCTTCCACAAACCGGAAGTAGCCTTGTCCCCCTTGCACTTCCAAGGAGAGTTCCACTAAAATGTAATGTCGAATTACAAGTTGCTCAATCACACAAGAAAGAGACTTCTCAATACTCAATGACAACTCCAAGAGACTTCTATGCTTAATCATACAAGAAAGAGACTTCCTTGCTCAAGGACAACTCCAAGAGACTTCCTTTGCTCAATCACTACTGAAAGAGACTTCTCTTAACAATTACAAATAATTGAATAAGGTTTTGAATACTTGATATACAATCAGAGGTATTCACAAAACAATACGAACATAACAATCTCTGTTTTTCTAGACACTTGAGAATTCTAAGATATGAACTATTGTAAGAATTCTCTAAGTTGTTGATGTGTTTGCGACGTTTTGCACAGAGTATTGGCCTTTTGCTTGTTGTATTGTTGTGTTCTTCAAGTCTTTATCCCTATTTATAGAGGATTTGAGAGACGTTGAGAATTAGCCGTTACATCAATTTGTCTTGCTTGAAGCTTTGATTCTTCATCATTGATCGTTTGCCTTATTTGATAATTGTCCTATGAAGAACTAATTTCAAATCCATTCCATTTGAAACGGAACAACGTCTGCAACAATATTACTGTTATTCTTGTCTTGATGTGGAGACAAGTTGCAGAGATGGTGGTTGTAGAGGCGTGCGCAAAGATAGTGGTTGTACACTTCGTACACTGTACTTTGTCAACTCTGGTGAAGTGGCTTCTGATGAGATGCTTCTAATAACCTTGCTTCTGATGACCTTGCTTCTGATGACGTGTCTTCAGGAGCGCTTTCTTCAGACGCAATTCTTTCAGACGTATTTCTTTCAGACGCAATTCTTTCAAACGCTCTAAGCTTCAATAAAATTCCTTTGCTCTTTGACTTGTTCAATCAAAATCTTTATGAATAGTACTTTGATTTGGATCTTGTACACTTGAACAAATGTTTAACATATCCAATTGATAATTTTTAATACCTTGTTATCATCAAAACTCAAGAGGTGATTTTGAGAAACACCATTTGTTCCAACACAATAGATTTTGTGTTTTTTAGATAATTATCTAGTTTTTAAGGAAAAACACATTGAAAATCTACAGTTTGGTCAAGAGATAATAAGATTTAATAAAAAATTATTTCATTCATCGATAGAACTTAGATTCTTCTAAATAATTGATCTTTAGTAAAATTTATTAACTACTCAAACCTAATTACTTAATTTATAAACTTCGTGTTTTAGGCACTGTTTGGTTCTAAGGAAAGAGCGTGGATGGAAAGGAGCAAGGAAAGAAAGATTATAGAAAATCTTTCCTTCCATGGTTTGGATGCAATGTCAGTAAGGAAAGAAAGCATCTTTTGGGCGGGGCCCACGTTAAAAAACTTTCCTCCCATCAATGCGAAGAAAGTGGGAGATGAGCATCGAATATGGTTGAATGACAATAGCACCCCCACTTTTTAAAATATTTTTCTTCTTTACCACACGTTCATATTTATGATTAATTTGATAATTTTTTTTTTTGCATCCCACGTCATATGTTAATGGATGTTCTAAACTTATTTGCTATTATACTGTCACACTTTTGAAGTTTTTTTTCTTCTTCTTTTTTATGTATCTCATTAATCTATGTTATTCCATTTTAACGCAGGCATTTTTGTCATTACATAAGTATATATCATTCTTTCCTTTTAGTTTCTTTCGACTTTCATTTATACCAAACAACTAAAATATCATCACACTTTCGTCTCACTTTCTACTCACATTCCTTCCTTCAACAATCTTTCCTCTTACTTATTTTCCTTATACTTTCATTTTTCATCCAAACAAAGCCTTAAGGATTAAAATAACAATCATTTAAAAAATAAACTACGGTCTTCGTATTCGCATTTCTCATTTTGATTTTAATCTCATTTTCTATGTCGGTTCTTTAATGACTTTGTTTGTTGCCATTATTACAAATTACAATTACATTAAATTGTATAGTACGGAGTTATAGGATGCCAATATACTACTGGTTAGTATTGCACCACCTTTTTATAATGCGAACTGATCAACCAGAGTAATGATATTCAAACACTTTAAGTTTTTTCTTTTTTTTATATGAACACTTTTAATTTTTCAACACTCATCTAATACATCATTTCGTTTAATGTCCATAAACTGTTTTCCATTTCAAGATCATACTATTGTAGTGGTTGAATTCAACTCACTTTGTTTAGATTGAAAGAAATATCCAAATTCAATTTTTAATTGAAACGATGTCTTTAGACACTTGTTAATGATACATCAACTAAAAGCGAAAACAAAGTAAGAGACAAATAAACTTGATACGGGAAGTTACATGCAACTTTTAACTTTTAAGCAGTGTTTTTATTATTTTTTTCACTTTACAAACCGCCAATTACTTTGCCTACCCAAGTTTTGATTTGCAATTAGACTCCTATCATAATTATTAGTTGCTTTCTTTGACAAAAAGCATTGGCCAATCCAGGTCACCGTGCCTAACCAATTAAGGAAGTGGTAAATCAATGAATCTTTTTATAACAACTTTTTTTCTTTCTAAAATTCTTTAGGCCAACCCTTGCGATTGAAAAGCTTTTTATTGCTTTGCACATGACACGTTAGTTGATCATTGGTACCCATGCCTACTGGCCTATGAATCCATGATCCATCCCTACAAAATATGACTTTTTTCATTTTTGAGTTAGCTCGGTTACATGCTTTAATTTATGGTCCTTACTCCTTACCAAAATGTTTATGAAGCTCTTCTATTTTAAACCTTTGGTAGTTGAAGTTTTTGAACAATATTGTGAAATTATTTATTTGTACGGATGGAATGCCAATTGTCTGATTTATACGTAAGAAATACCCTCTAACTAATTAATTGTCAAATGATAAAATGAAAAACTTTATAATGCAAATCGAAGATATATGTGTGCTAATACATGAAAATCTTGTGAAGCATTTGTTGAATGATGGATTATATTATTATATACCTCTAAATATACGTGTGATGATCATTTGATAAAACAAATAAGAAGAAAGCTATACATATATTTAAGGGGGTGAGATTTACATGTCCAATACAAAAATTGATAGCTATGGTCACCCAACGTAAGCATGTGAAAATTCTTAAGTACAACGATAGAAATAGAGGATCCATGCTCATTTAGATAAACTATCCTAATTAAGGGGGTGGAATTCAAGTGAGCCTCCACCATAAAATGAAAAACTTCACTTTTCTAGGGTAGCTATTTATAAGAACAATATAAATATCATAATGATTCGGTTCGGGTACTGCCAGACCCAAAATTGTCACCCAAACCGAAACAAACCCTACACAAACTGAAATAACCATCGAGTGACTGAAGCCAAACACAAATTGACCTGATACACTTGAAAACATTTGGTTTAGGTAGATTAGATCGGTTTCCACCCTTACTAACACGTGATCTTTGGAAAAAAAATAAAATTATGAATATATGATCAATGACCGGATAACCATAAAAAAAAATGGTAAACTTAAGCAAACGACTAGCTAGTAGCTACATGATAATTGGATAGGGATAATTTAAGTAGTACTGGTACTCTAAATAAATTAATATTTCTTGTCGGATAGCTATAGGGACATACACGCTGTTTTTTTTTTTTTTTTTTAAATAAGGGACATACAAGCTGTTGTTTCCTTAGTATTATTAGAAAGATGAAACTATTATGGAGCCTTAATTAAAACAAAAAAGAAACTGTATTAGAGTCTTCAATTTCGAGGTAAATATCATTGTACTTCATATATAATAATGTCTCAAAAAATCTAAAGAAAGTAGTGAATCCATCCAAATTAATCAGAAGCATATATGTCGATTAGTTAGAGAAAGCAACCCTATATTAACTTCTTCCCTAGTATTTTTTACATATATAGCATAGATCAATGATTCAACGCAATCCTTATTTTGCAAGGAAGGCCATCTAAAATATTACCAACTTTGTAAGCAATCCATTTATACATGTTGCTTGCCACATTTGAGATAGATAAGTTGAAGTCATTCCCCCTACCCCTATACCTATAATTATAAAGCCAGAGTTAACAAGAAACCTAAGACATAGACTTTTAAACTAGAAACTAGAAATAAACCATGCAAGCCAATTGATATTAAAATTGAAAAGTATAGGTCTGATTTGGTTCCCCAAGATATAATGTTAATCGTGAAGGATGAGGGCAGAAAAGTTTTGGTGTACTTTAGCCATTCTTAGATTATTTTTTTGGATGATTTAACAATTGTTAGATGTACTTGTAAAACTAATATGAGACAAATTAAAAATAAATAATTAATACAATGTTCGAGCTTGCATCTAACTTAAGCAAATACACACAGTTTTCAAGAAAAAAGTTAAACAAACATACACTATAAATAAAAGTATTTAAACATAGATTAAATAACAAAAATGCTTAATGCCACGGGGAAATACATCCCGAACATTTCACGGTTTATTTTCATTGGTTAGTCAAACTTTGACCCACTTATGTTTTCTTTAAAATCCGGAATTGCAAGTTTTTCCTTCTTTGCAAATACAACAACACGCAGGCATCGAGAAGTTTCACGAAGAAAACCTTTTTGATGTTCTCATTAAATAAACAATCACTTTGGTTCCTAAAATATTATTAGTCAACTTTCAATTTAGTTCATGAATTATATAAATAGGGTTTGTCTATCCTATGCATAGGTTAAGATTACTACAAATAATACACAAATTCTAAGATGAATTTACTATTTTTTTTTTTACTTTTTAATATGCAAGTTGATCATTTGATTCCTTTTAAAGTAAATGAAGAAAGATGGTCTAGAGACTATATAATTTAGAAACTATATAATTTAAAAACTTATTATATTTACGTATTATATACACAGTGAAAGTTTATTTCGCGACAGAATCACGAGGTGTTATGCAGTGCACCAAATCGTTGACATTTTGAATTTTTACTGAAAACACGGGATATTAAAGTGAAACCACCAATCACAATTACTTCGTGAAGTGTTCGCGATGAATTCCTTCAAGATATTCAGCATTTCTGTATATTTTATACAGTTATGTAGGTAATAATCCAAATACAAAATTGAAGACTTATTTAACATAAATAATTTTACATTCAATTCAATTCGATTGAAATAAACTATTCTACAACGTGGTTAATAAAAGAATTGAGTTAATAAAAAATCAATTTGACAAAATTACTTAATTTATAATTAATTTCTAGTACGGTGAAGATCAAACCCACACACGTGTTTTAACTTTTAATTACACAAATCAAATCAAACCCACTTAGACTGGCCAACAGTAAGAATCAAATCATCATAACGTTATAATTAAAGTGGGAGTTGAGCAGAACTTATAATTAAAGTAGGAGTTGAACAGAACTATAAGCTCATATAAATACACATATGTCATTGTCATGAATTTTCTTCTTTGTTGGATGAAAAATTACCATAAAAAACGCCATAAATGCTTGTGTAAGTTGTAAAGAAACTGAAAACGGGGCTGCAGATATTGACCATCAGGAATGAAAGTAAACCCAGAAGGCAAATTGGGTACCGGGAAAAAGGGCAAATTTTGGAATTCATTTTTAGTGCTCAATCGCTAAAATAGTATCCAATCCAAGTAGTAGTAATTGAAGGGGCAGGTCCTTTATAAGAAACCATCAATTGCAAAGGACCCAAAGACCAAATATAGAGAGGTCTAACACTTTAGGACCTGCCTAGTTGCTAGCCCTAGTTTGTTAGCTCGGCTCACCGCTCAGTACCCAATTATTAAAGTCTTGTCCCATGCTTTTACCCATTTGTGGAAACCATCTTACTCCACGCATCTACTGTGTACCATCCTTTTCTAAATATAAGCAAAATTGATTTTTTAGGTTCATTCAATTAATGTTGTATGTGGTTTATAATATGTATGTGGTCCATAATATGGACCACATACATCATTAATTGAATGAACCTAAAAAATGAATTTTACTTAATTATATTTAAAAATGGAGGGAGTATGAGTTATCAACCATCTCCGGCTCCTTGTATATTTTCTTTTGAGATGTTATTTGAAGGGATAATTTTGGGATAGATTATGAGATAACAAAAAATAACGATACGAAAGCTGAATCAATAGACAGATATTGAAAGTGACTCAAAATTCATGGATGCTGAAGTGCCAAAAATCGCGGCTCAGTTTTGAGACTTTTGTCTCGACAAAAATCGGCGTCCGAAGTGGTAAAATCAGCGCCCGATTTCATGTTGAGGCAGAAAGAAAGAAAAAACAGAAACGTATTTTGGGGGTGGATTTGTTCCAAATTTTGAGGGATGCTTTTACTATAAATATATACATTGTATCATACGAAAAAAGTGGGGAGAGTAGAAAAACAAGGATTAGAAGCTAACAGTAAAAACTAGAGTGTGTAGAAAATTCTCTTGACAACAAACACGATGGTTGGGATTGAATCATCATTGATTCACCTTGGAGAAACACTATTAGGATTGAGTCTCTTGGTTATGGGAAGAGATTCAAGACTTTGGGTAGAATTAAGTTTGAAGAATAATTTCTGTAACCCTTTTGATATCTCTTTGTAAAGTTACTCATCATTATAGTAGAACGGAGAGCTGCTCTCTCCCCCAGAGTAGGTTAGTATTGGACTGAACTGGGCAAACAAATTTTCGCATGTTCTCTCTCTATTTCTCCTTTGTTGTTCTATCTTTTGCTTGTGTTTATAACTGTCACCCACATTGTTTTGGTTGCTTGATTAATTTGGTCCACACATAAAGTATTTTATTGATGTGACTTTTAACGAATTCACAACAACAGAGTAAAAATACAATAAAAGTATGAGAGAGAGAGAGAGAGAATTGATCTAAAAGTTATCATAAAATAGTTATATAAATATCATTTTTTTATCGATCTTGCTAACTTATGTTTTTAGGGTATGTTAAGAAAGTCAAAAGTAAAAATTTTGCATTGAAAATAATAATTTTTATACTTTTTAAAATTTAAATACTTAAGATTTTTTAGACAAAATTATTATATGTAGTTCCTTAACATATGTCCTTATGACACATGATACGTTTTTTTAGGTTAAATACTATTTGCGCTTCATTAAATTATTTGTTTATAACATATTATAATCCTCCATAAAAAACATATTAATCCTTTATTTTATTCTTTAAACAAGTTAGTCATTTTAGTTTGCAAATTTTTACTTGATTAACCTTTTAAGCACATTCATTAGAAAGCTGACGTGCTATTTATTTATTTTTCATGTTAAGGAACTTAGAGGCCAACGGTTGATGGTTTTAGGGTGAGATTCAAAGGGCCGAGATATAAATCTTGAAGAACTAAAAGATGAGGCTCTTCGAAAACGGTTAGTACTTTTTGCTGAGGGGTCGATGAAATGGAAACAAATGAGAGGTTGAGTCTCTGTGAACAATTTGGGTGAATCTTGAAAGACCAAAATAATAGACTCTTAGAAAATCAAAAGCAAATGATTGGTTCCTTCTGGGGTTAGATTCTAAAGTTGGAAAACAATTTGCAAACACATTGGATAGAGAAATTATTGAGTCTCTTGGTCACAGGAAGAGATTCAGGAAAATGGTAGAAATTAGGATTGCTCTTGGAAAGCTTGTTGAAGTTAATTTCTTTTTAACTCTTTTGTATCTCTTTGTAAAGAAATTTTTTGATAGTGAAGTGGAAGGATCTCTCTCCTCCAGATGTAGGTCATTATTGGACCGAACTAGATGAATAAATTTTTGGTGTGTTGTTACCTTTTCTCTACTCTCTTTATCTTGTTGTTCTTTGGTTCGATTGTGGCTTTGTATACACTTGGTTGCTAGATTAAATTTAGATAAATTGTTGTTGCTTGCGCTTGTTTTGGTTATTGGTGTCATTAATACTTGTCTCACAATTTTTTTTTTTTTTGTGGTTGTCGGCGTTTGAACCCTGGACCTTGCATATATTATGCATTGTCCATACTAACTGAGTTAAGCTCACGAGGACAATTGTCTCAGAAATCTAAGTTTATTAATGTGATTTTAAGTACCGAATTCACAACAAACAAGTCCAAAAACAACCGAGCCTTTTGGGCCTGAGCCATTTAACAATAGAATTCTGCTCTTTACCCAAATGAATTTGCTTATTTCCAAAGTAAAAGTCCAAAATACCCCTACACATGTTAACTCACGCTAGTACAAATGGAAACGTATGTTAACTCACATTGCGTGACTTAACATGCGCTAGTGTTAATTGCAGCATGTTGCAACGTGAATTAACTCACGTTGCCATTTGCACTAGAGTGAGTTAACTCACGTTCATAGCAGACAACAGAAACTGCAATAAATGCAATCAGTTACTGCACAAACTTTGAAAAAGTCTAGAATGACTCGTAATCACGCCACATTCATAACTTAACTTTTTTACGCCAGTTTAACAAGATTATCGGATAATACGACATAATCGATCAAAATTACTCAAAAACATCGTTTTTCTCACAATCATGTAATCACACATAAACGATCCAAACGGTCCAAATTTCACAAATTCGCCGGTAATGACCCGTAATAATTTAAACACACTTAATGACACGTAAATGATCCAAACACTAATTCATTTCATATATTTATATAATATATAATATTAGTTACATATTGGCCATAAATATCCAAATTACACAATCGGTCACCAAAAAATATGTCGGGGTGTAATACCACCAAAAAATGGGACGAACACCGACCGACCCAAAAGTGTCATAACTTATCCAACTAGACTAGTGATAGTGCATAATCTTCGTCTTCATCCATGACTTCGATCTCTTGCTTTGGCTTTTCCGGAGTGTCCAAATTAATAGGATTGTGCTCATTTGTTGGTTTCTTTGGCGGCATCGGCTCCTTAGACATGAGGTCATCGAAGACGGCTTGTCTATCCAAAAACTCAAAAAGCCATTGCTCTGCCTCACCAATCTTGTGAGTTATCCACTCCTTACAAGGAGGTGGTAGCGGGCAATTTTCTTTCAACTTCACATGAAGAAAGTGGTCCGGAATTAAGCAAAGGCACAATGGCTTGGTTGTTCACAATGTGAGCTTCAACTTGAAAAGGAATTTTCACTTTAAACTTCACATCGTTGGTTGGTTTGCCTTCGCCTACGTCGGAAGCTTTGTTTTTGCCCGGTTTCGGCTCAATGCCATCGTCCGGCACATTTTCAATCATGTCATTCAATGTCTACTCAATAAAAAAAAAACCAAGAAAAAATAAATAAATAACTTGTGCTGCAAGCAAAGCAAGTAAAAAAAGTGGCGCAAAAATAAATAAATAACTCACGCAACACTTACAACTAGCGTGAGTTAACTCACGCTCAGCCCTATCACCCACTGGAAAAAAATGACGTAAGTTGCAGAAAAACCAGGAAAAAAGGATGAGTTTTGACGGTACATTACCTGTTCTTTGATGCTTGATGAACGTAGAAACTTGCTTCCTAACGATTTGCAATGATTTGGAACGAAGATTTTGACCCAAAAATT
>Ga0315915_1000833_pt1 | contig 34545 bp, 22 predicted proteins | sample MpolbnodulesMG_FD_207738 | JGI IMG/M metagenome (GOLD analysis project Ga0315915, IMG submission 207738) | Medicago polymorpha root nodule microbial communities from Los Angeles, California, United States - branched nodules | ecosystem: Host-associated > Plants > Roots > Nodule | place: USA...
CCCAATAAAAAACAGGTGTCGTATCTCAAACTTACAACACCCGATGATATAACCCCGGCAAAAAACAGGTCTTAAATCTCAAAAAAACAGGTTTTGTATCCCTGATTTGCACTAGTGAAGGATGTGATATTCTCGGTTGTTTTATTTACTATATATCTAGTATTAAAGAATTTCCTTAACAACAAGATTACATGTTATCATGTCTAACTTTATTGACGAGGACCGATAAACACAAATATCCATGTTTACATCCCAAAAAGTTTTAAGCTATTCTCATGTTTCAAACCTTTTGTTGAACCATATATTTCTAACAACATACATTCATTTTCATTTTGGGGTCTCTGTCCACTCTACTGGCTGCTAAATTATATTGTCCATCTACATGAAGTCTTCCTAATTGATTCGTTCAGTTTATTATCCGTGCTGACGAGGTTAGAATGTTGAACACAATTTTAGCCTGTTAAGATCATCACTCAAACTTATTATATATCCTGATTTTTATATTGTATACAGGTTGCTGTAAGCACATGTATGAATGTTGTTTTAGAAGCTTGCGTTGCTGGACATACCATATGCCATTTATGAGACTTTGTTATATTACATTTACATTTTTACATAATTTTAGTATCTTCTCATCAATGATGTGTAGATGAATACTGCAATTTCGGGAACATTGAGACTAATTCCTGATGAAGCATCTATTTTGGGAACCTTGAGACTACTAATAGTTCAAACTATTGAAACTAATTTTTGCTGTTAGGGTAAGCAACGTATATTGTTATTGCATTTTCATATTATTATCCGTCTGCGGTTGCGTTTGTTTGTCATTACTGATACAACTATCAACAACGATATAATAATTTCAACCGTTCGTATTATAGTGTCATTTAAACGATCAAACGTGAGACATGATTATATCTAACTCAATCAACCGTTTATTTTTTTACAATCTAACTCGAACAACTTACCATTGAGATATATTATGTATAACATTTCGATCAATATTTTATTTTACAAAAGTATATGACCCGTGCGGTAGCACGGGTGAAAAGTCTAGTTTACTATATATCTAGTATTAAAGAATTTCCTTAACAACAAGATTACATGTTACAAAACTTTTCTCTCTCTAGAAACTTAAGCTCCATCCTCTCTCTAGATCTAATCCATTGTAGCTATCCCTTTCTCCTCCAATATCCAAACTTTGACACTCAAGATGTAGATCCGGCAGCACGGTGGTGCTCCGCGCGGCTCGACGGCGGTACCACCATTTACCCCGACGGGTCTGTAACCCAAGGGGAGGTTCGATTCCCACGTCGTTGGTGGTTCCAGCGACTGGTTTGTGGTGGTTTTGTGGGTTTGGTGGCTTTCAAGGAGTTTTGTGGTAGTGTTCTTCCTCCCCTCTTTATCGTTCTTGCCTGGTTCCATTTTGGTCATGTTCAGATTCGATCCAGGGCCTCCCTCCCTTCCTGATCCGACCTCCTTTTATGCCTCTTGCTGCTACTGTTGATGTCACTTTGTTTTTTGATTATCTACTTTGGTTTGCGGATTTTGTTAGCTACGATATGGAGATATATAGATTGGTGTATTGTTTTAGTTCATTAAGATTCTTGATCCATGACTTTATAAACAACCGCCTTTTATATGCTTTGTTATATCATAGGCAGTAGTAATTTGATTGCCAAAGTTGGAATCTCAACAACAACTCTCGGTGTTCTTTGAGCTAGATTTGTCTAGATTTCGGCAGGTGTTCAGCTGGGTTTGATGGTGGTGCTAGGTCACGGTTGTTCTGATTTCGGAGATTGCATGTGTGGTGGCATCTCTTTCAGCCACGATTAATCCTCCTTCAACGAACTTTCGGATCGTTTGTTGTCGTAAGGATCGTGGTGGTTGTGACTGTTCATGACGGTGGTTGTGGTGGGCGCCGGTGGGCGTGTAACTTCCTTTTCTGATTAGTTTGGTTGTTTTGTATGATTTGGTGGCAGACCCCCTCCGGGGTCATTGTGTGTCCGTTATTTTGCGGGATCGTTGTTTGGTGTTGGTGGTCTCGGTGTTGGTGGGTCGTTCTTGACTGGGTTGTTGGTGGTTTTCGTTGCTGATTTCTGTTTGTGTGGTGTTGTGGCGATAGTGGTGATTTGGTTGAGGTGGTGGTGGCGGCTTTGCGTGGGGGTTTGTGGCATTGTCTTGAAGTGGTTTGGATGGATGGTCGTAGATTTTTTCTGGATTCGGATTTGGTGTCGAAACAGTTTGCGGACGCGAGCTATATAAGGGGGTGACTGGGAGGAGACGGGTGTTTGTTGGGGGTGATTTCCTTTGGAGGCAACCTCTGTTACTCGGGTCTATGTTCGTCGTCACTAGCTCCTGTTTTGTGCTTTTGGGGTGGCTTAGGTGCTTAGGGTGTTTGGAGGGAGCGGGTCCCATTGTGTTGAGCTTTTTCCTTTTGATAGGTTAGTTGTTTAAACTTCGCATGCCATGTCTTTCGTCTTAAATATTGCGTGCTGGTTTTCGGTGGGCCGGTTACTTTTGCTTCGAGATCGGGAGTCGGGGTCTAGCTGCAATCTTTGTTTGGCTTGATTTGGTTTTCTCTGGTGTACCGGGGGCGAGGGGGTCCCTGCTAATTTGGTACTAAAGTCTGGTGGGCCGATCACTTTTGATTCGAGATCGGGAGTTAGTTCTTTGTCTCAAGTTCGTTTTTGGGCTTTTGTTTTGTGCTCTTTCGGTGGATCGGAGGTCGCGAGGTTGTGAAAGCTGCATGATCCTTCGGTCAGGCGTTCTTCGAATTGTGGCTCGCTTGGGTGTTGGAGTCTGGGAGTTTTATTTTGAGGGTGTTCTTTGGGGCTGAGTAGTGACGATGGGCGGTGGTGGATACCGTGTTTACAGTGTTTTTTTTTTTTTGAAGGAGTCTGTTTTAGGTGGTGATGTGTTTTGGTGGGTTTATTTTCAGGGGTGTCTTTAGGTGGTTATGGTTTACCATCTATATGCGGCACCATTTATATCTTGTTTCGTCCATACCTTGCGTCTTGCAGGAATGACGTTTAATAATATTTGCCGATTCATAAAAAAAAAAACAAGATTACATGTTATCATGTTTAACTTTATTGATGAGGAACGATAAACACGAATATCCATGTTTACATCCCAAAAAGTTTTAAGCTATTCTCATGCTTCAAACCTTTTGTTGAACCATATATTTCTAGCATCATACATTCATTTTCATTTACCGAAATGTTGCCCAATATCTTAGTGAACTATGACGTCTAAAATCTTTCAATCTTCTCGTTATCAACTATGTTTGATATTTGTGTTGTTCCATCATATAGGCTACATCACCACTAGACAAAAAACAAAATTATACATGCATTTTGGATTGAAAAAGGGACCCGGGTCGGATCAACCAATTGGGTTCGGTTTGAAACATTGGTGGAGCAACACTAACCCTCTCTTTTTAAACCCATATCGCAATCACTCTCATTTTCACTGAGCTAGGGTTACGACAATACCCATAGTTATTATTAATTTGATTTGTATCATTGTTTGAGATTCTTAATAGTTGAAGTTTTGTATTTTATTTCTATGTTGAGTTTTAAACTTATTTTTAAAAATTCTGTAGGGATTTCAGAATTCTCTAGCGATTTATAAGTTTTTACCAAAAAAAACCCTCTAGCGATGATAAGAAATGTGCAGTGTGAATGTGGGACGGAGAGAAATGTTGTTGTTATGAGTTTTCTAATGTGTAAAATTGTTTCAAAATTTACATTGAACTTGTAAACTCACATCAGAAATTTATTCAGGGATCTAATTAAATATTTGACAAATTCAGAAACTTATTTACATGCTTTTTAGGAAGCTATATAAAAATTCTCAAATAGTAGAAGGACCTACAAAATAATTAAACCATTCTTTTTACCCTCTTGTTACTGCTATTTGTTACCTAGATTCTAGAATATACCAACCATTCTTTAAACCATTCTTTTTACCCCCTTGTTACTGTGTAGTTAGTGATGTTTATTGTTTAGCCTGATTCTCTTTTTGCACATTTCAATTAGATTCTTTTTGTCACCCATGAGGTCATGGCTGGATTGAAAAACGTTTATCCAATTGCAATTGATGCTAGTATGCTTCAAATCAGTCATTATACATCTGTACCATTTGCTTTGTCAGTCATTATACAAGAAAGGCGAGATTCACAAAGCAAGGCACTTTTACAATGACATCATACTCAACCATATTTAGGCTCTGCAAAGATAGACTTGTAAACCAAGCCTATGAATTATATTCTGAAATGATTCATGCCAACAACATCAAGCCTAATAGTGTCACATATCAAAATCTAATCTATATGGTTATTGCATCCTCGGTCAATTTAAACAAGAATCCCCTCTTCTCCTACTCTACATTTACTTACCAAACGAGTGGAAGTGAAATCTGCTAAATGTCCAACTCCTCCTCTATTTTAGTCACTGAAGAAGAGGTGAAATCTGCTAAAAGTGTAGCAGCTATGATTATTTTAGGTGGTGTCAATCCTAATGCTGCTAGTCATCACTCAATTTTTGATGGACTATTCAAAGGTGGATCAAGAAATGCTGTTATGAGTAAGATTGCACAAAAGGTCGTAAAACTGCTAATTTCCAAATTTTCTCGTACTAAAGATGAATTTGATTGAACAACAAACTATTTAAAGTCGGCTCGCTTGGGAATTGTTGGTTGCATTCCTGATGATGATGGTGATGTAACTTGCAGAACAATAACGAGGCACGCTCTCTGTGTGTAAGATACATGGAAATAAGCTAGGATGGTACAAAATAACTTATTTGTGGAATGTAGTTTACATGCTTTCTAGTTTGCTAATTAAAGGACCATGTTTTTGCTTCTAGTTTCGATTCTATATTCTATGGGTTATCAGTTGCCATGCGAGTGGATAGTAATTATTTTTCATGAATTCAAATTTTAATAATGTCTGGATTAGGTCAAAATATATGTCCTTCAAACAGATAGGTACCCACATTTCTTGTTTTATGCTCTTTGATTATATAGACATGCCTATGATTGTCTTGGCTTGTGACATTTTCTTGGAAGCCAGAATCAATTTTTGCAAAGGATTTGATACGTTTCTCCTATATTTCGGTGAGATAATAGTCTTTTAAACCACTCGTTCACAACTGAGATGAGATGTTCAGAATTTTCTCAATTTCTTGAGGATAATAGTTTCAGTTTCAGCCATATAATTTTTTCCACATTTCTTTTGACTATCTGATTCATTGAAATCTGGAGAGAAACTCAGACTACATCTGTCCAACGTCCAACAACGACACATGTAGTTACTTTCAATTACTCTATTTTCATATTTTATTACTAGTTTGCATATGTTTGTGTATATATTTGTGCTTCATAGCGTTTGAACACCAAGATTGCCTTGAAATAGGGACTTCGTGGCCAGTTTCCCGTCACAAGTTACTTGTCAGGAAACAAGGCAACTCGCAATCCCTGGTAAGAGCTTTCGTAATTATTTGACTACTAAACCTTCTAGTAATTTGTGCATATTGCTGCACTTTCCAACAACCAAAATTTCCATCAAAACGTGAGTTTTATGGTAAAATTATATTACAACATACTTTGGTGAAATTTTAAGGAATAGTATTTTACTGATCAACTCAAATTGCATTTTCAGTCGATACAAAAATAGTTGGTGTATAGGAATATTTGAGAACAGCTCCAGTAAAATTAGTCTTTTATCAAATTCGCGAACTTGTAAACAAATTCGCAAAATAGTATACTACTTTTATCATGGACAAATATATTTTATCAATTCAAGAGTCTAAGTCTGTATTTACAAGTTGCTTGCATTGACCTCGATTTTCTTCTTCCCACTTTAATACTAAAAGTTTAGGTGCTCAAGAAACAACTTACAGGGCTCTGGAAACTAACCCTTATCACACGAAATCTGTCTCCAAGTCTCGAGGAGTTTCTTAGTTAATGTTTCATTAACATTTTTATTAATTTTGAAGTTTTATTGTTCCTTATTTTTATGCTTTGCACATAACTGTTATAGGTGGATCTGAAATTTCCTTGGGAGAGAATAAGTAAATATAGTTAGTTCTACAATTGTTTTGGTTCCTCACATTGAAGGTCTGAACTATTTTTTTATTGAATCTGAATCATATAATTCTGAAATGCTCCCTTACTAATAACTAATAGAAATCAAATTATAGATCTAGAGATGGATTGCCTAGCCCTGGCTTGGTTATAAAAAACCAACAGATGTGTATCCACTGTACTTACCTTCAATAACAGGTGAGAAGCTTTTCAGCTTGAATTTTTTTCCATTAGAGCTTCAGTAATGTGTGTATATGCAAGCTTTTCAACATATATGGCATTGCGAGGGTCCCGAACAGATCAGAAGGTTTATGTAGATGGTAATGCAATGTGGTCTGAAGACAGATGAGAAAACAGCTGAATTGTAACTTATGCATAGACGATAGTGCTGATTGCCCTCTGCATGTAATTATAACAGAGAAGAGGCAGAAAAAGTACCTCTATCGGACAGGTTGAATGAAACCAAAGTATGTTGTAATATAATTTTGTTGTGGCCTTTTCACACAGTGATTTCCTCACCATAATGAGACAAGCAGGAGCTGATAGATTATCTCTCCAAAAGGAAATCGGACTGAATATAATACCATGGCGACGTTCAATTTCTTCCTCGCCTTTGTTTTTGTTAGGCTATGTAAGTTGATTAGGTGGAAAATGGTCAAATGACCAGATACTAGGAAGATATATAAAAAGTATAAGATTAAATTATTAAGATTTAGACATTAATGAGTTTGATAGAAATACAATATTGTTTATGATAAAATATTATGATGTCGTTTGATCTATTTAGCCGACACCACTTAGTATTTAGTCATTGGTATGCACATTGATTTTCATGTTAAAATAAGTTTGGTCTATAATGTCATGTATGCGTGAAACACACACTTTGTATTCTAGTCCTTATACACTAACCCTTGTATTATGTTTTTGTTTTTGAAAATGCAAAAATGAATTGATTTTATTAATAGTCATCAAACAAACACATCAGGAGATCTGCTAACCAATTTATAAGACCAATAAAACACAAATGGATCATTTCAGAAAAAACAGATCACCAAACATTGACAATTCCAAGTAATCTTCCCAATTCTTACAAATGTATCTGTTCTTATCTCTAACTTCTAGCATACTCATCACACATATTGCATCAGAACATTATCAAGACTTTGAAAATACCCTCCATATAGCCTTACCTGTGTTTAACTCCTATTACAGTTTAGGAATACAACAACATGCATCAATGCATAAACGTCCAATACATCTTTACCCCCTCTCCTTGCCTTTATATGAGCAATGCCGGCATCAATATTCCTGTTATTTAGTCCCAGACATTATTGCCTTATTGGTACATAATTTTCACCACTCTTTCAGAAATTTCCAGCTACCTTATCAACTCTTTTGTTGGTGAGTGAGAGGGGGGAGAGGGGGACGAGCCCCAACCACAGAAAAAAAAGATTAAAATCCTCTCAGGAAAGTTACATGATGAGCATCCCCGATAAGGGAGTTCGAACTAAAGGCAGGAACATAATTAAAAAATCTACAAATTGTTTCTAGAGAAAGGCCAAACTTTGCAAGACTATCTGCAATTTGGTTAGCCTCTCTAAGAACATAGTTAATATGAGAAGTATCAAAACTTTTCGCCTTCTCTTCAATTCTTCGAACCATCCCAAATCAATCGTGGGACTGAACACATCAATTGTTAATGACATTGACAGCAAGCAATAGCCCAGAGTTCTGCTTGAATAGAGGAAACAACCATTTGCATCTCTAGAAATGCCTCCACATGCTACTGGAACTCCTTACAAGACAAAAGCATCGCAATTAATTTTAACCATTCCATCTAGAGCCGGTCTGCAACCAAAAAATTGATTCACCTTATGGACTGCTAGTTGAGGGATTATAGGAGAGCATTCCACCATAGTAGCATGAATCTCATTGACCAAATTAACTCTCCACTTGCCGAATGATGCTGCCGCTGGTATGAATTTTGTTATCAAAGACAAACTCATTTGAAGGTGACCAAATCCGATCAAGGACAGCACCAAAAACAAATTTCTGGATAACTGGTTTCACAACATCCCTTCTACAACTGCTGGAGGTGTAATCGAATATTCCAATTCACAAACTACTCTTGCATCGATTAAAAATCCAATTTGAGTTAATGAGGAAAATACCATACCTTTAAATTTCAGCACAATACATTGTGATAAAATTTTACCATAAAACTCATGTTTTGATGAAAATTTTGGTTGTTATAAGTGTAAATGTAACTAGATGCACGAAAGCTCATACCCGTGATTATGAGTTTGCTATCCAACACTGAATTTTTGCATGAAAATATTAAGTTTGCTTCGCGACTAGAACTTCTGATGGGAAAGTAACTACAAATTCCCTATTTAAAGGCAATCTTTGTGGTCAAATGCTATGAAGCATTGACACTGGCACGTAAACACCAACTATAAACTGTGAAAATAGCAGTAATTAAATGTAATTACATGTCAGTGACAAACATTGAACACACCTTCAATTTAAAGTGAATGTGGTACATGGGTCAAGTGTAATTTTTGTTCCTCGCCAGATTTCAATGCATGAACACCCAATTAAGGTTCGTAATATTGTGGAAAGCATTATATGGCTAAAACTATTATCCTAAAGAAATTGAGAAAATAGTGAACATCTCATATCAGTTTTGAACACTTATAGGAGAAATGTATCAGCTCATTGCAAACTACAACGCTATAATTGATTCAGGCTTTCAAGAAAATGCCACAAGCCAAGACAATGATAGGCATATTTATATAATCAAAGAGCATAAAACAAGAAACATGGGTATCTTATATCTGTATAAAGGACATACATATATTTCCCACGTCCAAACATTATTAAAAATACATTAAACACAATTATTGTCCACTCACTGGGCAACTAATCACCTAAAGAATAGAAGTGCAACTAAAAGCAAAAGCAAAGTCCTTAAATTAATAAACTAGAAAGCATGTAATCTACTTTGCACAAACAAGTTCTTTTGTGCCATCCTTGTTGCCAGAAATCTTACACATGAGAGAGTCCATATCGTTTCACCACCATCATCATCATCAACTGTTACGCAGCCAACTTGTCTTTCGATATTTCACCAAACAATCCCACTATAAATAGTTCGTTGTTGTTCAATCATAATAAATACCGCTAAACTCGTCAGGTACGGAAAGTGGCAGTGTTTTGACCTTTTTTTCAATCTTATTCATAAGGTTGCTTTTTGATCCACCGTGGCCTTTGTATAGTCCATCATAAACTGAGCGATAACAAGCAACATTAGGTTTGACACCACCTTTTATCATCACAGCTGCCACACTTCTAGCAGATTTCACATCTCGTTCGGTAACTAAAGTAGGAGGGGTTGGAGAGGCGGTTCTTGATGTCTCCAATTCTATAAATAAGTCAATTGCTTGTTTAAATTGACCGATAGCAGATTTCGCGTCTCGCTCGGTAACTAAAGTAGGAGGGGTTGGTGAGGCAGTTCTTGATGCCTCCAATTCTATAAAGAAGTCAATTGCCTGTTTAAATTGACCGAGGATGCAATAACCATAGACTAGATGATTATATGTGCAAGAATCAGGGTTGATGTTCAGAATACAAATCATAGGCTTGGTTTACAAGTCTATCTTTGCAGAGCCTGGATATGATTGAATTATAACACCGTCGGGCGGAGAGTATGGTCACGTTCCCTATCAATCTGGAGTGCACGCCTCAACAACTGTATTGCTACGTGCGTTTCTCCTATCTTACATAATCCATTGATTAGAACAAGATAACACTCATGGTCCAACTGAAAACGCTTTTTAAGTATGATGTCATTGTAAAAGTGCATTGCTTTGTGAATCTGATGTCTATCACAAAAACCATATAAAAGATAAATACAAAGTATCAGCAGTAGGATGGTGACCGGTGTCGATGATCTTATGGAAAAGAGAGATAGCTGAAGACATGTTACCATGGACAAAATGACATTTGATGAGGATAGCACAAGTGTGAATGTCTTGGGTAGACTCATCCAATTTATTAAAAAGGGAAAAGGACCGCTCCAACTTGTGTTAGGATAAGAAGCTAGTTGGGAGGCGTACGACGAGGTGAAGGAGGAAACAAAACGAGTACGAGGAGTAAACTTGTTGGGAATAATAGAAGAAACAGAAACAGCACCAACATATCTTTTCAAAAATCTTTGACACAAGCCAAATCTTTGACACAACCTCACAATGTAGAAAAAGATGTTTCCCGGATTCCTCTTCTACATCACACAATTTTTCGAAGAATCAAGCTGCAACAAATTACGAATTGCAAGGTTTACTCGCGTTGGAATTCGGTCAAGTAGCAAAGACCATATGGGGAATTTTGTTCACACAATTGTTTTATAGAAGCACAAAAGTCCTAAAGAACCTTCAACACATAACAAATTTCGCTTTTATACTTTAGGTTAATTTGGTGATGTAAAATTGGCTCATGAACGTGAGTTAAAGTGTGTTGATCTTGGGAAAGTTAATTTGAAGATGTCTAATGGCACAAAGTTAACTCTCAAGGATGTGAAGCATGTTCCCAGACATCTGGTTGAATTTGCTTTTAGTGGCTAAACTGCGTGATGAGGGTTATGATAGCTTGTTCTCGCAGTACTCATGGAAACTTTCCAAGGGATCTATGATTGTTGCTAGAGGTATGAAGTGTTCTAACATTTACTGTCACATGAAAAAATAATTAAAGATAAGCATGTGGTTGAATCAACTGAGAAGTTGAGTTGTGCATGCATAAGAGGTTATGCAACATGAGTGAGAAAAACATGGCTAAACTATGGAATCGAAGTATGTTTGACATGAGAAATCCACCTATGAAGAGATGTGATCACTGTTTTGTTATAAAGAAGAGCAAAGTTTCTTTCAAGATTCACTCACCTAGAAGACCATAAATTTTTTTATTTGTTGCATTGTCATTTATGCGGTCCTGTGAAGACAATAACATTTGGGGAAAGTTCATATTTTATGAATTTTGTTAATGACCATTCAAAAAAGACTTGAGTTTACACATTGAAGAGTAAAAGTGATGTTTTGAGTATCTTCAAGAAGTTTAAGGTCTTAATTGAGCATGAAACTGAGAAGTAGTTAAAGTGCATACGCACAAGTGACTTTATGAGAAAAATTTAAGCTTATTGTAGAGAAAATTGGATTAGACACCAGACGTCTCTATGTTTAAATGGTGTTGTTGAAATGATTAATATAAGATTGGTGGAAAAAGATAAATGTTTGTTGTTAGAGACAAATCTTCTAAAATTGTTTTAGGGTGAAGCATTGAACACAATTGTGCATGTCTTGAATCTTTCATCAAGTGTGTCCTTGTAATATGAAGTACGAGATATGATTTGGTTAGGTAAAAATGTTTCTTATGACCACTTACGTGTTTTCGGATGAAGAGTCGCATTGTGTGTTTCTTTGCTATGACCTAGATGGAGTTGTTTACAGGTTTTATGATCATGTTATGAAGAAACTTATCAAATGTTGAGTTTATATATAAGATCAGCAGTTGAAAAATATTGATAGAGTTAATAGTGATATCCAACTCGTGATGAAGACCGAGCAAATTGTCACGGGGAAGAGGTGCAGCTAAAGGTTGAACCTGCTGTACATATAAATTTCACCCAAGTAAGAAAGCCTTTAAAGAGGTACACTATTGAAGGAGTTGATGTCGCAATTAAAGATGAATCACTTGTTCTAGAGTCTTAGGTAGTGGAGAATGTTTAGGTTTGCAACATAGTTGTTGGAAAGACAACTGATTGTCCCACTTGAGTTGTGATGGAGAGATTTGTTAGGTAGGTCCCTCCTTAAATGGGGACCACATACTTGTTCGTGCGTGAAATTGTGGGCGGCGCACAACGTGAAGAGGGAGGTAGAGAGAAGCACGAAAGAAAAGAGGAAGATTTGGGTTCAATTAGAAACATGCTTTAGGCAAACAATTTTCATTTCGGCTGAAATTTGAGTACGTTGTTTTTGTTGCCTAGTTTTGTCTTCCCGGTGTGCGTTTGGGATATCCATTCAGACTCCCGCAATCTCAATGATTAAACAAACGTTTATTTATGTTTCTCACTTGATTGACCTTAAACTAAAAATTATCACAAGCATCATGTTATAAAATAGTTCAAATACCACCAACGGTCCTTTAAGTTAGTTATTTTTGACAAATTAATCCTATAATTTATTTTGCAATAAATTAGACTTTCAACTTCTTTAAAAAGTGTTTACATTACAATTTAACATCGAAGTGATAAGTTCAAAAAGTGTTTATTACCCTAAACACGATTAATTACACACATTTTCTCCTTCTTGTTTTCAAATTCAAACCCAATTTTACAAATAAATGTTTCATTACACCTATGAACCCTAATTTTAAGAGCAATGAGTCTGAACCCACCAACATAGCATTAAACATTCACAGAAACACTTTTAACCAAGTGTGATGAAAAGAGGGTAATGGTGAAAATATTTTATTACTTAAAAAATTAATTTGCAGTAAAAAAAAACTTAAATAACTAACTTATTACAAACATCTAATTTAAAAGATCAGGTAAGATATTTAGCCTATAAAATACTAGTCCATTTATCAGATCATGAAAAAACATTGTATTATATGAATCAATAAAATAACATAAAAATAGTGAGATTGTAAAAGGAAACAAGCAGTCAACCAAGACGTTCTAATTTAGTAACTTGAACTGCAAGTGAGCGTAGTTGATAGTTTGCATACATAATGAATTGAACCAGCCCATGCACCCACGTGGCACGTGATCACATCCACCACATGCATATGATATATATGATCCTATGACCCCAAAAAAATATGATCATATGACAGACTTATTATTACTTAACCTACTTCCCTCCCTCCGGTCCATATTTTTATTCATTTGCCATCTTGAAATTGAATGGTAGCATTCTAAGAGATTCGAACCAACAAATCAAAAACTGGAAAACAATTAATTTAAAAACAGTTTATATAAAATGATCCGACAAAAAAAATGTCGTCTGGCCCATTCGTTAATTTGACAAGACATGAAAATAAGAAGCATTTGAGAATAATTGACAATATATATGTAAAATATATGAATTATACTAGATGTTTTCTAAGTTCAAAATCAATAGTATATTATTGTCTCTCATTTAAAAAAAAAAAAAAAGTATATATTGTCTCTCTGACTCTCTTTAAGTGTTAATTGATACGGACTTCTCTATTTTTTTTTTAAAAATTTCTTTTTTTAACAAGTGATTTTCATATAACGAACTCTTCCACAATATAAGAATACAAGATTTTTGCCTCTATCCTCCCAATTAATTCACCAAACCCTTTTTGATGTTGTTTTCTCGTTAAAATTTCCTACTTTTCCATTGAATAAGATGTTTTTCCTTTTCAACAAAATACATCAACAAGTTTTGATTTCATAGATATATCAATGATTAATTACATAAAAATAGAAGGCAAACGGACAACAAACTGCACCCTTAGCCACAATAGATGAAATACCTTTAATTTTTTTTTTTAAAGATAGATGAGATACCTTATAATTAAACATTCTTTTCTTTCAAAAGGGTGTTAAAGACGTGAAAATTTTCACTTAATCAGTTCCCAAACTTCAAGAATACCAACCAAGCCCATTGAAAACGAACTTCCAAATATCCTTCGACATTTGACATAAAAAAAATGATTTCTATGATTTAATTTTCTTAAAACATAACACACAACATTGTTGATGGATGTCTCCAATCACTCCTCTTTGCCAAAACTCCACCCTTAACCTTTCTTTGAAGCAATCTCCACCCAAACACGGCCATTTTTCATGGGATAGCAGGGCCGGCTTAAGGGAGCTGCCACTCCAGCAAGGGTTTTAGGCCTCATATTTGGTCTCCAAATCTTTTTTTTCCTTTAAATATATTTCTATGAGTCAAATTCATTAAACATGTGTACGTCTAGCATGAGTGGTTGTTAAATGAAGAGTTGTAGACTTGTAGTTAACATTGTAAGTTTGATCCCAAAAATAACTATTCGTAGAGTTAACATTTCAGTTCAATGTTCAAACGATGACGTTAAGAGATACTCATATTTAGTGTTCGACATATCTCAAATAAAATTATACATTTAAAATACTTAAATTTTATGTTTGTCGGTCAACATATTTAAAAAATCTCAACTCAAAATTTGCTTTAGGCATACAAAAACATATGATAGATATTGCCCAAAGTCTACTTATCACTCTTATAGCAGGTCGTGGACTACAGTAAATGATCCAGCAAAGTGTCATTAATAAATATGGTCTTGCGCCATAAGAGTAGAAGTTAAAGAAAAAGATATAAATTTTAACTTAAAGTTTTTTTTTTTTAAGAAGATAAAACTTTTTTTTGAACAAGGCAAAATGAAACTCCACGCACAAGATGTGCAACGAAGAAACACCAAAAAAACAGTTACAATGTCACCGGTGCCTAACACACAAGCACCGCCAACAAAGCAAATAAGATGATGAAAGTGCTAAATAACAACACACATACAAAGCATAGGGTGTCGCCACCAATCATAATAAGCAAAAGCGAAAGAGGCAAATGTGCTTTTAGCCACAAAAATGAAACAAGCTTTACTTTGTCAAGGATGGTGAGAGGACCAGATGTCTTGTTGTTGAAGACTCGGTTGTCCTTTCCTTCCAAATGATCCAGACACAAGCGAATCAAATAACCTTGAAGAATGAATGAGATGATCGCGGCATGCCCGTCATGTAACAAAACTGATAAAAGTGGTCATGAATCACACAAGGGAATTTCTATCTCTGATTCCTTAATTTATATTCTTAAGGAATTTGTCATCTTTTTTCTAATAAATAATAAGAGAGAGCATGGAGCATTGCTTTTATCATTGCGAATATTTTCATAGAGATTATTTAATTTTGGCGACCAATCATAGTCTCCAGCTCCAAAAATCATCCTAGCTGACTCATGATGTGTTTGCAAGACATGCCAGTAGGTTGGATACCTTCACCTATTTTGTGTTATTCAAATTTCTGACCCACAACAAGCCTTCAGAATTACAGGCGGTCTAAAACCACCGCTAAACACCATAAGCCTAATAGGATGAAAGTCCGCAAAACTTTGAAGTGATTCAACCTTAGGAATAGGAACAATTAGAGTCTCAACCAACTCAGGAGAGATAATAAGATTTGAATAAAATAAATTAAAAATCATCAGACCCTCGAAGCTTTATATGGAGACATAGAATAAATAACAAATGACTTCTTGAGCTTAGCTCAGTTGGTAGAGACAATCTATAATATATGCAAGGTCTAAGGTTCAAACCATGGTGACCACAAAAAAAAAATTAAAAAATAGAAGGAAATCATAAAAATCTAGTAAATTTGAGGGATATTATGATGTTGAAGACTCTAAGGAGCACATATTTAACCTCATTGTTTTGTATCACCCAAAGAGGAAATTTTTAGGGAAACTTAAGGACTAATGGTTGAGAGCTTTTAGGTGAGAAATTAGGATTGGAAAACACATTTTAAACATCTCTTTAGTGGAGACATTTCATTAGAGTAACGATTCGAGCTTTCTCTCTTGTCTTTTGGTGAGATCTTTGTAGGTTGAGAAAAGAAACACACATGGGTAAAAATTAGGGTTTTTTTTAAGCTAACTTCTTGTAAATTCTTCGTATCTCTTGTAAAGACTTATTAATTGTGGATTGAAGAGATTCTCTCTTACCTAGATGTAGGTTAATAATTTAGACCAAACAAGATCAACAATCTTAGGTATTTTTTTTTATAATAAATAAACAACAATATTGACATGTTATCTATTCATCTACTTTCTTTATCTATGTTATTTGCTTTGATTGTTGATTTGACATGCTCTAGATTTGTTTGTGATTGAATATTGTTGGTTGGATTGTTTGTTTGTTGATGCTCGTTGTTATTTGCTCCAAATACTGTCTTGTTGATTTTGCACAAAGGTTAAAATTAACAACAATGTATAGTGTTTGTTTTACTGTGCATGTTCCTCCATCAATATTTAGACGCTCAATAAACGCTAGTTGTTGCTGCAATTTTCTAGTCGATTTTGCTTCTAAGCACCATGAAGAATAAAGATTATTGAACTTTTTTATTTGCAACTGGATAAGAATGATAGGAAAATTTAAGATTTGGGAAAGAAAACTCTAACCTAAGGAAAAATGTTGATTTAGGCTTTGTTTGCGAGCAAATGAAATAGAAGAAATAGAGGACATTGGAAATGGAGGGCTTGGAGGTTCATTTTTCTTCCTAATACAAAATCATCTCATTTGGGGAACTCAAAACTTGAATTAAAAGAGGGTTTGGGGATTTTGGAGTGTTTATATGAATTCTTCAAATTCTATCTATATTGTTATAATATTATTGAAATTAAAAATATATTAATCATAAACATTAATTTATCATTCTTTAAAATAATAATTAAAGAAATGTAAAAGATTTCTCTATTTTTTCTCATGTTTTCCGCTCCCTAAATCGGAACATGTCCAAAAGCATAATCTGCAGGGCTAGACAAGCAATGGCCATTAGAGTTATTATTACCACTCAAGGCTACATTGGTAACGATCTTTGCCATTGCCGCTTGAGAAGAAGTACGAGCATTATTGAATCGAACATGATTTCTAGCGATCCAAATAGTGTGAATAACACTAGCAATGATGATATCGAAACTCTCTGAGCTGCAGTGACCAGTGAGTGGAAATGCAAGAGAGTATGCTCACAACCAAGTCCATAAATTGAGACCACAGTGCAGCCTCTCAACCGTAAAATAAGCATAAACATTAGTACATATCTCGATTTCAATAAAATAAAAATAGAAAAGAAACAATAAAATAGTTGAACAACTCTATCTGTTTTCCAAAGAAAAATAAACTCTATCTCTCTCCTTTTTTTTCTTTTCATTTTTATGAGATCATGATGATCAAGTTAGGGTTGAAGGAATATTTGTAAACAAAATTGCACAATATATCATTGAATCAAATTTCTATTAACCAAAAATAAAAGATTTCTGCTCTTCCCCCCAACACAAAACACTCGCGCCCTGCAGCCATGCCTAAAATGCCCCTGCGCTAGTTAACTAGCACAAATGTAAAATAATGTGCAAGTTAAGATGAGTGGTGTGAGTTAAGTGGCCCATAGTGGCTTTTTTTAAAATTTATTTACTATTTTCAAATTATTTTATTTACTTTATTCTAAAATATTTTATTTACTTTATTCTAAATTATTTGTTCACTTTATTCTAAATTATTTATTTGCTATATTCTAATTTATTTATGCATTTAAAATAAATTCGAAATTAGAAAATAAATTCTAATTTATTTATGCACTTAAATAAATTCGAAACTAGAAAATAAATTCGATTTTATTCTAATTCAATATTTATTCTAATTTATTCATTCATTAAATACAAAATTAGAAAATAAATTCAATTTTATTTATTCAATACATAATCATATACATAAAATAAATGCAAATATAATTGCAAATAAAAAACAAAATTAATAAATATAACTCTTATTTTATTAATATCATTCAAACATTACAATAAATAATACATATACTTTATTTGAATTCACTAATCTACTTATTATCTGTTTACCCTCTTGGGGTAAAAAGTTATTTTTACCCACTTGGGTATATAGCAATAGCTCTCGGGAAAAATAGGGACTAGTCCTGTTGGGAAAAAAGACATCAAGATCCCTTGAGGTAAATTTAAATTTGGTTCCTTTTATACCCCCATGATGATTCTTTTTACCCACGGTAAAAAGACTTTGGGAGTAAAAGAAATTATCACGAGGCATTATCTTTGTAATTGTAGCACTTGCCTTTCTTTTATCCAACGATCCATGATTTGCACCAAGTAAAATCCGGTGGTAGAAATCAATTTGCGAAGCGTTCGTGAATTTTTATTTCTTTTATCCAACGATCCATGATTTGCACCAAGTAAAATCCGGTGGTAGAAATCAATTTGCGAAGCGTTCGTGAATTTTTATTTCTTTTATCCAACGATCCATGATTTGCACCAAGTAAAATCCGGTGGTAGAAATCAATTTGCGAAGCGTTCGTGAATTTTTATTTCATTTGAAATAGCATTCAGATTTCTATATATGCGGTGAAATGTCTTAATAACCATTCTATCATAATAGGAAATTGGATTAAAAAAATATTGGCAAAGATAATTTTCTAGTTGTTTATGCTTTAATATAAAAATTATATGCGGTGATATTTTAATTTTAATTTAAGTTTATATAACGATTTAACTTTTTATCTTTCTTTATGTTAATTTGATCTTCCATCCATGTTTCAATATTGATTTTAAGCTTCAAATTTTCTTTTAATGTGAGTTCTCAGTTTAAAATATATGTTATTCTTCAAAAGAGCTACATAGATTTAAAATTTGAAAATTCTTACAAAAACATGGATGAATGACCAAAACAAGTAACCAACGGGGAAAAAATAATCACCTAAAGTTAAATTAAATTGAGAGATTAAATAAGAAATGTTGCCAACAAAAATTATATGACAGATATATAATAATCCATGTGTCACACAAATGAGATAAACAGTCTAATCACACATGATAAATCAAACGACTTGCGACCAATTCAAAAATATGTTAATTAACCTCAAATAAAAGATTCTAAGATATTAAAATATAGGGTCAAGCTGAAAGTGGAATGCATAAAAAAAATTAAATTTGTTTTTAGGGGAAAAAAAATATTGCTTTGCCTCTTATCCACACGAGAGCATATATACAAGTGATCCACCAAATTTTTGGCTTATAATAATAATAATAATTCAGTTACAACTACTACACCGCTTTCACCATAACATAACCAAAAGCAACGTCAGTGGTAGGTGATGATTGGATTTCAACCACAAACTTAGGAAATTTTGGGTCGTCCTCAAAAAAAGCTCTTCACTTTTCAACTTTATGAAATTTTCTAATACATGGTGAGATTTATATTTTGCATGCGATAAAGTTTAAGTGGATTTTTGAAGAAGATAAAATGAAATATATTATCAAATAAAAGCGTTCTTCCTAGCACAAGGTATATCAAGGAAGAACAACAAGGTCTGAACAATATTTACATAGGGAAATAAAAACAAAAAAGAGATACAAATAGAAAGAAACTATTAGCCTATGCTCAAGATGGTGAACGAACTAAGCCACCAGCCATGTAAATTGAAGGGAAGAGTAACGTACTTCGCCTTCAACCACATATAGGAGATGGACTTAATCCTATCAACCACCTGATAAACGGGGCATACTTTGCCTTTGAACAACCTGTTGTTTCTTTCCTTCCAAATTTCCGACACCGTTGCAAACCATATAACCTGTAAAATTGAGCGCCGCCTCTTCCCGAAACTACCACAAAAGCCAAATTGATGAAAATGATCAGGCACATAAAATGGGTTGGTCACTGAGACGCCAATCCAACCATAAATCAAGTGCCAAACAGTACCAAAAATATTACAATGTAAAAATAAATGATAACAGATCTTATGGATTGATATGATGATATCAGATTTGGGTCATAACAGATCTAAGGTTCATAGGGTGTCGATCTATGAAGACCGGATACAGATACGAATACGAGTATGCGGATACGTGGATTTTTTGAAATTTAGGATACAATACAGTTATGATACATTAACAAAAATTTTATATTAAAACTTAGGGAGGCACTTCAGTGCCTGTATGAAAAATACTTGAAGAAAATAAAAATTAGTTACTCTTTATTATTATATTATTATAAAAGTCACAATTTTTAAAAAATAATACAAGTGATAAAAATAAAAAAATGTAAAGTTTTCTTATAAACCATATTATATTTTCTTATGTTGGGATATCGAGAGAAGCATCATTAAAAGAACTCAATACAAATTTTATCTAATGTTGATTAATTGAATCACCTCTCTCGTTACCTTCATCCATAAGAAATATAACTTTAAGTGGTTCATCGAGAAATTTTACTGATGCATGTCTAAAATTGAATCATATACACTTCTACTTTATTTTTACAACATTGTCTCGTTTTTTTACCCTTTTTCTTTTCTATGATATGTATTTGTGAAAGTATCGTATAAGTATTCTTGTGTATCTATGCAGTATCCTATAAGTATCTGATAAAATATATTTTTTAAATTAAATTAATCAATTCTGGTACTTTGTGGGTACGTGTCAGTGAGTATCCGTGAAATATCGATATCCGATACGAGTACGTCTTCATTTTAAAGTATTCGGGCTTCATAGATGTCGACACATTTACTTGCAAATTATAAAGCATAGGTGTCGACACATTTACTTGCAAATCATAAAACAAAGAGGTTTTGTTGTTCTAACGCTTAATGACCATAAAAGTTTTTTTAAAAAGAAATAAAAAAATTAAACTCACGTCTTTGTGAAATATATAAACCATCTCTTTATCAACTAGGCCAACATATATTGCCTATGATATTTATAGATTGTGTTCCTCTTTGGGAGATAGTTTCATTAACTTTTTCTATTTTATTTTTTATCAAGAGATAGTTTCATTATTTCATAGACTATTATCATACCTGTCGCACCAAAGGCATATAATTATATATATTGTTCTACACCAACACCAAATTCCTAACAAATATAAATGATAAACAATTTCCAACCACACCAAAAGGAGAAATTGAAAAATAAAATGATTCGATTTAGCTAATCGTATCCGTTAATTTATTATTCAGTTTTTGGTACAATCTTTAGACTTTAATAAAATGATTCGATTTAGCTAACATATATCAATATTTTACAGAAATTTCTTTAAACATACACTGAAGTAGCAATTAATTAGTTATGGATAGAAATAAATAGCTATTAAGTTATGTTGACAATTATTTAATTTTTATGCATATTTATCTTTAAAACGTCTCCCCTACCTTCATTTTTTTTCTTAAATCTTTATTCATTTTCTGGACAACAAGATAACAATCTACACTTTTTTTTAGAGAAAACTACACACGTTCTACCATAAAAACTACACATGTATTTTTAATGATTAAATCATGTTTATAATAGGAAACAAAACCAATTCTTGTTAGTAATTCTTTTTATCGTTAACCAAATACATACCGACCGTTGGACCAACAATAAATTTATAGGATACAGATACAGATATTGAAATCTATTAACTTTTGAGCCTAACTCAATTGACCTAAAATATCTAGTTAAGTTATAAGTGTAGCACTTGGGTGCCTTTGGCTTCGGTGTTTTTCGATGCCTTTGTCTCTATCTCTCTCCTAACCAATAATTCTCTTTCATCAAAATAATTTATTTTAATCATTCCATCATCACTCTCTTCCCTCTAAAATACACTAAAGTCACCAAAATCACCCAACACAAAGTCACTGAAGTCTCACCCAAGTTATAAGGAGGCTTTCAAAAATATCTTATGCTAATTAAAAGGAACTCTCATAATAAAGAGGAGAAAATACTTTTTTGGTACAATACCTCAATGCTTTCTGTTTTGACGAAATAGATCACAATGCTAAATGTGGCATATTAGGCGTTTTTTCTCGTATCTAACTAAGAACAAGTTAGTTTAAAAAAAATACATAAGAACAAGAACATGATATGATTCTCAAGTATAACTGCATAATTTGCATTAAAAAAATTCAAACACTTCACTTTCAATGTTTTTCATATTTCTTTGGTTTGGTATATTTGTTTTTTCTGTCTTAAGAAGACCAAGGCAATAGTGTGTGTTTTACACAGTCAACAAAGTAAAGCGCGTTTGTTTCGCAAAAGCAGATAGAAATATATCATTCTTCATACACCTACCCCAACCCTAAGTAAAATAATATACAAAAACCATTTGTTATTTTTTAAAGTTAATAATTCAACTCTAAGGAATATAGTTAGAAACTTTGGAGTAGGTCAAAGCAATGCTGCCCTGGATATTAAAATTTCAAATGTATAATCTCATTATCTCTTCTTTTTTTTTTCATGACAATTGAAAAAGAAAGACAAAATTGTTATTTAAAGGAAAAATACAAAGAATGTAAGCCAGGGATACTACTCCCAAATCACAAGACTTCCCAACTTCATAGTCCAAGTGAAGTCATCATAATTTAAGTGTGCACCAAAGAGGAATTTCAATCTTTCAAACAGAGACAAAAGACAAAAGAATGAGGTTCACAATTTCCTCAAAATCAATTTAGAAAATAATGGAGACAAAAACAACTCACAATCCAAATTAATAGCCAAAATTGAAGGGAGAAAAAGAAGAAGAAAAAATGAAAGAAATTTGATAGGCCATTTCTTTTTTGTGCTATTTCTCGAAGTGGATCATTTCATTTCTCTTTATTTTTTTTATTTTTTTTTATAATTCTTGATATAATTCATAGTCAAGAGAAAAGTATAGATAACTTATGAACAAATATTACAATGTCAAGAAACAGTTGTTGAAGGTACGCAATAGAGATGCAACCTTTAAGGATGAGGTTCTCATCACAATTTCCTTAAAATGAATTTAAAAAATAACGAAACCAAAGACAACTCACGCTCCAAATTAATTTCTAAAATCGAAGGTTTCATTTGGAGAGAGAGAAAAACAAAACAAAAATGTTAAAGAAATTTAATAGACCATTTATATTTTGTGTTAGTGGATGATTCCATTTCTCTAATTCTTTTGAGAAATTAACAGAGATGACCCTATCCTAATATAATAATACTCCTCTATCCCATAATACATGACACAATTGACTCTATTATGTGTACCAATGCATAATTTTGAGTTTAAATATCTTGAATAATATATTAGAAAAAATTATGAAAATTTGATATTTTGAAAATATTCATCGCGAGACGAATCTAACGACATCTTATATGATATTATTTATATTTGTATATTAGTAGAAAAATATGGTCAAAGTAAGTTAGGTCAATATTTTACATTTTTAAATTGGTCATGTATTGCGGGACACAGGGAGTATCATTTTTGTATTGAATACTATTGTGAATGTCTATAGGGAAGTCAAATCAATTTGCCCTTTTATCATTAACGTCGGCTTTATCATTATTTTTTTCTTATTTTCTCAATTCATATGACATTGCAATGCGCTTTGATGCATAGATCCCCTGATTCGAATTAGCCTGTGCGGAGAGTTTTTGACAAAAGTAATGCGTGAATAGAGGAACTAAGAAATTGAGACATGAAATTCAATTTTGTTATTTTCAACATAGTTTCAAAACACATTTACATCAATTTTTCATGATGAATGAATTATCTTTCATAGCACTTTACCCTTGTTTATCCTTCATACTCATTCAATCTGAAAAACAAAGTACAAAAATATGAACGATATACATAGATTGATAGATACGACAATGTGAATTATAAAGAATAGACTTGGGTACCAAAATTTACATCTAAGAATGAAACTTATTATAGATGAATATGGCCGCGAGTCAAAGGATAAAACATTATTCAATCAACTAACCAAAATACAAACAATCTAATATATCCATTACACATTGTTAGAACATTTATGAAGTCCCTACACACACTAAAAGCAAAAGGACAATATCAAGTGGTGCCAATACAAACTAGTTCAAAATAGTGCAATGCCCATAAATTTAGTATAAACCCAAATAGAAAACTAAAAATCTGAGAAAACTAAAATAGATAAATCTAAATCCTTGGCAATCTTTATGTTTATCTTAAAAAATTTAGGACATCTTTAGGAAAACCACTATTCGCTGGAATAAATACAATGGCTAAAAAACATACACATAAAAGAAATAAAAGTTGCAGTGGTCACACAATAAAAAGTGGACTTCTTTGGGGTTGATTAATGCACATGAGTAAATTTTTATAGTTTTCTTATGTATAACCATGTATAACCACATCTACAAAGATCTTAATCCATAAGCTGAGCATATAATCAGAGGCATAAGGTTGAAAATGTACATCTTTCTGATAGAATATAGAAATTAACGGTAATAATTATCCCAATTCGAGAAGGGACATCGCCACTTCTAAGGGCTGTTGTATCCCTATAACATGTGGTTGACACAAAACAATCAAGTTTGTCTCTGAAGTGATAGAAAATTCTGATGCGACGATGGATGATTCGGAATCAACCATCCTTTGCAATGTGTCATTCATTCTTGTTAGTTCTTGAATGATTTTACAAAATGACTCATCTATACGTTGATCAATTTCTCTATATGACTTGTGTATGAGAGAATTGGAATTCATAGATGAAAAAGAGTTGGAAGATGAATGCATTTTCGAAGATGAAATGGAGTTCATGATGGAATGTTTGTTGAAAAGGAACGAGAGTTAAAAGATAAAATGGTTTGATGATGAACATGTGAAAAGGATTCAGTGATAGTATGTAGGATTTGAAAATTCTTGAGAAATGATTCATGGTGAAGATCTTCATTTGCTTTGAAATCATGAAATGCAAAGGTTAGTGCTGCGATGGATTCATGGAGATTGTTAATGTCTTGTGAATCTCTTGTTTCCATGGTTCAAGGAATGAAAGCACCAATGATAGAATATAGAAATCAACGGTAATAATTATCCCATTCAAGAAGGGACATCTCTCCTAAGAAAGGGATGAAGACTAGAACTTTTGTTTTTTTAACTTGCTTTATTATTCATTCACACATTACAACCTTAATATAATACACTAATAAGTAACTACATTCCTATAACTACTAATAACTTCATAAAACTATTGCTAATAACTACCTATATATAATTAATAATTAACACTATAATATAATATTGACATAATGCTAATATATATACATAATTATAATTTATATTACATATAAATACATATTTAATATTTTATCTTATACACATATCAGTTTCTCTCCAATGTTCAATTTCTATGGATTCAAACTCTAATATGAGATTCAAGCTAATGGATTTAAAAATTTCAACTTCATATATTGCTGAAATAGGGAATCAGATATAGAAAGTTGAAAGCCAAGAGATACAAATTTTTATATTAAATAAATAGCAACCTTTTGATTTAACCTTTCCATTCTATATGCACACTTTATAGTCAAAGGAGTCAAACAAAAAGAAGATAAAATATCCCCATATATAAGTAAAAAAATTAAACGAGTATCACAAATTTGATTTGAAACACTTAAAAATATTACCATTAGAGATACTCTAATTCTAGTAGTAATATTTTTATAGTCAAATATATTTTAATTTTAGCTTTATGATTATGATGATTCCTTAAAAACACAAGTGATATAAGAAGTAAAAATGAAAAAAAGGGTCGGTCAGTCCACTTGCTAATTGTAGTTGGTGTTTGATTGTGTAAACCTTGTATTCCACATTTTGCAATTCATTTCCACTTCTTGTGGCCAACTACCCCTTAAGTTTGGTTTGGTTTCGTGTTTTGTGTCCACACAAGCACAAAGGTGACATCTCAAGAAAGTACCAACAAAGTAAAATGCCACGTTGCAAAATATTAGCCGTCTATTTAGATCCAACGTTTGTAATAATTTATCCACCAACCCCCTTACACTCTTTCATGCATCACTACCACCCCTTATTCCCACCTACCAAACACCAACGCACAAGATTTCAATTGGCCCCCAACGTAGTACATTTTCCTTTTTATTTTTTATTGAAAAAATTTCCTTTATATATTCCCACTCTCTCTTCATCACTCCCTCAGGAAATCAATACATCATTGTTCATTATTTCCCACCCAACACTACATAACATTTCCTCTCCTCTTATCATCTCATCATCATAGTTATTACTTTCAACACCCCCTCTTCCTTCCTTTAAACAACTGGTAAAATATCCGTGCATTCGTAATTATGGAGGGAATTACCAATGGCCATGCTGAAGCAACCTTTTGTTTGAGCAAAAATGGTGGTGATCCACTCAACTGGGGCGCGGCGGCGGAGTCATTGAAAGGGAGTCATTTGGATGAGGTGAAGCGTATGGTGGAGGAGTATCGTAACCCGTTGGTTAAAATCGGCGGTGAGACACTTACCATTGCTCAGGTGGCTGGAATTGCCTCCCATGATAGTGGTGTTAGGGTGGAGCTTTCGGAGTCGGCGAGGGCCGGTGTTAAGGCAAGTAGTGACTGGGTGATGGATAGTATGAATAAAGGTACGGACAGTTATGGTGTTACCACCGGTTTTGGTGCTACTTCTCACCGGAGAACTAAACAAGGTGGTGCCTTGCAGAAGGAGCTAATTAGGTAATTAATAACTACTATTTTAATAACTTTATGCGCACTTCACGTCTACACCATGTGTTGCATTTCGTATTAACATGTCATGAATTCTCCAATATCGTCAACATGTTGATTAGGAGTTCCTTGGATTTTTGTAACAAAAAAAATCTTTGATGAATTCTTAATTTTTAACAAATGAATGTGTTGATAATTTTATTTTTTTAGATCTCGGTATCGATCCAATTAATTAAAAATATTGATTGTCTAAAAGTTTTTGGTTGTTTAAAATAATGTTTTACGATTGAAACATGTTCATATTTCATGTGTCTGGTAGAATTTCGAATATAATTATCTTCTTAATCAGAGGAAACTCTTGGTAGAAAACAAAAATAAATAAAATTGAATATTAAAAAATGAATATTCATTTGTAACTTTTCCTTTTTTTTTACAAACTTTTTCCATATTTGGTATTGCTGTATCTGTTTTATTTATTTATTTTATGAATTTACCTTTTAATTTAAGCTCTCTCTTTTGACCAAATACGAAAATTGATAATTAATTAGCCAAACCCTTTAAAAATTAGTAGGGAAAACCTTTAAAATATAGTTCTTGCTTAAAACTAAAACTATTTTATAAGGAGATTAGTTGAGGAATCGTTATAGGCCTGCGTATTTGTTTTCACCTTTCATGATGTCAAAAAATACTTTTTAAGTTAGCATGTCAAAGTATATATTTATTAAGTTAAAAGGATAAGAGCTTTCTTTAATTTTATTTATGAAAACCTAATGTTAGTAAACAAACGATGTTTTGATATGAAGTTATAAATATTAGCGTTTAAATATATACTTTTAGATAAAACGATAAAAAATTTAGCACTATGTTTTTCTTTAATTTCCTTAATTAATTAAACAATATTTTATAGACAATAGCTTTTTTTTTTCCTTCTACTAAAAAGACATACATATCTACTTATATAATTAAATCGATGGTATTGAATATAAGCAATTTTTTTAAATCGATGCAGAAGCAGTATACAATATGATAGATACCCCAATTGCTTGCCTTAAAACAGAAAGTTGGCAATTTTTTTACAAGTTTGGTTTTCTTTGACTAGAAAAAATTATTTGAAGGATTTTTTAAAAGATCAATCAATCAATATAAATAGTCTCCTTTTCACCAAAAAGAGATATACGATATAGTATACTAGTATATTGTATTAAAGGAACTTTTTTTTTTGTCACAAGAATGCAAGTATTTTTATTGTATTAAAGGAACTACTTATACACTAAGATTTTTTTTTAAAAAAAATCATTTTTATTTTATTAATAATAAAAACTATCTAATTTGTCACAAAAAAAGTTGGTGAGAAAAAAGACAACAAAATACGAGTAATAAATTTTGTACCAAACAAAGGCCAGACTTGTCCACATCCATGTCTACAATTCTAACTCGTTGACGTGGTCCAGTGTACTGAGTTGGAAACGGTTAAGTAGCGAGTTAATTATCAATTAACTAATTAACTAATATATTAATAATCTTTGTTGTTAGCTAAACATTAGGACAATACAAGTGGTTTGCACGTGATATTATTTGTTGACTGCCTAACCTTCTACCATTCTTCCAAATTCCAAATTCCTAATTCCTAATTCCTAACTCACCATCTTTGACCCTACAATTTACTAAAATCGTCACCTAACTATATATTATATGGCTTTAGTTGAAAAGAAAAAAAAACTATATATTATATGACTTGGTCAATGAATTGATGTAGCATAACTCAAATAATTACATCTTTTAACTAATAGTACATAAATTAATCATACTAGTCAATGAGCCCGGATACATTAGATTATCATAAAAAAAATATGTGACTTGGTCAATGAATTCATAATTCTTATATTTTTTGTTCTTGTTAATTTCAGGTTTTTGAATGCTGGAATATTTGGCAATGGTACAGAATCAAATTGTACACTACCACATACAGCAACAAGAGCTGCAATGCTTGTGAGAATCAATACTCTTCTTCAAGGGTATTCTGGTATTAGATTTGAAATCTTGGAAGCTATCACAAAGCTCCTAAACAATAACATTACCCCGTGTTTACCACTTCGCGGTACAATCACAGCTTCCGGTGATCTTGTTCCACTTTCTTACATTGCTGGTTTATTAACCGGCAGACCCAACTCTAAAGCCGTTGGACCGTCTGGAGAAATTCTCAATGCCAAGGAAGCTTTTCAACTTGCTGGCATTGGTTCTGATTTCTTTGAATTGCAACCTAAGGAAGGTCTTGCTCTTGTTAACGGAACTGCTGTTGGTTCTGGTTTAGCTTCTATTGTTCTGTTCGAAGCCAATGTACTAGCAGTTTTGTCTGAAGTTATGTCGGCAATTTTCGCTGAAGTTATGCAAGGGAAACCTGAATTTACTGATCATTTGACTCATAAGTTGAAGCATCACCCTGGTCAAATCGAAGCTGCTGCTATTATGGAACATATTTTGGATGGAAGCGCTTATGTTAAAGCCGCTAAGAAGTTACATGAGACCGATCCTTTGCAAAAGCCTAAACAAGATCGTTATGCACTTAGAACTTCACCTCAATGGCTTGGTCCTTTGATTGAAGTGATAAGATTTTCAACCAAGTCTATTGAAAGAGAGATTAACTCGGTCAATGACAACCCTTTGATCGATGTTTCAAGAAACAAGGCCATACATGGTGGTAACTTTCAAGGAACACCTATCGGAGTTTCAATGGATAACACTCGTTTAGCTCTTGCTTCGATCGGTAAACTCATGTTTGCTCAATTCTCTGAGCTTGTTAATGATTTTTACAACAATGGCTTGCCTTCGAATCTCACTGCTAGTAGAAACCCAAGTTTGGATTATGGTTTTAAGGGATCTGAAATTGCCATGGCTTCTTATTGCTCTGAGTTACAATATCTTGCTAACCCTGTCACCACCCATGTGCAAAGTGCTGAGCAACACAACCAAGATGTGAACTCTTTGGGTTTGATTTCTTCTAGAAAAACAAACGAGGCTATTGAGATCTTAAAGCTCATGTCTTCCACTTTCTTGATTGCACTTTGCCAAGCAATTGACTTGAGGCATTTGGAAGAGAATTTGAGGAACACTGTCAAGAACACTGTAAGCCAAGTTGCTAAGAGAACACTCACAACCGGTGTCAATGGAGAACTTCATCCTTCTAGATTTTGCGAGAAAGATTTACTCAAAGTTGTCGACAGGGAGTATGTGTTTGCCTATGCTGATGATCCTTGCCTGGCTACATACCCTTTGATGCAAAAGTTGAGACAAGTTCTTGTGGAACATGCATTAGTGAATACCGAAGGAGAGAAGAATTCGAACACATCAATCTTCCAAAAGATTGCTACATTTGAGGATGAATTGAAGGCTATCTTGCCAAAGGAAGTTGAAAGTGCAAGGGCTGCATATGAAAATGGACAAAGTGGAATTTCAAACAAGATTAAGGAATGTAGGTCTTATCCATTGTACAAGTTTGTTAGAGAGGAGTTGGGAACAGCGTTGCTAACCGGTGAAAAGGTGATATCACCGGGTGAAGAGTGCGACAAATTGTTCACAGCTATGTGCCAAGGTAAAATTGTTGATCCTCTTATGGAATGTCTCGGAGAATGGAACGGCGCTCCTCTTCCAATTTGTTAATTTGCTCAATCTGTTGCTTGTAGAAGTGATTTCTTTATATATTTGCATTAGACTTAGTAGTTGCTTTGAGAAGCAATTGGTTTGTCTATAAGCCTATGGTAAATGACAAATCAATATCCTTCTGATAGCATCGTTTATTAAGTTTTTCCTTGATGTTAAGGAACTTTTAATTGTTTTTGTAATAGAATTTCATTTGTTTGCCAAAACTTTGGGTGCAAATATCATATGATACGTGATCCTTGATGTAAATGGTGTTTTTTCCATGAATAAATAGTGTTTCAACCATGAAAAATGTATTACATTTTTGTGATTCAGTCTCTATTTTTTTTAGAAAAAAAATATTAATACAAATAGTAAAATTTTGAAACTAACATAATGCTGACAGTTGCGGAGCACATGCCAAAATGTCATCAATGATATATTGGCAGTAGATCTTACATCACAGAGACAATATTAGAAAATATAAGTGTGAGTGCTAGTTTGAGATACATTCCAAAATCAAACAAAAATAGTACATGTAACAATAGTAAAAACAAAATTAGGATTCTCTGCACTCACCTCTCTCTTTACCTTGTACATTTTCTTTTCCTGAACAATATAAATCAAGGGCTGTAAGTTCACACATGATTAACTCCACAGACTGCACTGCACCAAATAGTAATAAATAAATAATAGTGACACTGACAGTAGTAAATACCGGTATCCAAAAATGCAGCAATCTGTCCAGAAACATTTGTAGTTGAAGCATGCTGATTTTTTTAACATAGGAGAGAACAAAGTCAGTTTGATCTGATGTAGTAGAAGCAAATCATAATTAAGGATCTACTGTCTTGTTGAGGAGAATCTACTCGATGGTCTACAAAAATATGTTGGTGGGGTGGGACAGGAAAAATATAATGCAAATGAAAAGAGCGTTATTGCATAGCCTGTCCAACAAGAGCAATACTTACTTTCCTTCTTAAAAAAAAAAAAAAAAAAAGAGCAACACTTACTTAGACACAATACTAAATAAAAAATATTTGGGCACACATACTAGTCAACAACGGCGGATAGCGGCCGTGCATAGCAACCATGAACTGCTACGGTAATCGTTGTAGTGGTGCGGAATCAAGTAGTGGTGTGGAACGGATAGCGGCCGCTTTAGCCGCTTTTTGATTTTAGTAGCAAATTTCTAAGCTGACTCTATTTTTAAAACCTTTTTAGGGTATTTTGAGGATTTTGTAAACCCTAACATTTTTCAACTTTTCTCTCTTTCACCTTTCCTGCGAAACACACTTCTATTTTCTATCTTATGGTTTTTTTGTTTTATGAATTTTTTTTATTTGTTCCTGTGTCTTTTGTTCTTTGGTGTTTTGATTTATGAATCTCTCATGAGATTTGAGTGTTATCTTTCTTTCTAAAACTTGTCTGGTCAAGCTATATGTTAACCTAATTCTTAACCTATTTTTTCCCTCCAATATTCAAGCATTAATTTCTATTGAGTGCATTTCCTAATCAGTAGTTCATTTGAAATTTATGTTTCAATCCCACGCCCCTTTCACTCCTACCGATCTGACTTTCTTCTATTGCATTTAATCCATTCAAATCATTCATATGTTTTGTTTTCCCATTAATCTGCCAGTTTCAATTCTTAAAGCCGTTTTCTTTTTCCAACATGTTATTGATTGCTCCCCATGCAGATTAAAGCTTCAGCTCTTTTCCATGTCCACATATATATATATATATATATATATATGTTTCTACCATCATAAGCTTGCTTTGCCTTTTATTGTTTTACCTTTTCAAAATGTCGTACCGTTTCGGCCTTCTAACATGAAGTTTTTTTTTTTGCTTGTAGGACCTTTGAGCCGTAACCCATCCACAGATATTGACAAGACGATCAACAAACTTCGTTTGAAGTATAGGACGTACACGATAGATCACGAATTTGATTGTGTGGATTTACATGTGTTACTATTCAAATTTTCTGCTTTTGATGTTTTATTCCGTAATTTCATGGTTGTTCTAACGACGATGTTGATGCATATATGCAGGGTGCTGTGATGATACCCCATAGCTTTGTGTCAGACTTCGGCGACCAGATTAATAGATACGTTGTTTTGGTTGATAAGAACCACAACGAATTTGATGTTGCGGTCGAGAGAATCAATGGAAACATTTATTTCACGAGGGGGTGGGCTGCTCTACGTGATTTCTATCAGATTACCTTTGGTGCGTGGGTTATAGTTGTTTTCTTGGGGTTGGGAAGGTTTCAAATAAAAAAACCATTGGTATAAGCTTTGTTACGTTAGTTTAAATGTTTTTTACTTTTTAATCAGACTTATGTATCAAACTTGGCAAGAATGATAATTTTTGTTTATGTTTCATGCAATATCTACTTTGGATTATACCTAATGTTTTAATTTTTTTTCTTTTTAAGGTTCTCAATTGTTGTTCATTTCATTTGGTGGTATTGATATCAAATTTCCCGCAACTATTATTAAATATGAAACATACGTTTTGTCAGTAACTACACATATTCATTGTTTTTAACTATACTAAACATTTTTCATTCAAAATAAAAAACTGAATCAGAACATTCTGATTCTCTCAATTGTATAACTATTATAGAAATCAAATTGACAAAACGAAATTATGTTACTGACAAAATCTGTATTTAATTTAATCATATTAATAACACAACATATTTCTCAAAACTTTGAATGAAAATTTCAATTCTTAAACCATTGAGGGTTGACCGCCCCCTTTCAGCTGCTAAAAATTAGGGATATTGATTTGATGATCGTTAATTTGTGAGTTACAAATGCCAACAAATTGTTTCTATTTTAATTTTTTAGTGGTATTTATTAAAGCAAGTAATCTTTCCCATGATTATCGTTAGAAATAATTCTCCAACCATAATAAATATTTTGATTGGCACTATAACACTTTTTCATGTGTATTTAATCATATTAATAAGGCAACATATTTCTCAAAACTTTGAATATGAAAATTTCAATTCTTAAACCATTGAGGGTTGACCACCCCTTTCAGCTGCTAAAAAAATAGGAATATTGATTTGCTGATGCAGAATTTTCGAGTTACAAATGCCAACAAACTGTTTCTATTTTAATTTTGGAGTGATATTAATTGGAACAAGTAATTTTTCATTAGGTTTGAATTTGAAATATTCTCCCACCATAAGAAATATTTTATAGGTCTTACATTTACTGTTATGGAAATAAAAATCTGTTTTTAGTCATATTAATAAGGCAACATCTTTTTTAATATTTTAAATGAATATTACACATTAAACCATTGATCATTTGACCCTCCCTTTCAACACCCAAAAAAGATCAAATTGATTTGTTGTACCAAAATTTGGGAGTTAGAATTAATCAAAAATTATCCCGAAGTCCTAGCTCAATTGGCAAAATACCGAAATTGTTAGGCTGGATGCCATGACCGGGGTTCGAATCCCGGTACCTCCACTTGTGTATGTGAGTTTATAATGGCTTTGTCATTTCGTCTATGTACCCAAAAAAAAGAATTAATCAAAAATTATTTCTATTTTAATTGTGGAATTAAATTGAATGGACCAACTACTAATTCACATGATTTCCGAAATATTTATTGGAGCAAGTAATTTTTCATAATGGTTAACGTTAGAAATGATTCTCCCACCATAAGAAATATTTTGATTGACACTATAACACTTTTTCATCTGTAATTTTAGACTAGGAAATTATAGGCCTGACATTTACTGTTATGGAAATAAAAATCTGTTTTTAATCATATTAATAAGGCAACATCTTTTTTAATATTTTAAATGAATATTATACATTAAACCATTGATCATTTGACCCTCCCTTTCAACACCCAAAAAAGATCAAATTGATTTGCTGTAGCAAAATTTGGGAGTTACAAATAATCAAAAATTAATTCTATTTTAATTGTGGAATTAAATTTAATGGACCAACTACTAATTCACATGATTTCCGAAATATTTATTAGAGCATGTAATTTTTCATAATGGTTAACGTTAGAAATAATTATACCACTATAAGAATTATTGGTCTTGGCACTATAACACAATTTTCATTTTTTTGAAAGGAACACAATTTAAATAGAATTATTGTTTAACTCAACGTATTTAAGCATAACAAAATTCTTGAGAAATTTTCCAACGTGCCACAAAATGAATTAATGCAGTTCGAAAATGCTATGACAAAATTCATTTCTATAAATTTGTAAATACACATCAAATAATATTTTTATTTAGTAATATGTATAGATATATATTGGCAGAGTAACTTGGCTGACTTCCACCTATAAAATTGGAATTTAAAATGGACCATGGAACTGATTCTCTAAATTTAATGCATAATTTTTGCCAAGGTTAATTTTACTCATTGTCTCTGTTGAAATTTGTTTCCTGAACTAATGCAGCCCACATTCCCCTTCCAATGCGCCACAGATACTACCACTGTCAGTTTTAAATGATTATACAAAGTCAACATTACAAATTC
>Ga0315915_1000834_pt1 | contig 34537 bp, 17 predicted proteins | sample MpolbnodulesMG_FD_207738 | JGI IMG/M metagenome (GOLD analysis project Ga0315915, IMG submission 207738) | Medicago polymorpha root nodule microbial communities from Los Angeles, California, United States - branched nodules | ecosystem: Host-associated > Plants > Roots > Nodule | place: USA...
TATCACTTTTCCATTAAAAAAAAAAAAAAAAAAAACCTTATCGATACTTATTCAAATGTTTTTAACATAAAAATAAAATAATATATAAAAATGCTTTCTTGTTCAAAAAATATATAAAAATAAACATGTTTTAATTTTAAATATTTGAGGGAGAAAGTGTTGAAATTTAGGGTCTAACTCATCCGATTTGTAAGGTGAAATATCACTTTTCAATTAAAAAAAAAAACTTATCGATATTCAAATGTTTTTCAAATAAAAATAAAATAATATATAAAAATGCTTTCTTGTTCAAAAAAATATACAAATAAACATGCTTTAACTTTAAGTAATTGAGGGTGAAAATAGATAGATGTGGGATTTGGGTTTTTTCCAATACACCCCTGATGTCTAACACTAATGGGTTTGATTCGTATATATAAAACCGACCGAAGAGTATTTTTCTTTATACTCTTATCAGGAATCATATCTATCCGATGTGCGATTTGAAAGTTTCAAGAGATGAGATTTATGTGAAAAACTGCATGTTCACTCTAAATCGTAGTTGAAATGAAAATATAGAAATTACGTAATGAGCTATGTTAAAAAATTATGTGCAGATTTCACTTTTAATGTATTTTATTTTAATAGTTTAAGTCGTTTCAAATGAAATCTATGTGAGTTCAGTGTAACTATTACACATGTTCAAAATTATATTCAAATGAAATCAATGTGCTAATGTGTTATATTGAAGATTATTTATTTTCTCACCTTTCAATCTTCTTGTGCGTTCTTAAATTTTATCATTTTATCCGGTTTAGATTATATAATCTGAATGATAAAGATATATTTCGAATTATATAATCCAAACCTTACCGATAAATATGCACACGTTCACTCATTCCTTATTTTCGAAATTTAACAAAAAAAAACGCCTAAAAACCCTCCAAATCTGAATCCTCCCGTATTATGTCAATTTTCAATCAAACTTGATCGAATCCTCCATATTTTAGGCGTTTCTTACAAATAAATAAGATGTTAATACACTTTCTCTAAAAGTATCCAGAAAAGTGAAATAATGGTTGAATTTTTCCATGATATTTTGCAAGCGTATTTAGAAGGTTAAAAATATGGATTTCAAAACAAAAAAAAATCCGACAAAGGAATTATAAATTATGAATTTTTGTTCCACGTAATTATGAATTTCTTAAACAATTCATAATTAATTGGTCCCTCGATTAAAAACTCCAAAATTTCATGGTAAAAATTTTTATGATGTTCTAACCATGTATATAAAATTAGAGAACGAAATTTTACTCGTGAGTATATGCTTATTCGGAACAAAATTACAATTTTGTATGTTTTGGTTGAAAAATCAAAATAAATCAAGACGTCTTCGAAATGCAATGAAACTTTGTAGATCTTTTCTATTTACTTCTACGGATGTCTCTAAAAACAATTAGTTCAATATTCTATTTCTAGGTCGAGTTTTCGTTGTTTATATTTTTGAGTTTTCGGCGCTTTAAAAATTAAAAATTAATCCGTCTTTGTCCGAAAATTCTATTTTTTTTAAAGCCATATTTTAATGTCTTAAACATGCGTACAAAAAATCTTAAAAAAATCAAGATTACATCATTTTTTTTGAATTTGCGTATATTAGAGGATAAAAAAAGGAAGAATATCAAATTACAGGGGTAGAATATTCGTTTTTTTTTATTGCATGGTCATTTTTCATAATTCGCGTATATTACATGGTCGATTTAAATAATTAACCCATATTTTTTTTAAAAAGCTAAACTAGTTCAACCAAATTAGTATCAAAGGGAATCGAACAAATAATAAACGCATATATTTTTATTTTTTTTTAAGAAGCTAAACTAGTCCAACCAAATTAGCACCATAGGGAATCGAACAAATAATTAACGCATATTTTTTATGAGCTAAACTAACCCACCCAAATTAGCACTAGAGATAATCGAACATGAGATTTTGAGAAGGAACATACTCTAAAGTCCCAAGTCAATATCACCTGGCCAACCTAAGTGGGTTAACCCATATATATTTAATTGCTTTTTTAAGGAATGTTTAATTGTAGTTTATTTCCTCGAAATAATTTAGGCAGACATATCCAGACAGATTAAAATTCTTGCAAAAAATAAACCACTCCACAGCAGCAAATCATGCATTACATGTGTCATCATTGGTATCCTAAAACCAATCAACCTCCGGTACTTGTAGTCCTATTAAATTATTTTGCTCATCCAAAAGAATTAATGGTTTGAAATATGAAAATCGTAAACAAGCTCATTCTAATCAAATATATGTATTGGCAAGCCAACAATCTGTATTGTAGCAACATGCAATTGTGTAACTTTCTTTTAGTATCAATATATCATATATTCTCTCACAACTTTATGATCGACTAGCTAGGTTGTATTAATTTTCATATTATTATTGACATGGATAAATAAATTAATTAAATTCTAAGAAAGTGAGAGTTTCGTATCGATTTCTTTGGTTTCTCTCAAACCATCACTCTTGCCATCATTGTTGCCGTTTGTTTGACTTAAACTCAGTTGCAAATCAGGCACCCATTGTTTGTCTTTCAGCAATGTCTCTTGATTCAACTGCATTGAGAAAATATATATATGAAAATTGAAAAAAAATTGAAAATTGAAAATAACTGCATATATATCTTCTTTTCTTCAGCTAAACCTATTAAAAAAAATTGAAATTAGCAAAAGAAATGTAGAAGGAAAAAACGTGAAATTTCTCTCTAAATCTATCACTAAATTTAGTGACAAGAGAATTAGAGAAGAATTTTTTTTCTTTCATCATTGATTTCCGTCACTACTGTTTTTTTTCTAGTAGCATATAGTTACTAATGTTACCTTAATCCGAAACGGGGGATTAAATTCAATCTTTGAACTATTAAAATAGTTGTGGTCATTGTTGATGTTTGATATGTTTTCCCTGCTTCTTGTGTTGTTTCCAAAGCTCACCTCAGCGGGTCTAAATGATGTTCTATCACTAGAAAAATTATCATGTAAATTTTTCTTCCAATATGGATGGTTGTTCATGATATCTAAGGGAGGCCATCTTTTCTCTTCAAGAAATTGGCTTGGTCTCATTGGAGCAAGTGTGGTAGTGACCGTAGTATCCTTAACTTGAAGCTGCTGGTTCAAACTTATGGATGATCTTCCTTGTGTATTTAAGGCTGTTGATGGCATAACTAATTCATTGCTCATGTAGCTTGGTCTCCAAGATTGATGATTTAAGTACCATTCTTGGTGCCTAAGCAAAGATATATTGTAAATTTTGATTTAAGTACCATATTGCTCATTGCTCATGTAGTTTGGTCTCCAAGATTGATGAATTTTAATAACCTTGATGGAAAAAAATAAATAAGAATGCATGCATATATAGTTTACCTTGAATTGATGGGCTTTGAATGTGAATGTGAATGTGAATGTGATAAGGATGAGGGATGCAGAAGACTGTGGAAATTATAACTGTGCTGGTTGTAATTAGTTTCCAGAACAATTCCACCATTTGCCATCTTGAAATGTTGATGAGGTATCATGGACTGATGGGCTACATGGTGAGAAATGGAACCTAATTCATGGGTTGATCTGTGTGTTGGACTTAGTACTGCAAAGTAAATAAATATGAATAAATGTCAAAATAAACAAAATCAGCTAAAATAAAGTTTTGTTTAAGAACTAAAATAAACTAACCCTAAATAAGCCCTTGTAGTACTTTGATTTTTAGCACATACTCTTTTCTGTAATTACTAAAAAATAATTTTTTTTTAAAGGACAGAGGTTAGTATCATTAGTATTTTCTTAAAGGTGGGAATCCAACCATGACATTTACTCCTTTAGTTTTAAAATAAGTGACATTGTTGACTATTTTACACATGTTAATACACATCTTTAATCTTTCAAATCTTTAACCATGTATTAGTAAAAAATATAAAAATTTGACATTTTGAAAATGTTTATTGAGACAAATTCAACAACATTTTATATGTCACCATTTGTTTTTATATAATAGTAGAAAAATATGGTCAAAATATGTTATATGAATAATACACATGGCCAAAGGATGTCACTTATTTAGGGAGAGAGAGTAGTTGTTTGAATGATTGTATGTTCACAAACCATGAAGTAGTTGTTTGAATGGTTTCTCCCTATCTATGATGTCTTTGTTTAAAATTTAAACAAAGTATGTCTAACAAGATTTAGGGCAATCCTTACCTTGTCCAGCCTCGTCAAGTTTCTTGCTCCGGTACATCTGAAATGAAAATTGCATAGCCATAAAATGATTTATGAAGTTCATATATCAAAACTTAATTTCAAAGAAGAAAAAAATAAGAGCAATTATATTTGAACACCTTTACTTTTTTTACATTCATTCAACACGTCATGTTTTTTCTATCTCTTTCTTTCAATCACATCCCCAACTTATTATATTTACTGCATCACTATCTTTTCAAAAAATATCCAATTCAAAGATAAATCATTCTATATTTTTTTATTGATTAATTTGGAATGTACAAATTGTTTGAATATATAAATGATTTTTATTTTTTTTACAAAACTTATCATAAAGAACTTCCAAAATCAAATTTAAAAAAACCTACAAACATTATCCCCCGGTGGACACGGATCACCCTGCAGAAAAATTAATTGATCTAATATATGTTTCTCAATTATTCCCCCCTTTTATTTTAATATATTTTACGTGAAACAAAAATATCAGTGGCTATAAGATTGAAGTTGTACAGTTTTGTTTTTTTTTCGTTTAAGAAACATATATATCTACCTCAAATTTTGTCTTATATACCTGCAAGTGACTCTTGACATGAGCAATGCTGAGTCCTCTCACATTCATCAGCTGAAGCACCAATTTGGGTGTTGCTCCTGCATGCACCAATATTAATAATGCACACTAACACAAAATGTTCAACTTCAACCAAATTAAACAATTTCACAATTATCTAGGGCATATACTTACTCTCTTGGCCTCCAAGTCTTTCAACAGCATGCATAAAGGAGTGATGAAGATCAGGTGTCCACCTAAGCCTAGGCATCTTTGATCTAACATATTGTCTTACACCATTTCTTCTTCTTTCATTTGATCCACTACTTCTTTTTGTTGAACTTGAACTACCTTCATCATCATCCTTTGCTAATTTCTCATCATCATCATCACCATTATTGACTAATTCATGATCATTCTCCTCATTCTTAACATCTTGATCACTACTAGCTTCTTCATTCAAATCAAAGGATATTGAACACTTATGTGAAGATCCCATTGAAGTGTCCTCAGCATGTTCTTCTTCACTCTTCCCAGTACTCCTCTCATTCTCATGTTTCTCATATCCATCTGACATATTCATTAACAACTACTTGTTCTATATTTGTTGTTTGCAAATTATGTTTTCAAGTCTGAAACAAACAAATAGTAAAATGTACAAAAAGTTGTTAAAATGAACAAGAATTAAAAGTGATGAGAACAGGCTGTAAAATGTACAATTACTTAGCTTTAAAACTTTTAAAATATAGGTACTGAAATGCTAGAATGGCATGTTAATAAAGGAACAGTGTGTGTGATTGTAAAAAGTAGACAGTAACAGTGAGAAATAATTAATGAGAGAGGATGATAATTAATAATAATTAATAAGATTCATATTAGAAGGTAGATATATAGTAGAGTATAGTACTAATAGGTTAAAAAAGCCAAGAATTTTAATAAAGAGAAAGAATGCAACCAAACCAACATCTCTACTCTATTTTCTCATCAATTAACCTGTGAATCAAATTTCTGACAGATATATCAAATTCAGATCTACCTACATATTTAAAGAATTTGAACAAGTACTTTCTCTGAATGAATCACCTAATGAATAAGTAGCTGAATAATCAGAAAAGGAGAAAGGAATTAACTGTAAAGGTGGAGGAAGATATGGAAATAAATAAAACCAGGGTGCTAATTAATAAACTTCTGAGTTCTCAGACAGTCAATTTTCTTGCAATTTTATCCATATTCAGGTTTTTCATATGATATCCTGTGTAAGATACGTTTATTGGAAAAGAACAAATTAGTGACAGATCAACACATTGGTATCTTCAATCTTATTTATCATCCTTTAATTACTAACTTTATATCAGCAAAAAAATGTACTTTTATATATACTCTATGTTGGAAATGAAAGGGTTACATAAGCATACGTATAATATATATTCAAAACACTGCAAATCATCATGCACAAAGCAGAAAACACATCTTCCTTTAGAGGATGTACTTCTAGGGAAATATTCAATAAAGAAAAAATTTCTTCGGAAAAACAAGTTAGGAGATTGATTAGGAAATTATCAACAAGTTGTAGAAAAAATTAAATTATAAATCTAAAGTTAACATAAGATAACAAATATTTGATTAATCATTTTAATTATAATCAAAATGAACACAAAAAGAAAAGGCTATATTCATGATTATAATTAAGTACATCACAAAAAGGATATTGGTGGAAAGGAAAGAATACCATGAAGATATAGATGATGAGGGATATATATAAACTATGATTAAGACTTGCTGAAGAAACAAAAGCAAAGAAGTTTCTTCTTAAATACCAAGCATTCAAGATGAAGATGTGTCCCTCTATTATTTCTCTTCCAAGGCTATATATTGATCATATACATAACATAGAAGAATTCTTGAGAGATTGATCAAACTGAATTATTCTCTGATGATGCTGGTGATCTTTTGAATGGATGGAAATGTAAACTTGATAGGTAGTTTTGGTTTGGAGTGTGTTATTGGTATATCATATATCACTTGAGAAGAAGAAGAAGAAAATTAGAGTCATCATAAGTTTAATAAGATATTATAATAGGGAGACTTTTATGGTTCAAAAATAAAAAAGAAATGAAAAAAGAATGAATAATATTCGGACAGGCTATACTAGTAGTTGTGTTTAAATTGTAATAAACCTACATAATGGATACAGATATGTTACTGTCCCCTTTTTTGTACTGTTGCAAATCATGTGACAACTCCTCCTACCCTCTTCCTCCCTAATTGACAGTTGTAAAAATCTACCTTTCTCTGTCTCTCATGCTTTCTTGCTCGTGATTAACTTTATTATCAATATATTTGATCTCTCATATATGCAGACTTTTTCTTTAATGTGTTGTGATAATATATATTGTTTGTTTTTACAAGTGATAATATATAGGAAAATGTTTTATGTGCTATACATCTTGAGAGAAAAAGGTAAAAGAGAGTGGTGTAATAAATATGATAAGTTGATATATGATAGAAAATTTAGAATTATTTAACATGGACTTCTAAAAAATGGTTTTAAGGTGGATGCTTATTGTTTTAATAAGTTTTAATAAAATACTACAATTCTTCCTTATTTATTTTTTTATTATTATGAAACATTTTTTTTACTAAAAATAGTAAGGATCACCTTTAAATCCTTTAAGAGGTTTGTATTAGACAAACCATCATATTAGAGTGTTAAAATATTTTTGTTCTTTTTTCTTATTTTTTGGATGAAAAAATATTATTAAATAATGATAATGAAAAGTAGTACAAACAATACTAGATATATACTTACTAAAATCTCCGTTAAAAAAAATATACTACTAAAATCTATAACAAGTGGTACTAGATTTCAGTAGAGACGTAGAATTATAGATATTATACAACATTTACTTTTTCAGTAGAGACGTAGAATTTTAGATATCATACAACATTTATAGATTTACAACCACTCAGAATAGACACGGAGTGCGAAGTGGTAACGTAAACATAGAGATCAATGTGCTACTTTTGTTCATTCCATTATTATTATTATTATTTTCACAGTGTTGATTAATTAGATGTGTTATAATTATATATGTCAATTGGAGTATAGTGTTTCTTGTACTTCTTTTTAAATTATTATTATTATTGTATTTAAAAAATATAATCCCTATTTCATTTTATATTTCAAAAAGAATGTGACATATAATTTATTAAAATAAATAAATGAGGCATAAGAATATGATCATTGTTCATTGAAATTCACCATGCTAATAACTCTATAATCTTAGCATATAATATATACATGCACGTATTGTAATGGGACCCGTTCCTTCGTCAAACTTTTCAATTTGTTCCCACCTAAACTAAGACTTTGTTCTCATTTACATACCACTGTTTTTCTGTCACTATGTGGAATTTCTCGATTGCTACTTTGTTATATTATTTTCTTCTTCAAATGCCATATGCTTCCACAGCCTTCTTTGCTATGTACATCTAACCATGACGTCTGATTTTTGGTATGCTATGTGTGTAGAATAATATTAGCGATTGGAACAACCTTAATTTAATGAAGTAATGTGAGGTTTTATAAAGTCAATTTTGGTGGGAAATGTGTATAATTATTTATAAGGCCATGTATAGTAGTTTAGTTTTTTTTGTCAAAAAAAAAAAAAGTAGTTTAGTTTTTGATGAAGGCACTTTCAATAGTAATTTTATTTATTTATTTGAGGGACTTTCAATGGTAATATATGACTGGTGGGAAATTTGTACTTCACAATTAATATTGCTTATTTGACAAATTATATTTTACTTTCTTAATTGCATGCATAAGCTATATGACTGGAATCTTGACTCAATTTTTGTAGACTTTCAATCGTGTTTGGAAGTAAAAGAAAAGAATCATTATATGATTAAATAAGTATTACTAAACCTAGCAATTGCTAGATCATTGATCCATTAAGTAAAGATTCCACTTTTTGAACACCTACATAGTTCCAAAGCATTGTATTATTATTATAATAAAAATTTAAAAAATTATTACTAAACCTAGCAATAGATCATTGATCCATTAACTAAGATTTCATCACTTTTTGACCTAAATATATAAGTTTATTGCTATAAAGAGAATGGATGTGGTAAGGAGAGGATTTGTTAGCAAAACATTTGACAAATTGAAGCTTTCTTCTAAAGGAAATCTATAAGAGAGAAGAGGGAGTTGAAATTTATATCAACTTTATTGACTTCAGATGCACCAAACTCTTTTAATTTGTTGAATACCGCAACCATATGGTATGTGGCTAAAATTACCGAGTGATGTCTTTGTCAATCCCCATTATATGTGTACTATATTATTATTAATATTAACATCACTGTTTCCCCACTCAAGGTTTTTTGTTGAATGTTGAAAAACTGCTCAAATTTTAAGATGATCACAAATTCACAATTGTTGATAAGTTCCAAGTTGGATGAGATCTAAAATTTTAATATGGTATTAGAGTCTTTCTAATTAAAATTTGTTGGATATTTTAGTTGCTCGAGTTACGCTCTAGATGTTCAATCTTAGATATGATGAGATTGGTTTAACTATCCTCTTATGAGAAATTAATAATATAAGCTTTGTAGTTTCAATTAATCTAGCTAACATACTATTATAGATCATGTGCTCCATGTGAATAGCCACAGTATATTATTAATTAATTATTATGCTTCAAAGTTCAATATGCAGAAGAACCGGGAGAGAGACAAGTTTGAAAATGGGGAATGTGGCACTGTCTGGGACTATTAGAGACCAAACAAGGAAAACATGCCTCTCCCATAATATGTGCTGATCATATTCATATGAATACAAATTTTGATTAGAGTGTAAATTGTCAGAGAGAGTGTGTGTGTATGTGATGACAGATATTCGAAGAGTATTAAAGTATAGAATTGGCAGAGAAAAAATAACGTACCAAAAAAATGAAAATGGGGAGAGCCTATCAATGGATATTAAGAATTGTGAAAACATTTGGTTGATTTTGTCCTTATATATGCATTAGAGTTGACATTTTACAATAAACTATACTGCATACGAATCTTTCAAAGAATTAGGCGTATTTTTTAATGTTTCATGGATGAGGACACCCAACCTATATGACATTATATATACTGATTTGCAAAAATGATCTACACCTATAAAAAATACTACAAAATTCAGCATTATTTGATTGACCCATAAAGGAGAATCATGTCTCATAATAAGAGCTGCACAAAAGTGTTTTATATCAATGTTGCATTGCAAGGTATATATCCCTTTCGCTATTTTTTTTTTTATAAACAATGAGTGCTTATGTTGTGAAAGAAATCAAATTTTCAATTAATTGTAGTGCTTATATTCATACTAAGAATTTTAGTATATTGAGTGAGTGAATCCTTAAGATAACCATTAACCTTATTATACTAACATTTTTGTTTAATTTCTTTATATGTTTCTTTAGTCTTACTTAGGATTCTTAATTACTCATTTTGGACTTACTTAGGATGTTGCGTTGGTGTGCTTTGACTGAGAACTCATCATTGACCGATGAACGAATGTACCAAATGAATAACATTATTATTATTATTATTCCTCTAAAAAAACATTATAACTGTTGTTGTTGTTATGGATTAAACTTATGCATGAGCCAACAAAGAAAAAACTTATATATGAGGCATTTTATGGATTTAACTGTATTCTGATACACACACTTTTTTACCATAAAAACATCACATATATGAGACATTTTATTTGATCATCAAAGTACTTGCAGGTACATCATCTCCCTCTGATGAGATGAAGGAGTTGTTGTCCAAGTCCGTCCATCTCATCACTTATGGCTTACTCTAATGGTAAAAAAATCTCCAATCTGATCGGGTTAATTCACTACTAGAAAACACGCTATCGGTGACCAATATAGTGACCAACAAGTCCTACTTATGTTTGATTGTAATTTGAGTCTAAAACATGTACTACATAGTTACGCTGGATCAAAATCAAACTATTAGTATCGCTTATAAAAAAATAAAAAATAACTTTATTATTTTTATAAAAAAGAAAAACATAAGCTAGTCTAGGTTTACACTAACATCCTACAACAATCCAACATTTTATTCTTATTTTTAAATTATTACACTTTTACAAAATAGACTTACGTACCAATATCGTGTGTTTTTATTGGATGTTGGTTTAAAACTATTTTACACTAAGATGCATCACTAGTAAAACTCATTATTATTATTATTATTATTATTATTATTATTATAATAGATAAATGAAATGACAAATAGTCATTGAAAACATACACACCCAAGTCAAAGAATGGGGTTTGACCTCGATCACGACGTCCGACTTAACAATTTTGATGTTTTTTGTAAGTTGAGCTCAGACTGTCTTATAGATGATGATGATTATTACTATATAGTACTGATTATACTTTTACATTCTTTAAATAAAATTGGTCAAATTTGTGAACCATGTGAATGTTGAAAGACACTTACTTTTACCACTTTATGAGTTTCTCGCGCACCATGTTTCGATTCTAAAATACAAAATTTTTAAAATACTTTGAACGATTTTCATGGGATTTTTTATGTTGTTTGAATTATATAATTTGAACTACATAGGATGCGCAAAAAATCAAATAGGATGGAAAAAAGTAAGTTCCATGTTGAAAAAACATGAGTATTACTTTTCTCACCCTATGGATTTCTACTGCGCCCAATTTTTTCCGAAAATACCCTTGTCCGGATTATTGGTTCCGAACAGCATTGTTAGTATTTTTCAGATTTATCCGGATTTTAAACTCCGGAATGGTCCTTTTCCAGAACTTTTTCAATTTTAAGCTTTGAAATTCGTAAAATAAATGCAAATAAAAATATAAAACAGAAATAAAAAGACAAAAAGATAAAAACAACTCATTTTATTGATATATGAATAATACATTACAATAATGTTGAAGCTTTTTAAGCTTATTACATAAGAACCTAAAACTATTTCTAGGGGGTAAGTTATACCAATGGCTCCAGCTGATAGGACATACCAGTAGTTTCACTATTGGAGGGGAACCAGAGGGGGCATAGGGGCCTCTAGGGAGCAAGAGACCTTGATGGTCAAACATACACCCAGACAGACCAACCTCACACCCAGACTAACCCCTTCCATGTTGACCGATCATATAACCCCTGATGGATTTCCAAAGAGACCTCTTTCTATGAAAGGCCATCGATGAAAACACATCGTTGTAGAAGGAAGAGGAGAAGAGGGTTTGAGATATTGTGAACTTTTGAAGCCTATTTATAGGGAGCGATGGACAAAAAAACGTGTTTGAAGGCCATAATTACAGTCAAAAAACATGTAAAAACAAATTTTTCAACTTGACAACCGCCCAAAACGTTTGAAAAACGTTTTCTTTGTGGTGCAGACCACCGGCCAAAAGCTTTTGATGTAGTCCAGAATATGTAATCTGGATTCCACATAGATTCCGGATTAGATATTCCGAAAAAATACGATCCTAGGTGAAACTACATGAAACTTGGCTCTTCCTGTAGGGTGATGGATGGTTCGGATTTCGAAATCAGAAAGTTTCAGCATTAGATTATTTTATGTGACCCACATTGCACCAAAAGTTTATGTGGTCCAGAACGCCCAGATAACTCTATAAATAGGGGTCCCTGTTTTCATTACAAGTAAACTACACCAGAAAAAAATCATGGAATTCCCTAGCTTTGATCTGAACACGAAGCTAGCGGCAGTCTACTACATCGGGGGAACACAACCCCATCTGTTTAGGATTCGCAATGATGTCACCCTCTCCGGGCTGACAAATCAGCTGGATCAAATCAACCGTCAACTCAACCACAGAGACACGAGGAGGGTGGTCAGTGTTGAATATTGATGTCCATTGTTCGACTCGGTTTCATCTCATCGGTTCAGCCGGATGAAACTCACAAACGAAGACGACGTGAGAATCATGTTCTCTGTCTTTGGTCAGCACAGTACTAGAGGACCGATCGAGTTGGACGCTTCGTTGGTTAGATCTGCTGAACAAATTCTGAAAAGTTTGAACCGGCCCAGGAACTACGAAGAGATCAGGGCTCTGCTGAAGGGACCAGATGAAGAAATTAGTTTAGGTGATCCGTGATAATGTGTCATGTTTTAATTAAGCACGTGTTTTATGTTGTTTTAATTGTGTGTTAGTTATGTGTTGTTGAATTAAGTTGTTGCATTATGTTTTGAATATAATATATATTATTTAAACTTTCATTATGTTTTAATTTACGTCAAAGATGTTCATTTAATCGAAAAAATAACAAAAGCCATGCACTCTGGATTATGAAATCGGGATTCACGTAGGGCATAAGTGTATTTCGGAAAACTAAATCTGGAATACTTCAACATAGGATCCTTCTGTATGGACCACATTGCACCAATAGTTTATGTGGTCCACAACATCCAAGGACCTCTATAAATAAGTGCTCTCCGGTTTTCAGCTTCAATACCAGCAAAACACACAAACACACCATAGAAAACCATGAAAATTTTTGTCATTGTGCTGAGGATCTTTGTCATGTTGCCGCAAAGTAGATAGCTCTCTATGTGACAAATAGATTGCTCTCTATGTGTGCCAACATGGTGAAGATCCTCAACATGCTTTCAAAAATATATAGTTACTCCTTGTTACCTCCTTGATAGATAGATAACTCAAAAATATCAAGAGGTTGATATGAGTTAGATCTTGATGCCTGCCAGATGAATATGTCATCTGGCAAGGCATCAGGATCTAACTCAAAGAAATCCTCTTGAAACACCAGACGAATATGTTGTTTTTATTTATGTTACGTTACGTACCTTTGTTCTATTTTTTCCAAGTCATTCGGCTCGAAAACGCTCCAAATAAAGGGTCTGATGCAGTTCGAATTTTATACTCCGGACAAGCTTCATGCGTTCCGGAATATAAAATCTAGAACCCCTTAGTTTCATTTTGGACGGTGGCGTTTCACCAGAGGTTTGGACGGTTAGTGGGGTGTTTAATGATTTTTGCACGATTTAGGTTGTGAAACATGTTTTATTTGACTGTAATTAAGACCTATGACTGATTTAATGTTATAAAAAGGTTTGGATCTTCACCAATTTCCTTCATTCTTCTTCACCTCCTTTCTTACATTTTCTTCAATTATTTTTAGTTTTTTAGGTAGCTTTTAAGTGTGTCTTTGGTGTCATGGTCATTGGTGACTGTTCATACAACCCCTGCAATTGCGTTGTAGCTTATGTCGGGGTCGTATAACCGTCAATAGAGACCCTTGACATCAAAGAAAGACACAAAATTCCATATCATAGGTGTCCGAATTTTATTTTCCGGAAACACTAACAATCTAGTTCGAAAAACTAAATCCAAACTAGGGGTATTTTTGGAATTTTTGTAGGGCGTGCGAGAAGGCAGTAGGGTGGGAAAAGTAATACTCAAAAAAACATTTGTTTTCAAGGGAAAAGCCCGCAACATAAACAAGAAAAAGCCCACAAAATAAAAAGGTCAACCCAATAAGGTAGCGAATCCCAAGAGTTGCACCACACGGAAAGGCACAACTATATATACCTTCTTCAACCTGATAAAACGAGGTTTTTTGTTACTCTTCTGCATGTAATACATCGATAATAATCTTTCTTCAGGAATTTGCATCAAGTAGGATTTTGATTTATGTGTTTTTTTTATATCATTTCATAGAAATTATTAATATTTAAATATATTTAATAAAAAAAGTTACATAATTTAATTAGAAAAATAATGACATGGATATTGATTAATTACAAGGATTTATTTTTATCTGATTCGTGTCTTATCATAAAAATTAGGGAGGATAAAAAAAATCCAAAGGTTAAAGAGACTAAAAATCTAGTTTTATAAATAAGGGATATCTTGTAGACACATTTGATGTGTTGAGACACGAGTTGGAATTTGGAATTTCTCATTTACCCACACTTAAGATGTACTCACCACTAAGGTATTTAACCAAAACAATGGAGAGATTAAAAGTTTTTTGAGATGAGCAAGACTAAAAGTTAGTTTTAATCAAATAGGAGACCAAAAATGCATTTAGTGGATGATTAAAAAAAAAAAGATTTTTCTAGTTATTGAAATGATTAAACTATGCTAATATCTAAGTTATTGTCAAAATATTTTGAGTTTCAAACAATGAATATGGTTAGTTATTATACTTAGTGATGACTAATGAATATAGCTAAGCACCACAACTCATTAACAATCCATTGAATTTAAGAACGGTAACTTTTTGTTATTCTAGTCCATTTCTCCTAAAATCCTTGTTATAAAATGATATGTAGACCAAGAGAAAGGTACACATTCTATTTCGAAAATCCCTGGCTCACCTTATTCGAAAACTGAATTGAGTGTTTGCAAATAAACCACACTCATATCAACCATGTTCTTTCTTGGTCCACCTCAAATCCTTTGTTAATCATGTGTTCAGTTAATGATTAATAAGTTGCGACACATCTCCATATTTACTAATCAACCACTAAATACAACTAATCATATATTTAAAATGTGTTAACCATCTATATTTTCTTTTTAAAAATATATAATTTAGTAAAAAAAATCTAACTCAACTGGTCAGAATGTGAGAGAGCTAGTATCAAGATTATATCATAGATTCAATAAGATGAATAAATTCAACGTTTGAATTTCCAGAAAGGAATTAAAAAATGTGTAACGTTTTAACAACAATTGACACTGTTACATTCGTGACAGCACGAAAACCATTTCCCTGCAAAATAATAAGGATTTTGTTGGAACTTTTCGGGTAAGATAAGAATATCACAGTGACAACAACAAAAGCGCGTCCGAGTTATTCGGAAGTAAGAGCCAATGGGACCTACAAAGAATTTTAGTTTTAGAAAACATGTTTTGTTAGAGCGCAAAATTTGCGCGGGTATACTATTGATGAGAGAGAAAACAAAAGAAAGAGAAAAAAAACCAAACAGAAACATTGTAACAGAGAGAGAGGGGGGAAAGAGAGAGAAACTTGGTGAAGATGATCGAAAAGAGGAACTTCCTCTGAGATCATCTTGAAAAAGGCAGCATTTACAAGAAAAGAATCTTGTGCTTTAATTCTTTGATTATCATCTAATTAATTAATACGATTTATCTATTAATTCCTTTTAATTTTTGCTGCCTTTTTTCTCTTTCATTCAAGCTCTCAAATCAATCCTCCCCCCCCCATCCACATTGTTCATTTCCTCAATTTCAATCCAACAAAGGACTTCCTTTTCTTGCACCCTTTTCTCCCTTTTGCATGGTAATTCTATTCTTTCTTACAAATTCTTACCTTTTTACTTTTTATCTATCAATGTCATCATATCATATGTGTCAGACACAAGGACATGTCTTCGATCAGAAATGTCGATGCTACAAAGATTTTTATCCCTTTCTTTTAGGAAAAGAATTAAATTTTTATGATACCCCAAAAAAGGTTGCTTGCTAATAGGGTTATTCCATGTTACTTCATTGTTATGGTTTTGGTTTGTTACTTTGTTATCAGCTCTGCATAATTGTTTTTTCGGGGTTTGAAAAAGTTAGTTAATTGGTTATGTGGGTGTGATTTTTTTTTCTTTTTCAGCTCAAACCATAGTGTTGGGAATCATCTGAGAAGAAGATACTGAGCTTGGTTATGTATTTGTTGAGGGAAGGGTTGTAAGGAAAGAATCATAGAAAGATGAGAGACCCTGATGTTACCTTTGGACCCAACTGCTGCATTTATTTTTGCTTTCCATTGTAACATACAAGTTTTGCTTAGTTGATTAGTTACTTTCATCTCAAAAGGCTTAAGGGTTTCTATTTACAGATAAACCTTGCCAAATTTTGTACAATGATTTGACATATCATATAGCTTCTAGCTTATAAAGAGAGATACGAATCTGCGTCTCTACCAAAGCGACCACTGCCTTCCTACTGCAATGGAATGCATATGGGATCGGTATGGATTATGGCTCAGAATTTATATTGGATTGATTTGTATCTGGGGAATTCGACTGTGCTGGTCTCTGAATGATGAAGGTGATTTTCATGAATTAGCCTCTTACAATTTACAATGGATTATTTGGATTTGGTGTAATACATTTGTTGTATCTTGATGTGAGATTGTTTTTGTTGTTGTAATTGGAATGGAACTTCGCAGGAATTGCTTTGTGGGAATTTCGGGTAAGAATAATTTCTGATCCGTATGGTGCTCTGCTAAATTGGAATCCAAATGATTCCAACCCTTGCAAGTGGATGGGAGTTCATTGTGTTGATGGTAAAGTGCAAATCCTGTAAGTTCCTCTGGTTTCCTCTTTTTAAGTTTTCCGGTGAGACCGTGCTGTTATTTCTTAGCGACGACTAATACATGTAACGGTTCTTGACGTTTGAAAAAAGCTTCCATGTTCATTGAGGTGAATAAAGTGTTGAATATTTTGTGCTTATAGGATTTTGTGTCTTCTTGCTATTTCTTGCAGGGACCTAAATGGCCTATCATTGGAAGGGACATTGACTCCTCATCTTGGGAAACTTAATCACTTAAAATCTCTGTAAGGATTCTTTGCAATCTTACCCTATTTGTTAATCTACCTTTTCATTGAAAGATTGAATTAGAGGCTATTTCCTCAGAAGTTTAAAAGTCCAACAGTTCAGTTGACTTAATCTAGTAATCTATATTTCATGCTATTTCTAATTCAGATACCCTCCCTTTGATTCTTTGAAATAGTGTGTTATGCAAGAACAATTTTTCTGGCACCATTCCCAAGGAACTTGGAGATCTAGACAATTTGAAGTTGTTGGATTTAAGGGAGAATAACTTGACTGGAAATATCCCTGCAGAAATTGGCAGGATGTTGTTGTTAGAGCAATTGTAAGTTAACTCTATTAGCTTATTTATTTTGTAAGATTTCTTGGCATATCTTCAATGAGATTTTATTATTCCTTAGGTTGGTTCATGACAATCAAATTGAAGGTGGCGGTTCTCAAGAGCTCGGGAACATGGGATTGCCTTCCAAATCACTATTTAGTGACAACTTTTCATCACCTCTGAGAACTTTATTTCAGTGCAAAAATAGAAAGTTTGCACATTGGTAAGCATATCTTCATATTTTCTCCTTGACCGAGTGAGTGATCGTAGTAATTCCATTGCATGCTTCTTTTCCTCTTGCTTCACTTAAATGTAGGGGAAAGTTAATTATAAGAATCATTTCTCTCACAAAATTTATTCTCATGCAAACACTGATATATATTGGGTGATTTTTGGTAAATTATTTCAACTAGGCCGGGCATTGAGTGAAATAGATTCTACCTAGTTGGTTAAACTTACAATGTGCCATTGTGCCTGTATTTACTTGTTCTAGATATATCAAATGGAGCACAGTGATGATTTCTTAATCATGTCGATGTTGTTTTCAAATGTTTTGTGAAATGCGAATCTGTCTGAGATCTCCTATATTATCAAACAACTGAAATAGTTAATTTTGCTTTGATGTAAAGTTCCTGTGCAATTATTTGATAGATACGAATATTCGTTGTGATGGAGCTTTTAATTCATCTGTTAGATCTTATGCATCATCACGATGGCAACGTAATTCTTATTGACTAGAGGTCTGTATAGGGTGAAGATAAAATTAAAATTTGTTTGTTTAAAATCTGTGCATCATCATCCACTGGGATTTGTGTACTTCTCTCAAATTTGTTGCATCTTTTATATGGTTAACAAGAATGTTTGACCTTTTGGTGCATGGTGTGAACAGCATCTGGTATAGAGATCTCAAACAATGGAACATGGCAAATTCTTTGGCTGTTCCAATTAAAGGAGTGCTTAAAAGATATCTTAATGTCATGGCGCTGCAACTGTATGTAGACAACATTTTTCCCCATTTCAATCTCAATATATACGTACTTTTATTTCATCATGTTCAACTTGCTAAAATTGTCTGCTCTTATTTGAAGGTTCAAGCTTGGAAAGGCCGCTTCTCGTGGCTATGAGGAGAATTACTGGGGCAATCTTCCTAGTGAGTAGAGAATCTTGATTCATTTGTGGTATGTGACAGACTGAAATATATGCTTTTAATTGACTTTCATAACATGCCTTGCATCATGTAGGTTCTGACGATTCGGAGTTTGGCCCAGATGTATCAAATCTAATCAGTTCTGCACGTCGTAAGTTGCTTGATCAGTCCAATAACCTTGCAGCTGCACCTTATAGCGGTGGACCTGCTATACAGATCAGTATTATTCCAATTTCAATAAGTAGTGGATCTTTCCCGGCTGTGCCAGATGCCAATAAGAAACAAAATCAATCTTCTGCACCACTACATTCAGCTACCAGTTTTCCACATGATAATCAAACAAGTCAACCAAATTCAGCTAGTGGTGCTCCAAGTGAACTCTGGAAATATATTATTATTATCTTCGGTGTGGTTTTCTTGGCCATTTTTTCCGTGATCATGTTTTGTGTCTTGCGAAAACGAGCTGCAAAAGTAATAAAGCCATGGAAGACAGGAATAAGTGGACAGTTGCAGAAGGCATTTGTAACAGGTAATACTGTCTCTTGAGCTTATCACCGGATGGATGTTTGTTTTTCTTCTCGAAAATATAAAATTAAAGCCTATGTCATAAAAAACTTATATTTTGACTGATATGTGTTTATTCCACTTAATATTTGGAAGATTATTAGATCTTGCTTTCACTACATTCTTCAAACATGTTTGATGATAGTTAGGCTAGAACTCATTTCAGTCAAGTTTGTTAAGTAGCAAATAATCATTGACATTTGATGAAAATCATTGATTGAGATGATAACTTACAAATATCTCAGAGATAATTGACTAATATAGATGGACAGATTCCATTTTCAAGCAATTCAGTGGCTGTAAAATTGCTCGATTCAACCATGTTAGGACTCCAATGTGATGTGGATGCTCTCGCTTGAGTTAGAATTTCCTGTAAACTTATTTTCTGCGCTTGTATGAAATGCAGGGGTCCCCAAGTTGAATCGAGCAGAGTTGGAGACAGCCTGTGAAGATTTCAGCAATATCATTAACAGTTTTGAAAAATGCACCATATATAAAGGAACACTGTCCAGTGGAGTTGAGATTGCTGTTGATTCTACTGTTGTTACTTCTTCCGAAGATTGGTCAAAGAACATGGAGATGGCCTATAGGAGAAAGGTTTTTCCCAATTCAATTGACAGAGGGACTCTGATTTTTCAAACTTAACTGTTGCTAATTTTTTTTCTTATATACTTACAGATTGCTTCTCTGTCCCGTGTTAACCATAAGAACTTTACCAATCTTATTGGTTACTGTGACGAAGAAGAACCATTCACAAGGATGATGGTGTTAGAGTATGCTCCAAATGGCAGCTTATTCGAGCATCTACATGGTAACCGTCTTTTGTTCAAGTTATTAGCTTGAAAACTGAAAACTTGTGTCAATTAGACTCAAAAGCTCTTCGTACCAAAAACAAAAGAGTCATGTTCTGTATGTCTTGCTTTTCTTCAGTTAAGGAAATTGAACATCTTGATTGGAGTGCAAGGATGAGGGTTATCATGGGCACAGCTTATTGTCTTCAGTACATGCACCATGATCTGAATCCACCAGTCTCTCATTCCAACCTTAATTCAGTTGCAATATTATTAACAGATGACTTTGCTGCTAAGGTATACACATTTCTATTCTCTTTCGTTCGCTTTTATCTTATGATGTATGTTAGATAACAAATATCCGTTCTATTGCACTTATTCAGGTATCAGAGATCAGTTTTGGCAGTAATGGATTATCATCAGCCAGCACAGTTGGCGATGAATCAAAGAAATCTGAGTTGCCACCCCAACAAAGTCCTGAAACCGATGTTTATAACTTTGGAATATTGCTGCTTGAAATCATTTCTGGGAAACTACCGTACTCTGAAGAACAAGGTCACCTTGTGAACTGGGTAAGTTTGGAATCTGCACCCCTTCCCCCTCCTTTAGAACTCTCCTTTCTAAGGATTTTAGCTGCAACATCCTTCTTGCATGCGTATAAGTAAATAAATCTTCTTCGTTAATTTCCTAGGCTGCTGAGCACTTGAATGATAAGCGAAACATTGGCTGTTTGATCGATCCCACGCTTGAGTCCTTCAAAGACAATGAACTTGATGTGATATGTGAGGTGATAAAAGAATGTGTTCAATCTGATCAGAGGTTAAGACCAACAATGAAGGAAGTAACTTGCAAATTGAGGGAAGTACTTTCCATATCACCTGATCAAGCAGTGCCAAGACTTTCTCCACTCTGGTGGGCTGAACTCGAGATCTTGTCGGTGGAGGCCACTTAGGCGCTCTTATTTGTATTTGTAAGTCAAAGCCTCTCTCTAACCTGTACCAAGTTGACAAAATATATAGCTTTGTGATAATGCTATATGATATTCGCAACTCAAATTCTTTTCTTCTTTAATTCCATTTGTTCTTTTGTAAGTCCATATGATTAATACCATAGTTATTCTTGTGTTCCAATGGAAGTGTGTTATGTTATTTTGCTGCAAGTGGGGTGTTGTAAATTTGTACTTTTGTTGATGAACCTTGGAATGTAAAACAAATCTTGATGTATTATATATTGCTATGCTATCCTGGTCCCAATGAAGCATGGAACTTCTTCTATACAGGTCTATTCATATTCAATTATGAATGAAACTAGTATATACCATGCTTTCTTCAAACCATGAGTAAAAGGGCATTATCATTTTCTTTTTAATGATGATGGCTATCATTTCTAAATGGTTTATAATGGGCACAGTATTCTTAAAAAAAAAAAAAAAAAAAAGGGCACAGTATAAAGAAGGTATGGATATATCATTAAACGTTGCATGCTAACATCTCTACAAATTTGTCACTTTTAGTCATTTCTGCATAATACAAAAAACCATTTGTTTTTTGGTTAAAAACTTAAATACAAGGATTAAAAATAAATAATGCTTTTATAAGTTATGGTTAATGTGAGCAGAAAATCCGATGATAGGTGTCAATTCACATTAGTAAAAACAAAATCTTATCAACGTTTGCTTAAAAAAACTACGTCGTACTTGCATAATTATTAAACTCTTTCATAATCCAGTGCCATTTTCAGCCTTCCACTTCCAGGTTAGTTTTGAATATATAAACTTACATTAAAAAAAAAAACAGAAAAAGGAGACAAAACCAAGTTAGCAGCAAAGTGGGTCCTAAATAATTGGCTCCATTAACCAGTATGGCCCCTACAATTGAATTATTTGAAAGCATGGATTCATATTGTTCTGGACCCCAAAAAGGAACAAGCATGAATTTAGTAATAAGTGAAGGATGAGTTATACTACTAGTTACTAGAAGACAAATATACAGTCACTTATTCTAGTCCAACCCAGGCCTGCATATTGCATCAGCATAAAGTGTCAAATACTCCAGAAATGGGAAATTTGTTCTAGCATGTACATAATGTTACAAACCAAGGTGTGCATTTTCTAACAAGTCAATTGGAACTAAAAAAAATTTGTTTTTCATGAGATCATAGGTTAGAACAAAGTTCAATTCAAATTCAAATTGAATACAAACAATGTAAGTAAAGGTTTCTGTATTAGAGTTTATTCATACTTGGTATACTTGAGATAGTTAGTCAATTTAATAGGCACCACTTGTAGGTTTGTAGGGCCATGCTTCAACCTAGCTCACGGTCTGTGTTCTTTCAATAAGCAGTATGGGTCAGCCACTAGTAAATGTGTGTAGGGCCAGTATGATGAAATTGAAACCTTATATTTGGAGTGATGAGAAACAGTTCAACCAATCTATTTTATTATTTCTCCAACCAATCAATATCAATCTATTTTATGATTGAAAAATATGCCCGTGATTGGGAACTAGCCCTTTAAAGAAAAACTTTTGTTTCCCTCCTTCAGAAACTGGTGGAAGAAAAACGATCTAAATTCTGAACCTGATTTGGTTTTATATACACCACACACTCACTATTTTAACAAGTTGTAATTGTGACATGTTTAATAATGAGGAACTAATGTTTAGTCGACATAAAAATCGACATAGACACCATATTAGAATATAGATTTTGATTTTATATTACTTTTTCTCTCATCGGGTTATACATACATACTCATTCTGGTGTATTTCATTCGATATTGACATGTGGTGTCGACTTTTTTGTCAAAATAACACTTCTCTTAATGATAGTGTCAGTAACATGAAACATTTGAAATCCAAAGCAACTCAAATACCTCAGGGATTAACCCTAAATTGCATACTCATATTGTCAAAATAAAATGCACAACAATTAATGTTGCAAAACAGGACATGTATATTCCATTGAGTATATTCAAAATGAATATGCATTCTTCTTACAGCATTATTAGCACAAACAAATACAGTAGCATTTAATGCTCCAATCAAGGAACAAACATGAAAGAAAAAAACAGGACAAATCTGGAAAAACAAAACAAAGAAGAAAAAGTACCATACATACACAACCTATAATAAACAAAAAAATACCCCTTTATCTTATTATATGTCACTCTTCAGGTATCTAAGTTCAGAGATTCAATACTATCGGAATGTTTGTCAATGGCAGAATCAGAAAATGCTCGTTGTTGCAAAGATTCATCTGGTGTAGTTTGACATGAAGAACCTGCAGATTCCTCCTTGGTTAAACTATGCAAAGCAGGCTTCAATTCAGTGTTTAAAAATTTGTCATACTCAACTTTATCACCTCCTTTTTTCTTCACCTCAACCACCACCAAAGAAGGTGTCAATTCGAATACCTCGGCAGCAATAGTCAATCGCCCTTTTGCCCCTTCTCTTGAACCCTCCAAGCTAACCTTGCAATCTTTCTTCCTCACATTGAACCTAACCATTTGACCAACTTCCTCCAATTTTGATATAATCTTTGGCACTGATGCACTAGACACAAACCTTGCCTCATCACCCTTTTCCTCAAATAAACCAGAAAGATCAAAACCTTGTGAAAACGATATAATATCAAAAGCATTCAAACTTGCAGGCCTTGGCAACGAACCACGATTCCTGATTCTTCTATTCACAACCTCAGAATCTGATTCATTTTCTGATACTGATTCCAATACTTCATCTCGATGATCATCGATCTTTACTACTTTATTTTTATTATTATCATCACCATCAAGATCAAGTGAATCAAGAGAATCAAGATTACAAACAACATCATCCTCAACATAAAACTTAATATGCTTAAAACCTATCTTAAACCAACGATTCTCCATAATCTCAGGAATAGAAATCCTAGTTTGAGGTTTAATATCAAGAAGCCTAGTAAGAAGACTAACAAGTTCTGGTGAAAACCACCTAGGACACCTAAATTCACCTTTATAAATCTTCTTATACATAGCCATAACATTATTAGGATCATGAAAAGGTAAATAACCAGCCATCAAAACAAACAAAACAACCCCACAAGACCAAATATCAACCTTAGCACCATCATAACCTTTCCTAGACAAAACCTCAGGAGCAACATAAGCAGGTGTACCACAAAAAGTATGAAACAACCCATCTTGCTTAATTTCATCCGACACAGCACTAAGGCCAAAATCTGAAACTTTAAGGTTACCTTTTTCATCAAGCAACAAATTCTCAGGTTTTAGATCTCTATGAAAAACACCTCTAGCATGACAAAATCCAACAGCACATATTAACTGCTGAAAATATTTCCTTGCAACTTCTTCTTTCAACCTACCTTTAGCAACCTTGTTGAAAAGCTCACCACCTCGTACATATTCCATCACAAAGTAAATCTTTGTCTTTGTAGCCATGACTTCAAAGAGTTGAACGATGTTCGGGTGGCGAACACGGCGTAGAATGGAGATTTCTCGTTTGATATGTGAAACTAAACCACTTTTAAGGATTTTGTCTTTGCTTATGATCTTTATAGCTACAGATTCACCTGTTTTGAGGTTCTTGGCAAGGTGGACTTTTGCAAAGGTTCCATGGCCAAGGAGTTTTCCTAATTCAAAACGTCCCAATAGAAGATTTGGATTATCTTTTTTGTTGAATGAGTTGTTCTTCTTGGGAGCAGCTACCACTGCCATGGATGGATGGATGAAGGGTTCTATTGGATTGGAATTGGAGGTGTTATGATTTTTTTTTTCTTCTAGTGATGGAAATGTACCTCCATTCAAGCTTTGTTGGTATTGACTATGGTGCTATTTATTAGGTGTATAAATTATTTCTTTCATTTTTTAACTTATTGTGATAAAGTAGTCATGCATAAGTTATTGATAAATAATTATGATTCATTATGGTTTTGATGTGTTGTCTATTTTTCTCATTTTTTTTATAGTCGGTAGTTATTTTTAGGTTTAAATATTTGATCTGTTCTTTCTTTTTTTTTTGAGAAAATATTAGATCTATTCTTGTAAATATGCAAATTTACCTATTTTCGTCCGATTAAAATCAGAACAAATTATCGATTTGTCCACAAGTGTAACTCAATTTTTGATAAGAAGTGTAACTCAATTGGTAGTTATCAATGATATATGTAAAGGTTGAGGTTCGTATTTTATATTATTTACTTTTTTTTCCTAAAGTGTGTGAAGCTAATCGCTGAGCAACTTGACCCAAAAAAAATGAATTAGTCATTGCAAAGTAAAATGTTATCTATGTTCTCTATATATCTCTGACGTGGCATTAGTCATTGCAAAATAAAATTCCTCACACATAACATTTCCACCATTCTTTTTCTTTTTTCATTCGTTACTCTACTCTTCTTCATGTATAAACATTCGATGAATTCATATTTGCTTTCAAATTTCATTCTGGGCCATTTTTCATGTTCATTTGTTCTTAAATTTTCAGTCCAAATTTTGCACAAAGTCTTGTTATTATTGATTTGGTGATCAATACAAATTTAGTTGAGGGATTCGCACATGTTTAAATCGTTCATGAATTGAAAACCAGTGAAGTGTGAAGTGTTAGAATTGCAGAAAAAATTCTAGAACTTCAATACGTTCATCATCATCTTCTTCATTTGGTGGAGTTTCTTGATGTGAGATTATTGTGGGACGATTGATGAGATCATTGAATTGGACTTTTTTAGCCCATACCATTATATCGATGAACCAATATATTTGTCATAGAGAGTATATAAGCAAATTGAGTCGATTTTTTTTTTATTAAAATCAGTATATTTGTTAGTAATAATTTTATTAAGATTGCACATATTACAATTCTTAAATCTTAATATGTTAGTAACTTTTTGTTCTCTAAAAAAATAATGTTAGTAATTGTTTACTCTAAAAATAATTATCATGTTAGTCGAATTCAACATGTAGCAATTTCAATAGTACGGGGTGGTGCAAAATGGAGGATTGGTTCAGGTGCGTCTATCCCTATCCTTAATGAACCATGGTTAACCAATGGGGAGTGCATTCGAAGTGATATACCTGGTGCTCATTATGTCTCAAATCTTAGTATTAATAGCCTGATGAATTTACATGACAAAAGCTGGCACGAACACGCCGTCCGACAGGTTTTTAGTGTCGATATTGCTGAGAAGATTCTACACACGCCTTTCATTCCCCAGGTCGATGGTGACAGAATTATTTGGAAAGCGGAACGTAATGGACGTTACTCGGTTCGAAGTGCATACAGGCTATATGTATCAGAGTTGGTTGATTCCTCTTACTTGTGGCGTCCGGGATATTGGACGGGAATTTGGAATCTCAAAGTTCCCCCGAAGGTTAAAAATCTACTTTGGCGTATTTGCAGAGGCTGTTTACCGACACGCGTACGCCTGCTCGCCAAAGGTGTCAATTGTCCTACGAATTGTGCAAGTTGTGATTCAGCGCATGAAGATTTGGCCCATGTTTTCTTCGCCTGTCCGTTTGCTACTCAAGTGTGGAATCGGACTGGCTTATGGCGCTCCATCCAACATGCCCTTTCGACGACCTCGTCGGCCACAGATGCTATTTTCTCTATTCTTCAAGTACTATTTGTTGATCTATTGCAGCGCTTCGCAACCGTGCTTTGGAGCATTTGGAAACACCGTAACCTTAAAGTTTGGGACGACGTTACAGAAACTAGTGCTTTGGTGGTGGAGCGCGCCCGTACTATGGTTGTGGACTGGGAATTAGCAAACTCCCATGACGCTCGGGTCCCTACTATTTCCACTACGTCGTCTTTGCCCCACAATGGGGAATCCCCAGCATTGGCATTACACACTGCCACTCGATGGCAACAGCCTTTGTTGGGACGGTACAAATGCAATATTGATGCTGCTTTTTCAAACTCTCTTAATCGAACCGGCATTGGCATCTGTATCCGGGACCATGACGGTAGCTTTGTGTTGGCAAAAACGTTGACGCATCCTTGCTTCCTTCCGGTGGATGTGGGCGAAGCACTAGGTCTATTCTCAGCTTTAAAATGGCTCAGTGATATGCAGTTCGATAATGTGGATTTTGAAACAGATTCAAAGTTGACGGCTGATGCTTTTCTTTCTGACAAGAATGACACGTCTGAATTTGGTTGTATTATTATTTCTTGTCGTTCTTTGTTTAGGCTTTTATTTTCTAACTCTAGGGTGGAGTTTGTTAGGCGACAAGCAAACGGGGTTTCTCATGCACTTGCAAGAGAAGCCGCGTTTCTGACTAGTCCCGCTGTCTATTATGATATACCCAATTGTATTGAAACTCTTATTATCAATGAAATGCTATAAGCACGTTTCCCTCAAAAAAAATAGTCAGATGAGGAAGCCCCTCATCCAAGTGAAGGATAGGCGATGCCAGAACAGCCGAGCGAGGGAGCTGATATTTTTCTCAAGACGACTAACTCAAAAACGTGGGTTGTTGAAGGCTCAAAATTGAGTAAAAGACATAATGGTACTGGGTAATGACATAATACCCATGATTTGCTGCTCTAAACACCAATAATGACTCTGAGGATTAAGGAAATGAACATGAATGGTAGTGGAGTTACGCTTAAAGAGATTGTATCAACGGATCGTGCCGAGGAGAGAAGAACGAAGATGGGGTACCACAATCCCACTAACATGGGAACTAGCACGCATATTCGCAAGAAATGGCATAATATGGCAATAGTTTCACTAAATATGCAATAGTTTCACATAAATAGCCGAATATGCAATAGATGGGGTAGGCGTTGTAGGCCATGTTGTTTGGCTAATATGCAACAGTTTCACATAAATATTTTGTTCATACATTGTAATTAACATATCTGATCAATCAAACAAGCTTATTTCATAATTTATCTCTCTATATTTCTGCTTTTATTTATGTATTTCTCAGCGTAGTTCAAAAATCCAAATATGATAGTACACATCGCTTAAATAGAGTAGTGAAGGAACCCACGGCTAAGCGATAGAATTCCTCCCTCAACATTAATTGTTTGAAGCAAAGGAATCACAACGGAGAAATCTCAGTCGACCACGACTAAGTTCACCTTCCATCAACAATAATTTATATAAGATTGGACATATTACATTTCTTATTATGCTTGTAAAAATTATAACATCGTATTCAATTTGTTAGGCACAAAACATGCCACCGAAAAAAAAAAACATTTCTTGACATTCATTACGAGCATAACTTGTCTTTTTAGTCATTATTTCTCCATTTACCTCATTAGAATTATAGACAAAAAATATGATACTCCATAGGCTATGATTTTTGTTTGTTAACCCTACCGTTTCTTGAGAAAGGAGATCCAAGTAAATTGAAGTTCGGCCGTGAGATAAACAAGGTATGTCAAAGATTTGATGTTTTTTAATGAGGTAAATGTAGTTAGACAAATTATGAATGTTTCTAACTTACGACAGTAGGGTCGTTCGTAGAGTTTTAGAGGTCTTAGGCATAATATGATAAAAGATTCCCTTACATGGTACATCATAAAATTTGTTAGCTCATTGTTATGATTTTATTAACTCTTCATTTCATTTTTTTTCTTCCGTTTTCCACTACCAAATAAATGTTCTTTTAAGCAACATCTGAAAATAAATCAAATACTCCATAAACACCAAAACAAAATAAAATATTGTAGAAATATAGAACAATAACACATGCGAAGTAGACTGAAATTTTAGCACTTAAGAATAATAACACCAAAAAAGTAAAAGTATATCAACACGTAATTAACTAAATTTTAAACTTTTGGATGCAAAATTCTCCAATGTTAAATTCATAACAACAATATTACATGATACAAAATAAGTGTTAAACTTTTTAGAAGAATCATAGATACAAGAACTCCTTTGTATACTAGAAGTACATCATTCTTATTTTTATATGATATATGTATCTCTAACAAGTTCATTATGATGATACAAGAATGTGTCTCGCATGATCTTACATTATCAAATTCAATTATGCAATCCTTTCAATCAATTCTAGAACGTTGACCTTATTATATTGATGTAATTTCTTTTTTTAAAACCTTTGAAAGAAAAGATTAAGATTAATTTCTCTAGCATGTCCATTTTCAACTAAAATATAATTTGTCTTGTTGTGAAAATTATCCCAATTTATTGGATAATAAATATCACCAATATTTTTAATATTAGTGAAGCACATTATTAGGAACAAAGAGCCCAAAAAATTATCACCAGTTTCTTTGCCACATTATTAAGAACAACCAAAATATTTATAGGTAAGGTGTATATAGAAATATTTGTGCTATAGAGGGTACAAATAGAATATTGTGCCAAAAACATTAACGGACTTCAGCTCAGCCTTTCATCATGTCAAAGTTTAGGGCCTTTATACGAACTTTGCTATATATACCCCCTATAAACGAAATATTTTTGTATACACCCCCTCCATAAAAAAAATTGGGTCCCCTACCGGAAAGGTCTCTAGGCCGTCGCACACCCGGCCTATGGCTTAGAACCGGCCATGTACGACAGAAGATTAGACAAAGGAAGTTCAATATGAAAAATGCTTAATTTTTTGTCAAGTAGTCTAGTTGTTAGAAGTTCACTTTTCAAACGTAAAAAAAAAAAAAAAAAAAAATATTTTAAAATGAATAAGTGAGAAGTATGGTATTGAAACTCACGGGGACAAATGAAAAATATTCTTCAATTCACCAAAAAATATTGAAAGTTTGTAATTTCCTACTCTGAATGAAATACAAGAACAAAAAGTTGTTGAAAAGATATCAAGACTATGACAATTTGACTCCATGGGCATAAATAGTTTATTGATTAGTGAATTGTTATAACTTATTTGAGTTTATGTTTTTTGTTGACTATGCAACTTACTTGGGTTTGTAAGTCAGTTATAATTTGATTTTCAACAATGTTTAGTACATACTATGTTTTAAAGATGAAATCTAAATTAGAACTTATTTGTGAGGTTTTTTATGTAGTACTATTGTTTAATGTATGAGCTAATTTGAATTTGGATTGAAATTAACTTGAATCGTGCTGCAGTTAAGAAATTAACTAGCAAACTTGCAGCTGTGAATATAATTTTTTTAATGTACGAACTTTAAATAGAAAAAAAATTACAGGATTTTTTTTTATCAAAATTTCATTCATGATGTAATTTTTGGTCATAAATATTTTTATATAGACCGAGTCAATAGTCATGCGGTCCGACCAGTGACCCACTGGTTCAACCAGTGACCCACTGGTTCGACCAGTGACCCAATGACCCAGTGCCTTGACCGGGTCGATCACCGGTCTGGGTTTTAAAACATTGATGGAAACTATAATGATTATTTTGCACAATCAAATCATTCAACTTTTTTTGTCCCACTCAAAAAAGCTTTTTTTGACAATTAGTTTTTTTTTAAGGAGTTGATTAACTTAGTTGTTAGATTCATACACTTTAGTTGTTGAGAAGTGCAAAATTTGAAGTTCAAACCCTCATCTATGCAAATAAGGTCTTCAATCGTTATCAACTGAGCTATACTTACGTGACATTTTAATACTTTTAACAATCTTTTATAGAAGCATTTATGTATATAGATAAATGCACAGACAAATATGTTAGTTCTTATCTTTCCTCTAGTGTTCATAATAATAATGCTAATAACAATAACAACAATAATAATGCTTTTGAAAAATAAAAAATAAAAACCAATACATTGTGACAAAATGGTAGATAGTTGAGTCACTTGATCATTTGGTTATGAGTTGTTGTGCTTATATATAAAACATTTGTTGAAAGAGATAAACTCCTGAGTGGATCTCAATTAATCGAGGGATCAGTCACGACCGCATGCGGTGTATACTTTTAATTTACCAATAAGCGTGGGGAGGAGTATCCTTTAAGTTTACCAGTGGGGAGGAGTATCCTTTAAGTTTACCAATAATAATGATTAATCGAGGGATTAATCCTATTTTGAGAAAGTAATTGTAGAAAGAAAAAAGAAAGTATAATAGAGGAAATTTTAAATCTCATTGAATCACATTATTAAACTTTTTTTAAATGAATACTTAGGATTCGGAACACTAATTTAGGTCTAACGGGCTGCGTTTTCATAGAATTCAAAACGCGTGATATTAGTAGTAGAAAGAAAGAGAGAAAAAAACAAACACAGTAATCAAAACGCGTGTGGTATTAAGTGTGTGAGAAAAGATATCTTGATGAGTAAGTATCCAAATAAAATGACATAAAGGCATGCTGATGTATTTTTGTAAAAGCAATTAATGTGATTTGGAATTATCATACTTATAATTATATAGAGGATGAGATATTAGTCGATCTTTTCATCGAATATCAAGTTTTCAAAAAAAAAAAATCATTGAAAATTGCCTATAGCTTTTGTAGGTTATTTCATGAGTTTGAGTTTGTTCTATTTATCTATCTTTCATTTAATTTTACTACTTCATTTGTCCCTTTTTCCAAGACCTTGTAACAAAAATCATTAAGTAAAAATTGTTTGAGCAATAATTTGTTTTAAATGTGTGCGTGACTATTATGAAATGAATTTTTGTATCATGTGCAAACTTACACATGTTAAGAAGTTTAAAATAGCAATTTTGTATTGTAACTTGTACATTTAATATTAAATATAAATTTTTTGAATAAATAATTGTTTTTTTTCAAGAAAAAGTTACTATTATTAGTTGTTTTAACATGTGTAATTTTGCACATGTTAGACAAACCCATTTATAAAAATAAATGAATAAATACATCTACAAATTTATAGACGGACTTCTATTTAAAGACAAAACTTTTCTTTTATAAACGGTCTTAAAATTAAGGACAAATGAGCCACTAGAACAACATTTATTTAAGAGGGATAAACAGAAAAATTAGTGAGACACATTAGTATGGTGGATTCTAGGGTGAGGTTCAATTAAGTCCCTCACCGGTGAACGATATAAAATACACCATTAGATTAAATCAATGTTTCAGATTTAATGAAAATAAAAAAGGGAACATATACACATTTTTACACACAATATTCTCCCTCTCTTCTCCATTTGCGTTACTTCTCCAACTACAATGGTGGTATTTCGCAACTTTTAGATTTCTGGCTACAGTTCAATTGATTCAAATTTAACGGCAAACCTTTAGTTTCAATGTAGCCATGGCAAAACAAAAGGGAAGAACAAACCATTAAATTCTCGTTACTTCAAAATCTCAATTCAAACATCAACCAAACCATGACTATTCCAAACTTGTTGCTAAATTAAAATTAAAAAAAAAAAAAACCTAAAATATGAGGAGAAGAAAAGGAGCAGTAATCAGAAAGTAAAAGAGTGTAACTATGAATCGTTGGAGAAGATGTTTCGGACACGGAGGATGAAGTGGTTACATATATGAGAGAGAGAATAGGGATAGTATTGTATGTGACAAAACATAGATGTTCTAAAAAAAATATCAAATATGGAACATCAATTTAATCTAATGATATATTTTATATGGTTCACCGGTGAGGGACTTAATTGAACCCTCACTCTAAAATCTACCCAGTATGGTCCATTTATTAAAATAAGTCTCATTAATTTATCATTATGGAGGATAAACAAATAGAACAAATTAGACTCTCGTTAAACGCGGCCACGGCACTATAAATAAGAATTACTAGCCTCACTTTTGTACATCACTTAATATCTCATTTTCAATTACAATTCAATCATTGTTAAAACTAGAATTAGAATCTCCTTCTCAATAGTTTGATATAATGATGAGATCAAGTTTTCTTTTGATTCTATCAATGCTAATTCTCAGTACTCCATTGTCATCTGCATATAAGTTTGAGGTCGGTGGTAAAGATGGTTGGACAGTGAAAGCCTCGGGACGCTATGATGTCTGGGCTAGTAGAATCAAGTTTCTAGTCAACGACACACTTAGTAAGAACAATCTGATTTTTTTATCTTATTTTTTCATCTCTAAATATCAAAACTTTATTTACATCATAATAAATAATTCTATTGATTTTTTTTCCCTATGAATCAGCCAAAAAAATTTTTTTGTCAAGTAGCCTAGTGGTTAGAGCTCACACAATTTAATTGTGGAGAAGTGGGTGGCCGGGGTTCGAACCCCGACCACTGGATATAACATGCAATATCCCTACCAACCATGAGCTAAGCTCACGGGGATGAATCAGCCAAATTTTATGTATAATCAATATCAAAATAAAAACTTAGCAGAAAAAAACATATGGGTTAAATGTATTTTTAATCTGACATTAGATCTTTTCATAAAAAAAACATCGGATTTTATTTTTTGGTTATGTATCCACTTTTGAGTGCAATATATTATAGATTATCATTATTTACTAGACAGCATCTATTGAGGCTTTCTTTAGCGATTTAGTTTATAATTTGAATATACTAAAATTTAGATCAATAACTAAAAACAAAAAAAAAATTTGTTTGGATTATTAAAATCTATATTCAATTGAAAAATTACTCTAAGAAAAAATTGCAAATTTTTGTTTTATTTATAACGATGATGTGTTTTGGCATACAGATTTCAAGTATAACAAACTAGTCGATTCAGTATTGGTGGTAAACAAACAAGACTATGATTCATGTAACGTTACGAACCCAATTCGTAAAATGCATGGTGGAGATTCAACTTTTCTGTTGGACAAACCGGGTCAATTTTACTTCATTAGTGGAAATGTTAAACATTGCGTAAAGGGTGAAAAGTTGAGCCTTGTGGTTTTGTCTTCATACCACAATGAACATCATGGACCATCATTATCTCCGATACCAGCAAATGCTCCGACATCAAGTGCGCACGACGAGATTGCTCTGGTACCAAGTGGTCACCACAGGGTTGCTCCGGCGCCACATCCTAATCATTCAGGTTTTACGAGGTTGAGTGGTTCTTTTGTGGTCTGTGTTGTGGTGGCTTTGGTTTTAGATAGCTTTGTTTTTTAGAATGTTAATATTCTGGCATCTCCGAGAGGTGTTGTTTATGTTTATGTTTTTTTTCTTGTTATCATTGAATTTTCGTCTTGCTCCGGTTTTTATTTTTAGTTCGATGCCTTCTAAAACATGTTTTGTTTCATATGTTTACTTCCATAGAATATAATTAACTTTTACTTTGATAAGTATGGTGGATTCTAGGGTGAGGGACCAATTAAGTCCCTCACTGGTGGACCACTAAAATTAACCATAGGATCAAATAAGTCTATATGATCTCATATGTTATTGCCACACTGGATTCTGTATCTCCTCTTTGCTTCCGCATTCTTTCTCTCTCCCGCGGTAGATCTCATTC
>Ga0315915_1000840_pt1 | contig 34459 bp, 14 predicted proteins | sample MpolbnodulesMG_FD_207738 | JGI IMG/M metagenome (GOLD analysis project Ga0315915, IMG submission 207738) | Medicago polymorpha root nodule microbial communities from Los Angeles, California, United States - branched nodules | ecosystem: Host-associated > Plants > Roots > Nodule | place: USA...
ATTCTTTTGCTCTCTTTTGTTCTTCCAGAACCTTATAAAGATATAACATTTTGTCTATGGTCCTGTACACTTGAACAAATATTAGCATATCCAATTGACAATTTTTAATACCTTGTTATCATCAAAACTCTAAGGGTAACTAATTGTTAAACACTATTCGTTTCAACAATCTCCCCCACTCTAAGGGTAATGTTTGTAAAACGTATTTTGTTCCAACAGAAACTGGAGGTACAACCTCGACTTTGGAATTGCTAGAAGGAACTAGAGGCGGAGCCTCAACTTTGGACCTGTCAGAAGGATTCCCAACTATAGTGGAACCTAAACTTTGACATTGACATAATCATCTGAAACTTGAGGTGAAACTTCTGACTTCACATCAACAAGAGATTCACAGTGTGAGGTGGAAAAACATATGGGGGTTTAATTGGAACATCCATATCTGAAACAGTGCAAACAAATCTTATAAAAAAAAATGGTATGTTTCCATAAATACACAGTTCTGATTATATAATCTGAACAGTGCCAGACTGGGTGACGTGATTTGATGAAACTCTCTTGTATGATATTATTTCAATCATTTTAATGTTTTTCAGTAGAGTTTTTAAGGAGTTTTAGACTGTTTGGAGGTTGCAATAGTAAAAGAAGTTAAGATTTGAAGTTTAGAAATATGCCACGATTTAAAGATATCGCGACACGATCTTGTAGATAAAATGATGATTTTAATTCTGGAAAAAATGTGGCCCGATTTGAGGTCAACATGCCACGATTGGAGAAGAGCCAAAAGATTAATTTGGAAATGCAAGAAAATTGTGCCATGATTTTCAGCAATGTGGCACAATTGTACTATTAAGACGCTAGACACATAGGATTATTTCGTAATCGTGGCACGATTTCTCAGAATATGGCTTAAATTTTCAGTTACATAACCATATCTACAAAAAACAAACTTCATTTTTTTTAAGCAGGAGTTCAATTTGGGAGCTTGGAAGTCTTATCCTGCAGAATAGGACCAGAGAACTTAAAATGGATCATCAACCTACTCATAGTGTATCCTGATTTATGTAATGTCTCCAAATCTTTTAGTTATTTATCTTATAGTCATGAGTAGCTAATTTAACTCTGATTAGGTCTTGGATGAATCTATTTTAAGTTGTTTGAACCATGTGATTGTATTAACTTTGTTAAATGCAATTACTATCCCAGTTCTATTCACAATTATTTGTGTTTAATGATTTTTATATATTGATCACATATGAAATGAATCTAAATATCAATTGACTATTAGCCCTAATTATTGAATTTGATCTAATGGTTATTTTTAACCTAACAGGTCACTTTAGAGATAAAGGATTGTTAGGTTATGATTTAGAAATTAACGTTCCATTAAAACCTTCAACGATTACGGACTCACCTAAGAGATTAGGGGGTTGTAACCTTAGCAGAGGGTTTTTGAGTCAAGAGATTGATCAAAATTATTTTGTTGATGTATCGTGAAACTAATAGAATAATTGTAGAAGATACGTACAATTTACCAAACAACAAGCAATATAAGATTCGAAAGATCTGATCACCTTTTTATCTTGCAATTATAAACCATTTTATTTGAATTTTACAATTGCTAAGATTACATCATGATTAAAGTGAAAATGCATAGAAATCGAATTAGGAAGGTTTTGGAAAATAGTTTATATAAAGTCCATTGATGTTTGGAATATGCTAAGAAATCAAGTTTTCAAGAAATAAGGGTGTTTTTTGGAGAGGTATGGAGTGGAATGTGAGAATATCTCTGGATATTAATAACTAAGCAACCATTTCCTCTCTAAAAAATATAACCAATAATTTAATCATTTATTTCTCAGGTGTTGCATGTGTTCTCATTTCTACATCTGTAGTCTCTCTTGATTGTTGTTTTTTACTTTATTTGATGTGAAAAAGTTTTTATGTTGAGAAGTAAGGGTTTATTGTGGCAAGTGTGATGGGTGTGATGTGGGCCTAATGAGAAAGGTTGTATGATGTGTGGGTCAAGTGGTCAAAATGTCAACTTATATTATATTATACCTACTCAACAAAATTTCTAAAAAATTTGTGCAGGCACGTGCCCATAGAGAAATGATATTTGTACAACCACTTTATGACAATTTTTGTGACAACTTTATCTCTCATACTCACATTATGTTTTTACTTTCTCTTTCAATTGCTTTGGTTTTTGTGTCAATACCTCTTTTTCTTTGTAAAATTATGGTTGTCTTAAAAGTTATCAATTAAATGGTTGTTCAAATAACACAACTCGTGCCCATATACCCTCCTACATGCATCTGTCCATGTATATATATGAGTTTTTTTTTTATTATATAGTCCGAAATGGGAAACCATACTCCAAATTATATAATCCGATTTGGGTTTTTTTAAAAGAAAAAAATAAGGTGAATGGCTAGACACTGGCAAATGGGAAAGATATACATTTCTAATTTTATAATATAATACAAAAACCGTTAAATACATTTCAGATTATAAAATCTAACGAGGTAAAATAGGTTAAACATACATACTGAATCCATTAGGTAGAATATAGGAAATATTGTTAGGCAAGCAGTATAGTTTTTTTTTTTTTTTTGAGGGAAGCAGTATAGAATTATCTATTGCTTCTATAAAGCACTGTACTTTATGTTTTGCTCTGAACTTATAATTCAGAGAGAGTTTCATTCATATCAGAATATCTGCAAGCTGAAACAATTTAACTAGTTTACCCCATACTGCCTCCCTGTGCTTCATCTCTGTCCCAAGGTAATATACCCAGACACTAGCTGCAAAAATCTCCTCAATATAGAGCTCCTGCAGAACCAGCATTGCCTCTTAAAAGCTCCTCTATCAGAGCTAAATATGAGTTATATCTCTATAAATATGTTGTAATAAGATACTAGAAAAAAGATACTAAGGAAGAAATTATATGTGAACAACAATAAAAGGTATAGCGTGTCATGTATGCATACCAATATAATTCAAACTAAATAAATATGTCAAATTTAATACGTTTTGACATTTGATTGTTAGACATCTTTAATTAGTTAATATTAGTGTATGCTACTTTTAAGTAGGATTTCTCAATATTATATCCATATACAACAAAGTCGTTATACATTTTACTAAAATAGCAATGTTCTAACTTTAGGATAGTAAAGATAATAAGAAAAAAGAGCAAACACAAGCTAACTATTTTTTCTTCTTTAAAATTATTTTTAAAAAAAGAATAATTTGGACAAGTATATATTCAAGCTCCCTATTATTCGTGCCTTTGATCATATATCTATTTCCTACTATTGTATGAGTGGCTAATACTTTAGTGTCCTCGTTGTAATTTAAATCTTTTTGACAAAAATACCAAACGCGTGTCTATTATAGCTTAGTATATATTATTGATTCTTAACCTCCACCTTTCTATTTTTCTTGTATATATATAAAACCCTTTCATCCCTGTCTCCTCCATTTTTTCCCTTTCTGCTAGGGCTTAATTTTTTGTTCCCCTGTGTTTGTGTTTGCTGCAACACAAACACAGGAGTGAACCACAATAATTAGTTATTCACATTCGTCATTTAATGTGTTTGGAAACACGATGGTAAATTAACTCTGTTATTCATATGGTCGCATCGCAAATCCAAGCACACATTTAATTAATTGGTTTGATATTGTCTATCAATGGAGAAGACCTTACGAGGCAACGGAACTGTCTCACTTTCATTTAATTCCCAGGGGGTGTTGGAAATTTGTGTAAAAAATGATAGAAATGTTGGCTCTTATGGCATATTCCTTGGAGATAATCCATTCGATTTCCCCCTTCCAGCAACATTGTTCCAAATCATCCTTATTATCGTCATCTCTCAAACTCTTTACTTTCTCCTCAGGCCATTACGAACACCAAGATTCATCTGCAATCTCATCGTAAGTTCCAACAAATTAACTCTCCTCCATTCATTTCATCAATGGATCACAATCACTACATTTTTCTTTTTTCTTTTCCATTACCTCCTTTCTATTTTTTTGTACCTGTTCTAATTTTAGACTAATTATATTTATAGCTTAATTAAGCATGTGTTAACTTATAGATAGTTATTACTATTATTTTATAGAAGCTATTGACAAAAGAAAATTAAAATAGGATTATATTGAATTATGAGAAAATCAATAATACCTCGGACAACTTATATTATTGATAATTGGATTTATATAGCTGATAAGAAGAAAAACCTACTACTGTGACAAACTAAACTGGTATAACTAACTTTTATATCTGATAATAGTCTTTAAATTTATGTTTAAGTAAAAAATGTGTGCAGGGTGGAATTATTTTGGGGCCATCACTTCTAGGGAAGAACGAGAGTTATTGGAAGGCCTTGTTTCCCCCAAGACAATTTGATGTTTTAACAGTGTTGTCATTACTCGGAGCTATATACTTTTTGTTCTTGATTGCACTGAAAATGGATCTACTAATGACTATAAGAGCAGCAAAAAGTACTAGCCTACTTGGAATATTACCCCTCATGGCTACTTTTACGGTTTTATCATTACTCCTAAAAAAATTTTATGTACCACACAACCCTCATCTCAATTTAGAAGCTTCGCGAACAGCATTAAGTGCTACGATAGCATTCAGTAATTTCCCTGCAGTGTCCGATGCTTTGATAGAACTTAACCTCATAGCAACTGAATTAGGACAGATTGCATTGTCTTCAGCCACACTCAATGACTGTATACAATTTTTCTTCATAGTATCACACCGTATAGTGGGGGATCACACTCGTGAATTAAAATTCTCAATCATGGGATTTGTTTCTTGGATATTGTTCATGTTTTGCAGTTTCTATATTTTACAGCCAATGATGAACTTGATTGCACGCAGCACACCAGTTGGGAAACCAGTAAACCAAATGTATGTTGTGTTTATTCTTCTTGGTGCTTTAGTTATGGCTGGTATTACTGACATGATTGGGCTAACATTTCTTATTGGACCATTGATTTGGGGTTTGATTATTCCGAGTGGACCCCCTTTAGGGACAACATTGGTTGAAAAGTGTGAACTTATCATCTCAGAATTTTTGTTACCTTTCTTCTTTGTTTATATTGGCATGACCACAAATTTGGCTGCACTTAATGATTGGCGAGAGTGTATTACTATGCAACTTATCTTTTTTGCTGGAGACATAACAAAGGTGGTTGCTTGTGTGTTGGTTTCTATGATATATAACATTAAGCCTAAGCATGGCACGGTGCTTGGCCTCATGTTGAACATCAAGGGCATACCTCACCTTATAGCTTTTAGTAAATTGCACCAACTCAAGGTACGCAATAGTTTAAATACTTAATTAATCTTATATATCAGATATGGATCCATAGTAGTAATATTTTTTAGAATTATTCAAAAAAGGTGAAAATTTATAGGAATAAAATATAAAATTTATCTTTGATTAAACATTGACAAGTACATTACAAACAAACTATGTATATGTTTTTTTAATGATAATAAATGTCAGTATGTAAATTGTTTGTATATTAGTATTCTTTTTTTGCAAGACTTGAACCTTGAATCTTGAACTCTTAAACTCTTTTTAATCCTTTAGCTATCAGTTGAGTTATCCAACCCCAAACTACGTATATGTTGTCTTTAATTTTAGTTTTTGATCCTATTTGTTTTTTATTGTAGTTTTAGACAACAAATTAACAAATTAAATTTATGTTTGCAGCTATTGGATGATGAAACATTGGGTCACTTGCTGATAGGTATGGTGCTTACAACTTCAATCATCACACCCCTCATTAAGTTGCTATACAAGCATCGTCCTCGAGTATTAAATTCATCAAGCATATTTGATGAAGAAATGAGAACAATCCAAAACACTCCAAGAAATTCAGAGTTTCGCATTGTTACTTGTTTACATAGTGAAGGAAACGTTCGTGGCATGACCGCCCTAGTGGAAATTTGCAACCCAATACAAGAAAGTCCCTTATGTGTCTTTGTAATTCATCTCATCGAGCTCTTAGGAAAAAGTGCATCAATTTTACTTCCTATAAATTACAAGGAAAACAGAAAATTTTTGTCGGTTAATTACCCCAACACAAACCACATCATGCGAGCATTTGAGAATTACGCTAATAACTCATGTGGTCCTGTAACTGTTCTTCCGTACATCAATGTAGCACCTTATAAGAGCATGCTTGATGCTGTTTGTAACCTAGCACAGGACAAAATGGTTCCTTTTATTGTGATTCCTTTTCATGAAAATGATCATATTGACCTTCATGGACACGTGTCAACGTCTATTCGAAAGTTGAATACTAGGTTTCAAGCACATGTTCCATGCACGTTGGGGATATTAGTGGATAGATACTCAAAACTTGGTGTGAGTAATGATCACACAAAACCTTATTTTCATGTTGGGATATTTTTTATTGGTGGGCCTGATGATAGAGAAGCATTGGCATTGGGGATTCGAATGTCGGAGAGACTGAATATGAAGGTGTCTTTGTTTAGGTTCATTGTGACAAACAAAAAATATGTGAATAGAATTGATTCAAGTAGAACAGGTACACTAGATGAAGAACAAGAGGAAATGTTGGATGAAGGTTTGATTGATGAGTTTAAGAGTATGAAATATGGGATTGGGAAAGTTTCTTGGTATGAAATTGTGGTGGACGATGCAGTTGAGGTAATGGATGCAATTCGTGGTTTGGAAGGAGACTATGACCTTGTGATGGTAGGGAAGAGGCATAATATTGGAAATTTGAAAGATGAAGAAATGGGAAATTTCATAGAGAATGTCCAAATTTTAGGAATATTGGGAGACATGTTGTCATCAACGGAATTCTGTATTGGAATGGTTCCTGTTTTGGTGACACAATGTGGTGGGGATAAAAGGGTTATTAACAAGCTTGATAGAGTAGGTTCAGGTTCAGTTAATGTCTCTCAGATAAGTGTAAGGAGTTGATAAATAAATTTTTTCTTCTCCTCCTTTTGAGTTTGTACATCTTTAATCTTTAAATGACATACAAACACCTTCAGGTATAAAATTGAAGGTCAGAAAAACAAATGAAGGATGAGTTGAATTGTATTAGCTTTTTAAAACTTGAGAAATGTTGAATCTCGCGAGAAAGTGGATTGCAAATTTGTCCCGAATTAGCATGCAACCATCCACTTTGCATTAATTTTATTAGTCAAAGCTTGCATTGTTATTTTTTTATGTAAAATTACATTATATAATTTTTTTTGAACAAGTGCATTATATAATTATTAATTGAGCTATATATACAAGACCACGACCACTTCACATCTAACTATTAATTTTTTGGTTTAATAGCAATTTTCGCCTCCTAACTTTCACAAAGTTGCGATTTTGGCCCCCTAAGGAAAAAAAAACTACAAAACCGCCCCTAAGTTTTGCAACTGTAGCAATTTTAGCCCCCAAGGCCAATTTTTGGTAAAAAATAAATAAATAACACGTGGTACCTCACTTAGGGTGCCACGTCAGCGTAGACCGAGTCAAAATTGGCATTGGGGGCCAAAACTGCCACAAATTCAAAACTTAGGGGGCGGCTTTGTAGTTTTTTCTTAGGGGGGCAAAATCGCAACTTTGGGAAAATTAGGGGGCTAAAACTGCTATTAAACATAATTTTTTATAGCTTCATATGCTTTTAATTGGATTGAGGCATTGAGCTATACGGTGACCTATGTTTTTTTTTTAATATAATAGCTGCACATATATGAAAGAAATGTAACAATAAGTGTATTCGGGATAATCGCGAGCAAAACGGTTCGGGAGATATAGCATCGCTCTTAAAAAAAATTCTAAGTGATTTACTTGTCAAAATCTAAATAAGTTCAGAGTCTGATTCAGGTTTTGAATGCAGCAGAAAAAACAAACACAAAGATAGAGAGAAAAGGAGAGATACAAAGCAATTATACTGGTTCCTCTCTTAAACTGAGAGTAGTCCAGTCTCCTTGCACTTCCAAGGGATTTTCAATATGATCACTAAAGATTACAACTGCTCAAGCACACAAGTAAGAGACTTCCAAATGCTCAAGCATACAAGCAAAAGATTTCTAATGCTCAATCACAACTTAAAGAGACTTCTCACAATTTAACTTAATAAAATAAAATATTAATTTTTGGTAATTTACACTTGAAATACAATCAGAGGAGGTGTAAGCAATTACAAAACAGATCAGTAAGACTCTTAAGACTAAAATTTCTAAGATATGAACTTGATAAGAAAATTTTAAATGTTTATACGCTTTTCAATTTGGCAGAGTAATGACACTTATAAAAATTGCAGAGTCTTTTTTAATTTCTTCAAGTCTTCAGCTCCTTATAAAAGGAAGGAATTGAGAGACATTCGAGAGGTGCCAGCGCATAAAACAAAGATGTACTTGCGATGAGTGCAATATAGAAAACTAGAGTTTGGTCTGTTTTGGTCATGCCATGAGAATGATCTCGAGGTGGGTATTTATAGCAATACTAGAAACTCTCAATTTTTTTGTACCAAAAAAATACTCTCAATTTTCCTGCAGAATTACATGCGGAATCTGGTGAACAAATCGCAGGAAACATGTTGCCTGTGGAATTTGCCAAGGATTTGCACTCCCAGGTAATACCTGCGTGCGTAATTGTTCCTGAGGATTTTAGAAACCGCAGGAAACCTTTGGTCAGAGTGGAAGAAGTTCCCCTGCTTGTAAATGTTTCCTGCAAACATACCGCAAGTAATTCCATAGGTAAATCCGCAGCATAGCTGTTTCCGCAGGTAAATCCTCAGGAAACTGAACCAATTCGCAGAAAAATCCGCAGAAAAATCCGCAGGAAAGCTGCCACAACCATTTATTTTCTATTAATGAATGCCAAAAACCATATTAAAAGACATTTTTAATTATTTTTTTGATAAAGAAGTTTATCAGAAACTATATTGAGTCAAATTTGTGACATAGCATATGTTTTATTTAAAATAACATATAAGGAGTAAAAGATCCAAAAATAGCATACACTAAAAAAAAAAACCAATGGCCATAAAAACTTGTTCTTTGTAACAAAAACATTAGTCATAAAATACATCAAGTCTCCATGAATATGAAGCTGCAAAATATGCATAACAAACATTTCAACAAACACTAAAATATGACAAAAACACTCCAGTCATAGTTGGGAACATGATTCATGTTGTGGAAGAAACTACAATGTAAAATTGCACTGTCTTCTGCTCTTAGTCTTGCAGCTTGCTCTTTTGGCAATTGTTTCTCAAGCCTTGTAATGGCCTCCTTCAACTTTACTGAATCTACGAAACCATATGATTGATCAAACACAAAAAATACTAGGAGAAATATTCAATTATGTAAGATATATCTCATATTCTACCATGTGAATACTATTTTGAGAGGCTAAGATCTTCTACATAAAGTTCAAACTTTGAACAAAAACGTACAATTCATAACCATACTACTAATAATACACATATTTTCGACAATAACATCAAACTGATGGAGCAAATTACTTCATATGCTAATATATGTGAAAAAAGGCAGTTGTATGTTAGCCTAGTTTGGATAGTTTTTTCATGCTAATCTCCTATCATCCATTTCTCAAGGAACAACATACTTACTTTTCTGTCTGCTTGAGCCGCCTTTAGGAACCTTCTCATGAAAACATATGATGTTGGTACAGATATGTTAAACTTCAATGCATTGATCATCACCTTCTCCTGCAAAATTTTACACACAAATCTCAGTTACTTGTCATTGGAATTTTTAGAAAAATATATGTGTGTTACCGCAATATAAGATTAAGGTTTAGGTTTTTTATGTCTCTGCAGTCGCTCCACAAATGCTAGTATAAAGGTAAAGATTTTCAATGTTGAGGCAGAAACCGAAGAGGACCACAGTTTTAAAACCTTGGTTGTGATATTGAGTGGCTCCACAAATGTTATAAATGACAATAAGCAAGCAAACAAATGTTACAATTTCCAGAACTTCTTTCCGGGTGTATGCTCTGTCAGATATAAAAATTAGATCTCCAACCACAGACACTGAAACTTCCTCATACTTGCATGCCAAAAGCATTTCCAGTAGACCATAAGACCAACCAACTGAAGCTTCTTTCTTACCACAGATTGCTTTTCCAAAAATATGTCTATTAGATCAACAGTGAGATATGTTAAACTTCAATGCATTACCATCAAGATAAGTCCATCATCATTTTAGCAAAGCTAGCATGGTAATAAGATGAAAAATTCCATTATTTCTGATCTATAACGCACTGACATAGAGATCTGACATGACAGAGACACCGTGACATGTAGATGTAGATACCGATGAAAATTTAATTTAAGAAAATAATAATTGAATTTAACCACACCTGATTGTCTAATAGCTTCGTTCATACATAATGTTGCACAAAGAAGTATTCGAGATTGTTCCAGGAAGAGGTGGGACCAGGCCGACCTAACTTCCCTTGAAGAAACTGAACATTAGTTTTCTAGCATCCTAAATAATTGTTATTACAAATGTGTAAACAGCCGCTAGTCTACTGGAGGTTATGTATTCGACCATTGATAACAGTCTTTTATCTTTTGAATGAATTAATAATGGTCTTTTATCTGTGTTTTACTTTTTTCCTTCTCTCTCTCTTCCTTAGAACTCTCACTAAATGATTGTGATACACCCAAGTTATTTAGCTAGAAAAATCAATTTTCAATGATCTTTTAACTATGGATGAACTACAAAATAGCAAGGAAACATAAAAATCTAGATGTCGATTAGCTAGGAAAGGTTGTGGAGCTAATTTGCCATCCATTCCATGCTACGTCCGCTTCAGTAGCCAATTCAAAACAAATACGTAGCTAACACATGTTTGCTACAAATTATCTACGATTTAGCTTCAATGTGATTCGTAGCAAATGACCAATTTTCTTGTAGTGTGTATGCATTCCAATATAATTTAAACTAAATAAATATGTCAAATTTAATACGTTTTGACATTTGATTGTTAGTCATCTTTAATTAGTTAATACTCCCTCCGTCCCTTAATGTAGGCACCCATTGCCTTTTTCACTTTTATTAAGAAAAGTTGTCAGTGTAATTAATGTGTCTGTTTTGTGTGTTAATATTACCAAATTGTCCTTTGGTTGTATGTGTATAAAATTTGACTTTTCATATTTCAAGATAAGTTAGTAGTATTAATTAGGGGTATGTTTAGGAAAAAAAATAATAAATACATCTAGTAATTTGAAAAGAGGTTTACATTTAAGGACAAAAATAAAGTCAAATGGATGTTTAGATATAGGGACGGAGGGAGTATTAGTGTATGCTACTTTTAAGTAGGATTTCTCAATGTTATATCCATATGCAACAAAGGCGTTATACATTTTGCTAATTAAAATAGCAATTTTCTAACTTTAGGTTGAATCAATTTATTATTCAATAATAATAAGAAAAAAGAGCAAACACAAGCTAAATATATATTTTTTCTTCAAAATTATTATTTAAAAAAAAAATTAATTTGGACAAGTATATCTTTTAGCTCCCTATTATTCGTGCCTTTGATCATATATCTATTTCCTACTATTGTATGAGTGGCTAATACTTTAGTGTCCCCGTCGTAATTTAAATCTTTTTGACAAAAATACCAAACGCGTGTCTATCATAGCTTAGTATTACTGATTCTTAACCTCCACCTTTCTATTTTTCTGGTATATATATAAAACCCTTTCATCCCTGTCTCCTCTATTTTTCCCCTTTCTGCTAGGGCTTAATTTTTTGTTCACTTGTGTTTGTGTTGGTTTGTGTTTGCTGCAACACAAACACAGCAACACAAACACAGAAGTGAACCACATTAGATATTCACATTCGTCATTTAACGTGTTTGGAAACACAATGGTAAATTAAGTGTGTTATTAATCTGGTCGCATCGCAAATCCGAACACACACATTGAATTAATTGGTTTAATATTTATCGATCAATGGAGGAGACCTCACGAGGCAATGGAACCGTTTCACTTTCATTTAATTCCCAGGGGGTGTGGGAAGTTTGTGTAAAAAATGATAGAAATGTTGGCTCTTATGGCATTTTCTTGGGAGACAATCCATTCGATTTCGCACTTCCAGCAACAATGTTCCAAGTCATCATTGTTATCTCCATTTCTCAAACTCTTTGCTTTCTTCTCAAGCCATTACGAACACCAAAATTCATCTGCAACGTCATCGTAAGTTCCGACAAATTAACTCTCCTCCATTCATTTCATCAATGGATCACAATCACTAGATTTTTCTTTTTTTTCTTTTCCATTATCTCCTTTCTATTTTTTTGTACCTTATTCTAATTTTAGACTAATATATTTATAGCCTAATGAAGCATGTGTTAACTTATAGATAGTTATTACTATTATTTGATAGAAGCTATTGATAAAAGAAAATTAAAATAGGATTATATTGAATTCTGAGAAAATCAATAATATCACGGATACATATAAGACTTATATAGCTAATAAGAAGAAAAACAACTTACTAGTGTATTAAACTAACTAAGTATAACTAACTTTTATATCTGATAATAGTCTTAAGTTATGTTTGTGTGAAAAATGTGTGCAGGGTGGAATTATTTTGGGGCCATCATTGCTAGGGAGGAACGAGATGTACTGGAAGGCCATGTTTCCCCCAAGACAATCTGATGTTTTAATAGTGTTGTCAATACTCGGAGCTATATACTTTTTGTTCTTGATTGCACTGAAAATGGATCTACTAATGACTATAAGAGCAGCAAAAAGTACTAGCCTACTTGGAATATTACCCTTCATAGCTTCTTTTATGGTTATATCATTACTCCTAAAAGTTTTTTATTTACCACAAAACTTCCCTCATCTCAAATTAGAAGCTTCGCGTGGATCATTAAGTGCTTCGATGGCAGTCAGTAATTTCCCTGTAGTGTCGGAATCTTTGATGGAGCTTAACCTCATAGCAACTGAATTAGGACAGATTGCACTGTCTTCAGCCACACTCAATGACTGTATACAATTTTTCATCATAGTATCACACCATCTATTGGACCTTCCTGAATTAAAATTCTCAATCATGGGATTTGGTTCTTGGATATTGTTCATGTTTTGTAGTTTCTATATTCTACGACCAATGATGAACTTGATTGCACGCAGCACACCAGTTGGGAAAGCAGTGAACCAAATGTATGTTGTGTTTATTCTTCTTGGTGCTCTAGTTATGGCTGGTATTACTGACATGATTGGGGTAACATTTCTTATAGGACCATTGATTTGGGGTTTGGTTATTCCGAGTGGACCCCCTTTAGGGACAACATTGGTTGAAAAGTGTGATGTTATTATCTCAGAATTCCTGTTACCTTTCTTCTTTGTTTACGTTGGCATGAAGACAAATTTGGCTGTACTTCAAGATTGGGGAGAGTTCGTAACTTTGCAACTTATCTTGTTTGCTGGAGACATAACAAAGATAGTTGCTTGTGTGTTGGTTTCTATGATATATAACATTAAGCCCAAACATGGCACAGTGCTTGGCCTCATGTTGAACATCAAGGGCATAACTCACCTTATAACTTTTAGTAAATTGCACAAACTCAAGGTATGCATTAGTTTAATTAATGTGGTAATTGTGATGTCCGTAGTCTGTATGAAAGATACACTTTCAGCGACTCACAATCAAATCATATGAGTGATTTTTGAAGTAGTTAGGATTTAAGTCAAGCATGATTAATGATTTAACGTTTAAGATCAATTGACGGTGCCATTTTTTTATACAATGTATATAAATAAATACTGAGTTAATCTTATATAGTGCTTATTAGATGCATAAAAATTTAGAGACTTAATAAAAAAATATTATCTTTGATTTCTTTATTAAACTTAGTAACAAAGTAAATTTCAAACATACCATGTATATGTTGTCTATAATTTAAGCTATTGATCGTATTTGTATTTGATTATACCTTGTTTATGTTTGCAGCTATTGGATGATAAAACATACAGTCACTTGGTGCTATGTGTGGTGGTTACAACTGCAATCGTCACTCCCCTCATTAAATTGCTATACAAGCATCGTCCTCGAGTATTAAATTCATCAAGCATATTTGATGAAGAAATGAGAACAATCCAAAACACTCCAAGAAATTCAGAGTTTCGCATTGTTACTTGTTTACATAGTGAAGGAAACGTTCGTGGCATGACCGCCCTAGTGGAAATTTGCAACCCAATACAAGAAAGTCCCTTATGTGTCTTTGTAATTCATCTCATCGAGCTCTTAGGAAAAAGTGCATCAATTTTACTTCCTATAAATTACAAGGAAAACAGAAAATTTTTGTCGGTTAATTACCCCAACACAAACCACATCATGCGAGCATTTGAGAATTACGCTAATAACTCATGTGGTCCTGTAACTGTTCTTCCGTACATCAATGTAGCACCTTATAAGAGCATGCTTGATGCTGTTTGTAACCTAGCACAGGACAAAATGGTTCCTTTTATTGTGATTCCTTTTCATGAAAATGATCATATTGACCTTCATGGACACGTGTCAACGTCTATTCGAAAGTTGAATACTAGGTTTCAAGCACATGTTCCATGCACGTTGGGGATATTAGTGGATAGATACTCAAAACTTGGTGTGAGTAATGATCACACAAAACCTTATTTTCATGTTGGGATATTTTTTATTGGTGGGCCTGATGATAGAGAAGCATTGGCATTGGGGATTCGAATGTCGGAGAGACTGAATATGAAGGTGTCTTTGTTTAGGTTCATTGTGACAAACAAAAAATATGTGAATAGAATTGATTCAAGTAGAACAGGTACACTAGATGAAGAACAAGAGGAAATGTTGGATGAAGGTTTGATTGATGAGTTTAAGAGTATGAAATATGGGATTGGGAAAGTTTCTTGGTATGAAATTGTGGTGGACGATGCAGTTGAGGTAATGGATGCAATTCGTGGTTTGGAAGGAGACTATGACCTTGTGATGGTCGGGAAGAGGCATAATATTGGAAATCTGAAAGATGAAGAAATGGGAAATTTCATAGAGAATGTCCAAATTTTAGGAATATTTGGAGATATGTTGTCGTCAACGGAATTTTGTATTGGAATGGTTCCTGTTTTGGTGACACAATGTGGTGGGGATAAAAGGGTTAATAACAAGCTTGATAGAGTAGATTCAGGTTCAGTTACTGTCTCTCTGATGAGTTTAAAAGGTTGATAAATAAAATGTTTTTTTTCTCCTCTTTGAATTGTACATCTTTAAGTGAATTACAAGCACCTTTAGATATAAAATTACAAGTTTCATGATTTTAAACAAGTCACAAATGAATCATTGTTTCACTAAAAAACAATTTTTTACTACAAATAGGTTTCAAATTCAAATAAACCAATAACAACCTGTAAGATTTGAATGAATGAATATCATTAAAAAGAAGGGAAAAAAAACGTTGTTGCAAGAAGTATTGGAGGGAAATGCAAGCTCAAATGGCATGAGGGAAAGAAAAACGTGTCTTATACCTAAGTTATTATGCTATGAGCATTGTTAATCTTTTCATATCATTGACTATTTAAATTAAATTGATATATTATTATATTAAAAAAGATGAATTGGTTTTTTTTTTAACATATAACTTTAATTTTTTTGTCAAAAAAGAAACAAAACCTTGAATTTACTCATTATTTTTTCTTCTTCAGAATAATGGTGTTTTCACACTAATTATTTTAATAAAAGATATCTATTGGTTTTTAATATTTACCTTATTTAAATGTTCCGATCATAAACAATATTTTTTTAATAGAAGTACCTGACCCAATTCATCATCGCGCCCCTCCACTAACAATTAAGCAAGCTCGTAAAATACTCCGCCAAACAAAACTCATATTGTGACCCAGGTTGGCCGTGAGATAGCTCCAAGAAAGAAAAAACCAATCTTTAAAATTATGGGAGACTAAAGAAGTTTTGTCGGTTTGAAACTTCCAACATTTTTTGCCTAACATGGACAAATTAAAATTAGTAAGGTCCTTGAAACCCATTTCACCATGATTTTTATGCATCGACACCTTCTCCCAAGACTATATCCAATGTTTACCATGGTTATTGGAGCCATTGGGTCGCTACCAAAAGGAGTTCACATTCTTCCCCATAGTATTATTAAGTGAGGTAGGAAGGACAAAAATACTAATGACATAAGATGAGATGGCTTGCAACATCGATTTTATCATAACCTTGTGTCATGCTTTGGACAAATATTTACTACTCCAAGAGTTATTTTTTAAGAGAATCATTTATATAATGTTGAACCCAAATATAAAATAATGAATTTTGTAATAATGCAAAATTAAATTAAAAAGACACCCCCTCTAGTTTTGTTCAAATAGCACATACCTCCCATATGTTTTGTTCAAATAATACATACACCCGCTCTAGTCTTTAACCTAACATTCACCTCCCTTATTATTTATTTTTTTTGGTCAACTCACCTCCCTTATTTTAATTTAGGCTTAAATGCACTTTTCACCCCCTATGTTTCAAAAAGTTATGATTTTGGTCCCCTTAAAAAAATGAATTTTATGACCCCCTAACTTTTGGCCCTATTTTGATTCGCTGGTTTTGACCAGTCAACGCCCATGTGGCAGGTCACTTAACTGAGGTGGCAGAAAAATGTGTAATTATTATTTAAACATTAAAAAGAAATGCCACGCGTGTATTCTTGCAATTAAAAATAAATAAAAATCGGATGGAATATATAGTCTCACACACGTGTATTCTTGCAATTAAAAATAAATAAAAATCGGATGGAATATATAGTCTCACGTGAGACTATATATTCCATCCGATTTTTATTTATTTTTAATTTCAAGAATACACGCGTGGAATTTCTTTTTATTTTTTAAATAATAATTACACATTTGTCTGCCACCTCAGTTAAGTGACTTGCTACATGGGTGTTGACTCGGTCAAAATCAACTAATCAAAAGAGGACCAAAAGTGCATTTAAACCTTTACTTTAATCATGCAATATCGCCCTCTCTATTAAACCTGTCGTAGCAAGTGAATAATTGGGAGTCATAGTTTGTTTCATAATTTTTTCATACACGGTGGTTCAAAGTTAATAAAAATCATAAAAACATTGATTTATGATTAGATTAATTAATGTATAGTACACCTTTAACTATATACTAGTATGGACATTTGTGTCAAATACAGGATAGAAATTTGTCATATCAAGTGTCGGTTAAAATCCAATATTAAGTCTCATACTTAATGGAGAGATGTTAATGTGTAAATTGTGAGTTAAAATTCGGCGTTGGATGCAGTAGTAGATAAAGAAAAACATATTAGGGAGATTATCCATATACCTAATGCTTTAGGACTTTGGGTGAAGAAGTGATGTCGATCTCACTTGTGTTGTTGCTCTTGGACTAATATGATGATAAAACTCAATGTAGGTTCTCATAGAAGTCACAACATTATAATCATTTGTTTTGTTAGTTTTTGGGTGTCATTTGTATAATTTTTTATCTTAAATTTTGACTTGAGGATGTCATTCTCTTTAATGCATATTTGTTATTCAATATATGTTAAAGAAAGGAACAAAGACACCCCTCTATAAAATAGCCATCAACTCACATTTTTTACCTTACGAGAAGGCAATGAATGTGCTGATTGGTTGGCCAAGTTTGGTGCTACCAACGCCGACTCCTTGAAAGTATGGACAGCACCTCCTCCTCCTCAATTAGATATCCTTTTACTTGGGAATATCTCTGGAGTGTTAAGGCAGCGAATTACTTAGTTTTTTTCTTGTCTTTTTCTTGATTTTCCTCTTAATAAAAAAAAAGGAACCTCGGACCATTAAATGTGCTAATTTAAACGACCTCTAAAATTTTATTTTTTAAAGGAACTTTCTAAATTACAAATGTGCTAATTTAAAACGCTTACATTAAATGAAATATTAAACTATTTTCATGCATGTTACAACCGAAACTGTTAATTACCTATGATTTCATCCTCACAACCATCCATAATGTAGTTGATGGAAGAAATTGACAAGTGCACTAAATCATAACAAGTAGTAAGTAGTAAGTTGTATCGTTCTTCACATGGATTGTCGTTCAACTCAATAATTAGTAAAATTTATTTTAAAAGTGAAAAGTAATAAAAGATGAATAGAAATGCAGGGCTGAATTGCCCTGCCCAAAAGTAAAGTAGTAAGTTTGATTAACGTATTTCCCTTAAGTGCGAGAATCTATGCATCTATGATCTGGTTAGCCAAACAAGATCAAATGATAGCATAACATGATAAAAAAAAGGTGGATTGATGGTGATTAAATGGAGGGAGGTTTTCGTTCCTTTCTTTCATAAGAAAAAAATAAGGAATGTGTGCTTTATCATAATTACAAGTATAGGGAATAGAGTGAGTTGTTGGTAATTTTACGGGTTTGTTGAAGGAGATAGAGATTTTTGGGTGATTATTTTACCAAAATAAATAGATTAAATAGAAAAAAACTTCACATCAACATGAGAGAAGATAAGGTAAAACAATGAGTATTGTGTCTTTTTTCTGTGTGAGTATATGAAACAGTGTGAGTTGCTGATAATTTTATGAGTTTGATGAAGGACTTGGAGATTTTTGAATTTTTGTTTTACCTAAAACATTATATTTAAGTAAAAAAACGTCACATATAATTTTAATAAACATGTATTTTGTCAACTAATCATAACACATGCAATTTGATATTGTCACTTGCACCACCAAATACCAAAAGTAAAGAAATTTAAAATAATAGCTATTGAATGAAGGAAAAAAAAATCGCATGAAAGAGAATGACATCAAAAATTACCAAAACCAATTTGGAGTAACGATAAACGTCAAATGCATGATAAAGCTTGGTTCATTTTAAAGTGTCATGTGCCGACATTTCTGGTGAGGTTTCCATTTTCATAAATACATTTGAGAAAAATCCATATATAATATAGATTATAGATGTTGTAGAATATCCATACCTCATTGTTTATTACATTGTAATATGAAATTTTTATCGTTCACTAAAATACCCTTCAACATTAAAATATTTTGAATAGAAAAAGATACACTGGCCTTAGTTCAGTAATAGCATCAACTACCGTGTCTTCTATGTCTTTTCTTTCCAAATTTAACTGAAACTCCAACTCACGGTTATTTCACCAAAAAAATATGCTATAATTAAATTTTGACATCATTCCAATTTCTTTAGCTAACATAAGTAAAAAAACACCACATAATCCAACTCATACGTGTTTAAAAATTTCATTCCAGAATATAATTAAGTTGTCTTATCAATTTACAGGCAATAAAAAATGTCATAATGTTTTACATATATGAAAATATTTTTGTCTTCTTCCATCGTTTGTTCTTTTAAGCGTTTGTGTTTGCATTTGTTGCATGCACAAACACAAGAAAGAAACATTTTTTTTGTCTCCATCAATTGGTTGAGTAAAATACATATACACACACACAATGTCTCATGAAAACGTATACCCACACATAATATCTCATGATAAACACTTCGAAGTTTGTTTCAAGAATAATAGAACGGTTGGTTCTTTAGGCGTTTGGATTGGTGATAATCCATTAGACTTTGTGCTCCCTGTCACATTGTGCCAACTTATCTTATATTTCATGTTTTCTCGAGTGCTTTATTGTCTCCTAAGGCCTCTACAAACACCCAGATTCATATGTTCTGTCCTTGTAAGTTTTTATTACCTTTTAATTTAAACCTTCTAGTTAGTTTTTTCTCTTCTATTTAATTTAGTTGTCTTCTTCGAAATTGTTAGGTCAGATGTCATGACTGGGGTTCGAACCCCGGTACCTCCACTTGTGTGTGTGAGTTTATAATGGCTTTGTCATTTCGTCTATCTACCAAAAAAAGAAAGAAATAAAAACTAAAAAGAACTTATGTAAATTTACAATATTTTCTTATAGACACTATTTTGTAACAAGAAAAATTTATCAATTAACTTCTTTAAATGTCTCACCTCAATCGTTTAAACTACGTCTAGAAGATAAATGTATATCATTTTTATTTTTATTAGTATCTTAAGAAACTTAACGATATTTAACTTGTAATTTTTCACAGGGAGGTGTTTTGTTAGGGCCAACATTTTTAGGGAGCAATGATACATTGTTCAAAACTTTATATCCCTTGAAACAATTTACGTTCCTAACATCAATGGCGAAAATAGGAGCTTCATATTTTGTGTTCATCTATGCATTGAAATTAGATGTAACAACCTCCTTAAAAGCAGCCAAACGTTGTTGGAGGTTTGGTGTAATTCCCTTCTTGGCATCTTTTATTTCTACATCAATTCTCTTGAAAATGTATACACCAAATGGTCGTGATAAAACGGGCTCAGCATATTCCATCCCGAACGTCTTCACGGTTACTAGTTTTGCCGTTGTTTCTGAAGCTTTGACAGAACTCAACCTTATGAGTACGGAGCTAGGGCAAATTGCTTTATCTTCAGCAATGATCACTGAAATAATGCAATGGATTACAATAACACTACAAGTACAAGTCAAAACTATGAAATTTGGAAGTATCTTATTTGCGCTCATTGCCTTGGGTTTATGTGTCTTATATATTTTATCATTCTTTTTCATTGTAAGACCAATGGCAAGGTTTATCATTCAAAGAACACCAATTGGAAAACCTTTGAAAGAAATGTATGTTGTCTTTGTTCTTTTGGGTGTTCTAATTATGGTAGCTATTAGCGACGCGCTTGGCTTACATTTTGTTATAGGACCTATTCTTTTTGGTTTGGCAATGCCTAATGGACCTCCCTTGGCAACAACAATAGTAGAGAAAAGTGAACTAATCATCCAAGAATTGCTTATGCCATTTTTCTTCTCATACATTGGCATAACAACAAATTTAAAAGGAATTACCAAACATTGGGATGTGGCTATTATATTTCAGGGTATCTTATTTGTTGGGTTCTTAGCAAAGGTGATTGCATGCATCTTTGTTGCACCAACATATAATATGAGGCGCAAACATGGTTTCGTGCTTGGCCTTATATTAAACATCAAGGGCATCATGGAACTAATATTTTTTGCTAGACAAAGAAATACCAAGGTACCTAGTATTCTTTCTTGTTTACTTAAAACATATTCTTTCTTGTATTTGATTTCATCATATACGCACAAGGTTTTAGAAAAGGTTTACGTCCGCAATTGCAATAGATAGGTCATCTAACTTTGTTTTATCCCGCATATAGTTAATTGAAGTTTCAAAATATTTGCATCATTGATGTTTATTTATTTTTTAGGGTTTAGGTTTCATAATTACAATTGCAGTGGTATCATATTTACAATTGCAATTGTATCGACCCTATTTGACAGTATTTTGTTGCAATATCAAGGTTTGCAAGATAACCGCAACAATTGCAATTGCAATATTGGCTGAATCAACTGCATTTGACTCCAATCTTAAATAATGTGACCATGACAATCAATTAAATTTACAACGATTTTTCATCAACTATTTTTGCAGATTATTAATAATGAAGTATACAGCCAGATGGTTCTATATGTGGTGGTGATGACCGGGGTATGCATACCTTTGATAAAAAACATGTATAAGCATGGCTCTCGCGTGACAATGGTAAGAAGTATACATGACGGGGGAGTAAGGACGATCCAAAACACTCCTGAAAATTCAGAGTTCAACATTATTTGTTGCATGCACAATGATGACAACGTGCGTAGCATGATCGGTTTGTTAGAGGTTTGTAACCCAACACAAAAAAGTCCTTTATGTGTCCATGTCATTCATCTCACAGAGTTATTAGGAAAAAGCACACCAATTCTTCTTCCTATAAATATGAAAAACAAAAAAACCTTGTCCATCCATTACCCTACCAGCAATCACATTTTACGTGCTTTTGAGAATTACTCCAAAAATTCCGAAGGTCCTGTCACAATTCATTCATATATTAATGTTTCCCCTTGCAATAGCATGCATGAAGCCATTTGTAACCTCGCCGAAGATAAATCAGTTCCTTTGCTCATCATTCCATTTCATGAAAATGATCAAAGTACGAGTAATGACATTGTTATAACTTCAATTCATGACCTCAACATTAATTTTCAAGCTCGTGCTCAATGTACAGTGGGGATATTAGTGGATAGAAACTCGCGAATAAGTATGAGTACAACTAAATTGTCATTTAATGTTGCGATTTTCTTCATCGGTGGACAAGACGATCGAGAAGCATTGGCATTGGGTATTAAAATGTTGGACCGTCCAAATACGAGTGTCACATTATTTTGTTTCATCGTTCATAACAATGAAAACAATATTAATAATTCATGTGATGTTAAATATAAAATTGATGATGATGATGATGAAGATGAAACATTAGAGAATATGTTGGATGAGAGTTTGATAGATGAGTTTAAGGGTAAGAAATTAAATATTGATAATGTTGTTTGTCATGAAATTTTGGTGGAGGGTTATACACAGTTGTTAGAAGCACTTCGAGGTTTAGGTAATGAAAACTATGATCTTGTGATGGTGGGTAAGAGGCATAATATTGGAGATTTGACTGATGAAGAAATGACAAATTTTATGGAAAATGCAAATTCGTTAGGCGTTTTTGGAGAAATGTTGTCCTCTACTGAATTTTGTAATGGGGAAGTTCCTATATTGGTGTTACAATGTGGTGAGAAAAGGGTAAACCATTTTGGGAAGCTACCCTCTCGCGCTAATGATGTGTCACATAGAAGAAAACTCTCAAACTAATGCATTATTCTAGGTGTGTTCCAAGGTGTTGTGTTGGTTTGAAATCAATATCATAACTCCTCAAAATTTGTTTGTCAATTTTGAATTTTTGAGGAGGGAGGTGAGGGATAAGAAGCTCTAAAAGGGATGGTTGATAATTTGGCATGCTACTTTTGGATGATTTAAAAATTTAGAAATGACATAATTTTCAATATTGGTTTTAAGGAGATTGATGAAATTGTAGAGGAGATTAAGGTGGTGTTTTGGCATTGGAGTTTGAATATATTAAGATCTCATCTTGTTTATTCCAAGAATGGTCTTGGAACTCAAAGTGTTGCTTATTGAGACAGTTTCTTGGTTATGGGTGTTTTTAAGTGTTTTCCTCTGGTGTTGTTTTACACCTTTGGAGTTTATGTTAGGTGGTTTAGTCTTTTGGGTGGGGTGGCCGCATATTTATGGTGTCTCTTGTATTTTGTTTGATGTACCATTTCGTAATGTTGGTGCAATTGTGGTTTATCGGTTTTAAAAAAATATTATTTTAATTTTTTTTAGTATTTTTGTTAGTTTATGATTTGATTTAATAGGTGAATTTTTAGTCACTAGATTACTTGACAAAAAAAAGTATTCAAAAGTACGCAATTAAAACAAAACTACTAACTTTGGTGAGATATTACTAGCAAACTATGTATCACATACACATCAAAACGAACACATCTAGTTTTCCAACACATATTGTTATCCAACACAGACACATGTGGTTACACTTAATCACTTTTATTTTCTAAAATTATTACTTGTATCTAAATGTCTTGGGTTTATGTTTGTGATTTGATGCGAAGGGATGGCAAGGAAAGAGTTGGATTTAATGTGAAGGGATAACCAATAAAGCTATGTAAAATAAGCCCTAAGATTTTCATAATGGGAACAAACATAACAAATAGAAAATGAATGAGTTTTCCCTAAAAAAAAAATTGAATGAGTAATGTAACATGTAAGGCAGAGAATCAGACATGACAATAGGACGGGTAGAGACGAGTTTTACTTTCCCGTCCCCATCCCCGACTCCCAAATACTTACCCGCTAAATTATAGTGGCATATGTTTTCCGAACTTACAAATTAAATCATTATTATAGTAGGCATAACAATAGAGACACCATATGTATTAAAAACTTCCAATATATTTGTAACATAAACTAAGAGAAAAATTTATATAACATCAATTGATCTACTCGGGCCTGTGACTATTAAGATGGTATCTTAGCTTGAAACCACTTGACCTTACATCCTTATTTCTAAACCCGATTAATCTCTAAATAGAAAGGAAATAAAAACAGAGAAAAATTCATCAAACATAAAAGCTTCCCAAATTCAGGAAGACAAAAATCAACTTTAATTCCAAACTAAATAAAAATTTAGACCCTTTTACTAGGCTTGATAAATTCATGAAATTTTTAATTATCCTAACAGACAGGCAGGTCCTGTGGAGGTGATTGTATTGATTGCAATTTCCCAACTCCATCCTCTACCAATAGTATAGTAGCCAAACCCCAACCAATGTGAACATCCAAGTGACAATGCAGAATCCAAGCACCTATAGTACACACAACATTATTAATTATCAACAAATTTAATGTCGCAACCAACTTTCTTAATTCACGTGATTTATACTGATCTTACATTTAGTGAATGAATAGTGTAAATTTGGAAGGAAAAAAATTACCTGGGTTATCCGCAACAAACCGGATAACTGCCCAACCGTTGACAGGAACAGCAACTGTATTTCTCATAGGTGGATCAACGAGGTTGAATTTTGAAGTATCTTTCTTAGCATCAAAATTTCCAAACCCTTCAGCAACAATGTAGAAATCATACCCATGAAGATGAATTGGGTGATTCTCAGGAGTAACAATACTTGTATCTTGCAACACAATCTGCACCCTTGATCCAAACTTCAACTTGTAAGCTTTAGTCCCGGGAATAGGTTGCCAGAGCGAACGGCTCACATTACCGGTGTAATCGAATTTAACGGGAGGTTTTGCAGGAAAATCAGTGGTAAAAACTCCGGGGATTCCATGGTAATGAGCCTGCAAAATGGAAATATTGTTTGGAAGAGTGAAAGAGACATTGTTCATGCTCGCAGTGAAGCGTGTTCCATTAATAGGACCTTGACACCTTCTTTTTCTGAAATTTTTCGGGCAATTGTTGAGTCCTAAACCAATTGTGAAGAAGAGATTTTCATCAATTTCCGCCGGGACTTCAGCTTTTCTCAAACTAAAAAAGCTTCTGCTAAATTTAGTAACTATGTTGGTGTCATTGTAAGAAGGGAGTGGTGGCATGATTGGTTTTGTTTTGATTGAATTGTGGTATTGGAGAATGGATGTGGTGGTGGTGTTATCGAATGGTGCGTTTTGGGCGGATTGATAGGCGCGTGCGGCTACGTAGTAACGAGAAGGTGGTTGGTTTGCGTGTATTAGGACATCGGTGGTTTGGCCGGGTCCTAACATGAGGATGTTGGTGGTGAAGGGCTTAACGTAGGAGGCATCTGCGCCAACCACGGTTAGTTTGTGGTTGGCAATTGTAAAGAAAAGTGGTTGGTTGAGTGCTGCATTGATCACTCGGACGAGGTTTGTTTCACCGGAATGTATTGGAATAATTGTTGTGCCTGCATTGTCAATTGTTCATGTCAAATATAAGAAAATCAGCCGTATCAAATTCTTATGAAAAAAAATGTGACATGGTTATCGATCTTAGTTGTCCAATTTAAAATCAATCGATCTTAAATTAATGACCGAGATCAGTTGATGCATCTAATTGTGTAATTTTGTTATTACAATGAATCTAAATTCGGTATTTTAATTTGCTTTTGCTGGTTTTAGCTTGGTTAACTTGGACTTGCTTTGATTTACAAAAATAACATTAACTTTTTCTATCAATTTAAAATTTTGATAATCATAAATAAATATTTTTAATTTAAATATAAAAGAATAAACAAATGGTCCCATCATAATAGACCCTGTACCAAAAAAAGAAATCCATTGACCATTTGTTTGATAAAATCATTCAAATATCTTTTAATAATTTGATATAATTATATGAGCATCTAGGGTCTTTGTTTTCTTGTCTAAAGCATTTCACTTTTATGATTATCTCCTGTTTTATTATGTCAAATCTTTTGTAAAGTCAAAATTTATTTATTAAACAAAACATGCGATGCATGTTTAATGTAATCATCAACAAAAAACTTGTAATCATAAAACTTAGAAATTATTAATTACCTTTGGTAGAGCACTTGTAAAGGTCACCAGGTTGACCATTGATAGTGTATGCATCAGATATATTTGGTGCTGCTCCAGTTCTTTGGGCCTGTCTCACAACATCTACCGGATTTCCATCCCACCATTCCCCTAAACATCATTATTTTCACCGTTAATTAATTTGTCGTCATCATAAACATAATCTTTGTCTAAAAAGTAAAAAATAATAATGATAGTAAAAAAAGGAAAAATCAATGGTCCTTTTGCATCTATATTTCACCTATCACAACAACCTAGTAAAACAATGATAATGACTTAGATATAGAGATAGAACACTGCGCTGACGTGTTGACACCGTCAACAACAACAATAATAAGGGTTATACTAACTTGTATTCTAATAAGGGTACAAGTTAGGAAGTTAATAATATAATTAATAAACAAACTTAATATTGAAAATATAATTTTTTTAAACTTTTAAGGTACTTTCTCCGTTTCAAAATATATGTCGTAGTTTCACAATGTGCACTATTCACATACTAATTTTCAAGAGAAAAAAAAGTTTATATTTGGTTTTTTAACTTGTGTCTAAAAGCACAAGATAGCATTTTTCTAATAATAATAATTGAATTCAATCATGTACTACGGTCATACATCGGATGCATCTTCGATAAATGTTGGTGCTATAGAAATTACAACTAACTTGATATTTTATTTTATTTTGAAGGAACTAACTTGATTTTCTTGTCTCCATGTTTTCATCAAATGTTATGATTGTAACAAAAGGGCAATTAGTACTAATTAGTGAAATTAATTACCTAAAAGAATGGGTGTCTCGCGGTTTGGCTTAGGAAAAGGGTAGGGCTCTCCTTCCCTAGGACGAATGATTAAAGCACCATAAACAGTGGCCCTTAACCATGAGCTATGAGCATGCCACCAAAGTGTCCCTTCTTGTCCATTAACAGTGAAACGGTAGGTGTAACTCCCTCCAGGACGAATGGGACATTGAGTCACAAATTCAGGACCATCTGCCCATCCTGTCCTCATTTGTCGAACACCATGCCTAAAACACACACAAATACAAAATAAACATTAATCATTGATTCATCAAACAAATTCTTCTTGAAAATGTTGGTTTACCAAATGAAATTAGAGGCAGAAAATAAAATTCATCTTCAATTTTAGTGTTTTTAACAATCAACAAGAAGAGTGGGTTGGACTGTGTCTATTATGGTTAAACTCTTTATACATTACATTGAAATTTTATAGATTCGAGTTGGGTAAAAAAAGAAGTAGATGTAATTTTTTTGTCAAAACCATTCCAAGGCAACTTGATGATGAACGAGTTTGTTTGGGTTCTGCCATAAAAAAAAATTATATAAATAATGACATTTATTTTATAAAAATTATAATACCGAGATTTAATTTTATTGAAGTTTAATTCAAATGTTAACACTTCAATTAAATTAAAATACTTTTAGATCGTCCTCGTGAGCTTAACTCAGTTAGTATTATGGACAATGTATAATATAGGTAAGGTTTGGGGTTCGAACCCCGACCACCACCAAAAATAAAAAATACTTTTAGATCAACTCATAAAAATTTAAAATTACATTAACGAAAAAACTTTAAATTTGAAATCATAGCTGGAACCAAACAACTTTAAATTTGATCTTGATTCAACACAAACCATCAAAGACTTGAACCAATCACTTCGGATTAGATTGGGTAATCGGGTTGATTAGTGCAACCATGAACACGTCTACTTAAAAACTTAGATATATTTTATTTCTTTAATTAAGTCTCTAATTTTTTTTAGTAGTTCCATTTTTCTAGTAAATTGAAAGTTCACTCTCAATAATATATATTTATTTTCACCGTGATAAAGGAAAAATAAAGCCACATAACTGATTGCTTAGGTTTAAAACTTCCATTTCATGCATGTACACCACTACTATGTCGTTAGTATGTATAGGACTATATATATGATGTATCTTCTATAAGTTGTGGTAAGGAAATGAAGTTAAAATGTTAGTCTAAGAAATAATTGTATTAGTACCAATGAATGGTGACATTGTAACGAGCTTTGTTAGTGACTTTGACAACCAAAGTGTCTCCATTGTTGATTTCTAGAGTTGGACCAGGATATTGCCCATTCACTGTTATGGTGTTGTGTGTTTTGCACAGCCTCTTCACTGGAGTTGCTTCAACCTATATATATTCAATTACAAAATAAGCACATGAATATATCATAAGAGTTTAATTTTTATATACCGTCAATGTAAAAAGATTGATAAATCAGTGTAAAAAGTTTTGCACTCTCAACAAATTGCAATCATTTATATGTTTGAGCATAGATGCACTTAAGAATATGTGTATCATAGACGCACTTGAGATTAAAGTCAAACAGTCTTTATTATCAGATAATTATGATTGATAGTGTAAAACAATTTTATATTGAGAGTGTATATAAATTAAATTCATGTTAGAATAAAAAGAAAAAAAATCGAGAAATAGAATAGGTCAAATGAAATAAAGAAATAAAATTGTCAGAGAACTTACAACAAACTCATGCTCGTGAGTTTTGGGATTTGCTAAAGTCAATGCAAAAGATGAGAGAACAAAAATAGCTATGAAGATGGATGAGTATTTGGAATTGGTTTTAACACTCTCCATCTCTTAGCAAGCAATGAATACTACCTTAGTGTGAATGTGAAGTTAAGGTTGCAATGCAAATAAGAGTGGGAGAGAGTGCTTTTTATAGGAGAGATTAGAGGAGAGAGATTATGTTGTTTAAGGTTGGCACAAATTATATTTGGTTGAGTTCAAAGTCATAAACAAATTAAGTAACTTAGTTCTACCCCATATGATAGTTTGTTGCACCCACTAGTTAATCAAGTTCATAAATGCTTGCTTCATAAGTCTTCATTTAGAGGTTGAATTTTGAAAAGCATTACTATATATTTTCAGACTTTGTTTACCAATCAAGATGGTTTTTTTAATATTTAGGTCAAATTCTTTTTAACTCGAATTATTGGTCACGTGACATATTACTAAGTAAATTCCCATATTTTATTTCTTCCATTTTCTTATAGTATCATTTTTAATTGCAAAAGTTTAACATTCCAAAAAGACCTAACCAAAATAGCAAAGTACAAAGGTCAAAGGTTATCTTGTATATTTAATTTATATTCTTTGCAAATTGTGCAAGTTATATGAAACTTCTATAAGAGAATATAATATGGTGAGGCCAGCTTGATTAACTATTATCCATCACCTGCAGAAAACAACATATAATTAATTTAGTGCAAACCGTTAAACAAATAGACGACTTTCTTTTAATTTAATTAATTCTTGTGACATTTGGATAAGAGGGATTTTTTAATTGTAGTTAAAGAGTTTATGTGACAGAAGATCTAGTTCCACTTTTGCATTTTCCAACTTGAGTACGTTTTCCTTGTTTATGTAATTGTGAGAATGTGAATTAAAAATCTCATTAAGTCGTCCAGTCGTTTGATGAAAAGGTAATCGACTTTTGAAATTAGAAAAGTATGATAGATGAAGGTCTAAAACACATCTTCTTTTGTTTGACATGTATACACACATAACCTTCTCATTTTTCTTATAAGCAAATATTTTATTAATGTGGGTATAAAGGATATTTGAAACTCATTATCCGTTGTATTTAGTATTAAATACTTTGAAGACATAGTGGATTTAACCATCAATTCAAATATTGTGAGAGAAAGAAAAAAACATCAATCCAAAAAAATTTTATTACTGCGCTACATATAAAACAAGATCGTGAAATATTTTTAATTCTAACAATTACCGTCAAAGAATAGTCAATTTGGCCGTTAAAAGAAACATTAACCTAATACACAAAGTCGTTGTCGACCACAATAGATGAGACACACTTTTCCTTTTCGTGCTTTTACACATGTTGAAAAGTAGAAAATCCTCCACCTCCATCTAAAATTTGAACATCAATACATTTGAAAATCATGTTTTACACCTCCAAGGTCTTAGGACACGACACAAACAAATGGCTAGCGGATTCTATGTCACTAAGACACTATACACAACATTCTTGATTTACATCCTTTATTACACCTCTACTCCACAATTCTAATTAGTTGGCAGTCTATCTTGTTACATCAACGTGAATGCGGAAACGCTTTTCTCCACATATCATTTTTCTTTTCCTATTCTTTTCTCTTGATTATATAAGAATTTCAACAAAAAGAAAAAAAGAAAAAAAAAAGTAGAGAGTTATAGTTGTAGATATAGTGGTGTCTTCAATTTTTCAAATATGTTTAAACTGGTGGTATAAGGTGAAATGAAGTGAAATATAATCAAATAGGTTATTCAAATGTAAATGGATGCTATCTCATTCCACTCTATTTCACTCTACATAGTTAATTCAAACATACCATTTAGGTAGAAAAATGGAATCGTTTTTTTGCTTAATGATAATTGTATTATTATTTATCACTTATAATAATAAACTTTTATATAAATATTTGTAGTATATAATATTGCATCTAAGTACTTATTAGCTGAGACATTCCTTATTGTGGATGCTGTTGGGCTAGCTAGTAAGTTTGATCGATTAAGTTTGCTGAAAGTAAAAAACAAGTTAATGTGAAAAGTTGACTTTAAAAAGGTGTAGCAAAGTATTATATTAAGAAATTTCTTAGTATGGTTTGATTGCATCTAACAAGAATTTAGTTAGAGATACTTACGGAAAATATAGCTTACGTATTAAATTAGGTGGCCTGTCCAACATAGTTTAATTTTATGCATGGATGAGAATTACACGCACAAGCATTGCATTTCATGTTTCAAAGGTACGTACTTGGAATATGTTTTTTTGAGTTCATATAGATATGTGCCTAGAATTGGATATACACGCCACGCATCATTTAATAATTTTGACGAATATCTTTAGGTGATTTTTCGTTTTGGTGAACAACTTTAATTAGGTGATGATATAAGGATTTTGAGTTTCGTTTTTCAAATGGTTGAAACACATAAGAATTTTGAATCTAAAAAATTGTTGAAATATATGAGGATGTGGTTTCCTGATAATTGTGTTAAATATTTGATTTCCCTAAATTGTTTCTTTTCGGAATCCAAAGCAATTTCATAAATAACACTCGTATGCATTTTTGTGTTTTATTTTTGTTGAACAAATGGTATCCATGAAGTTTTGTTGAGTATGTATATTTGATCTAACCTTTCAATCCATGTCATATTTTTATATTGATTTATTTTATGAGGTATCAATATCAAATAAAACTTCAAGGTACTTAAGAATGTGGACTTAGATCGATTATATGAGAGATGACAGTAAGGTTGACGACGTTGACAGCTCCTCGAAGAACGTAGTGTACCTGCAAACATTTTGATGATCAAGTCGGTGATTAGTCTAGAGTGTGATGTTTTAAGGTTTAGACAATTGAAATTTTTTGAATCAACATTCTTAAAAAGTCTTGTTAAAAAAAACATTCTTGAAAAGTACTCCCTTCGTTTTAAATATAAGCAAATTTGACTTTTTAGGTTCATTCAATCAACATTGTTATAAGCAAATTTGCTTATATCTAAAAAGTCTAATTAATAATACTTTCAACTTGGTTGGATATTCATCTTTTTTTGGAAGTTGTGATTTTACATATAATATTAATGTTGAACTTTATGTTATCCCTCACAGACTCGATCTAGCTTCAACTCAAGGTTACGGAGAGATAATTTGTGAACACGATTCTCTCTCTCCGCTGAATTTCATCAAAGTGGGAATTTTGCATACTTGGCCTCATGGTGCGATTGTTGATTACATTAGTGTTAGCGCAGCAATAAGTGCTTGTCACACAAGCAATAGAAAATAGAAGTAGTTCTTCAGTTTTAGGGTTTATGTGGATTTTGTGATTTTGAGAGAATGAGAAGAAAGAGTAAGATAATAAAATTGAGGAATGGAATTGTGTTATTTTAATTATGAAATTTGTACAATGAATGAGCTTATATACAAGCAAGTGTTATGTTACTTGAAGCACAAGTAATGTAACAACTCTAACTCTTTTTTTTTTTTGAGAGAAACAACTCTAACTCTTATCTTCTAAAACTTCTAACTAACTTGTAACAAACTTCAAAACAAAGGTGATGCAACACACTTAGCGAGTTAGCGTGATGGTTTGAGTTGAAAACCCCTAAGACCACTTGATTGCCACGAAGTTGTATAAAGTCATATCTCTCTATATGATTGTAAAACTATTTCATAAGTAATTCATTGTTCTAAATCGTGTTTTTCTTCTTGAGATCTTCTAAGTGTTTTTAGTTGATTTCCTAACTGTTAATGGTTTTAAACTTTATTTTTATTGTTGTGACAAATGATTTATTTTACTTTTACGCAAACAAGTTTACCACCGGGGAGCTAAAAAAGTTATAGTGCCCTAGTCCATGTGGGTTCAACCTTTTTATACTATTACTTGAGATAGTTTATACTTGCACTAGTAAGACTCCTGAAAAATACAAGGTGTTTTTGAGAGCTAGCAGTATTCAAGAACTTTATTATGAATTGGGATAGTAGTAAGACATAGAACTATTATGTGGGTAGACTGATGACCTTATCTCACGAGTCATGGACCAGCAAGGAAACAGGAAGTAAGTATTTAGCTGTATTTGGGAAGAGGAAAACTATGGTTTTCTTTCTCTTAACTTAAGCTTATTTAGTATGGGCATTGGCTAAATGGGATTCCGTTTTGGGTTGGACCAGCAAAGAAACATGAGTAAGTATTTAGCTGTATAATTATGTATATGGGTCGAACGGATTCGGCTTTCGTTGGGTTTGTCTACCCCACCCAAAACCAACCACAGTTCACCAAAGCTAATCATTTCAGTTGACCAGCGTAACCCAGAACACCTGTATAACTCCATCTGACGCGTTGCAGTCCATATGTTTCGAACAATTTAGGTCGGATAACATTCTTTTTTTTTTTCCATCCCTACATGTTACAAAAAATAAAGTTGAAATATCGGTAGAAATTTAGTGACACAAATATAAAATATCTTTAATTCTGTCACTAAATGGAAGAAATGAATGAGAAATTTAGTGACCAATTTTATTTTTTCGTCTCTAAATTTCATTGTTATTTCCACTTTGTCTTAGTAGTGTATGCATGTTTTTTTTGTCAAGTAGTCTAGTAATTATAGCTCACATCTTTTAAATGTGAAAAGGTGAGGTGTTCGGAGTTCGAACCCCGATCTCTGCATATTTTATGCAATATTTCTATCATTTGAGCACTCACAGGGACGTAGTGTATGCATTTTATTATACTTTTTAGGGGTAGTATATGCATGTTATTTTTATTTTTTTTGAGATAATGCATGTTAACTTGTTGAATAGGGAAAATGATCTAAAGTCAAATAAAATCTCCCATGAGTCAAATATGCAAATATGGTAGTCTATCATTTTCAATCTATGTATTTAGCACGGGATGATGTGAACGGTTCCTCTAACAGTTAGTTATCTCAGGCCTTGATTTGCACCAATAAAGTGTAGTATAAAGAATTAATTGGTTGCTGTATGCCAGCAAGCATCTTAGTCAATGACGACAACTATCCAAAGCCACTAGATTTTTTATATATTTTTTGGTTTTCAAAAAACCGTTAGGACTGTGAAAATGAAAGCATCTCAAACAAATTAGGATGAATGTGACAATACAATTAATAATTATTAGTAAAGAAACCAGATTAAGATTTGATAGGTGAGCAAGAAACCAATACACTCATTGGATATAGTTGGTAGAGTTTGTTGCATTACAGACTTTCTCACGTTCTTAAGAAGGGCTGAAATAGGATCTACATCACAGCTTACAAGTATATGTTGTTAGAAATAATCAGGAAATTATTTAAAAAGTGATGCAACAAAATGAGAAGGAAGAAGAAAATCAACAATTCCTTTTCTCACAGGAAAAATGAAAAAAGAAACTCTTTTTCAATATTTCTTTTTATTTTTAGAGGAAACATTATTGATATATTGCAGAGATACTTTATTAATCAATATAATAACTTTACATGAAATGAGATTAATTACGTGTTTAATTTATTTTTTTTGCACTATCAAACATATAACTTCTTAGTCTCTTTAAAAAAAGTGTCACTTTGGCCTCGTGAGCTTAACCTCAGTTGGTATGAACAATGCATAATATATGCAAGGTCTGGAGTTCGAACCCCGGACACCAAAAAAAAAAGTGTCACGTCTTGACAAAACAATAAGTGAAAGTTATTTTATATACATAGGTAGCTGTTTTTTTAAACTAAATAAATAGGTAGCTCTGTTTATGGGTTAACGCGCATAAAAAAAAAAAGCAAAGAGTACAAAATTCAAATCTAAAATACTAATATAACCATAATAATTTACT